>OCTW011564501.1_pt1 | contig 14518 bp, 10 predicted proteins | sample 1539671 | NCBI WGS metagenome assembly OCTW01 (sample SAMN02144230, study PRJEB22623) | gut metagenome | biome: sheep rumen | host: Ovis aries | place: New Zealand
GTTCTCGTATTAATAGTGTATTTAATATAATTCATAATTAATCTTAATTTCCCGATATAAATCTATCTATTCCATTAGCAATTCCATTTATTATCTTTACCTGATATTCATCACTGGCCATAAGTCTGTCTTCGTTAGGATTAGACATATACCCCATTTCAATTAATGTAACAGGAACCTTACTCCAATTATTACCAGTCATAGAATCAGTCTCCCATACACGTTCTCTTATTGCACCGGTTGCACTAACATATTCATCAAGAACATCTACAGATAATCTCTTACTCTCGGCATATATATTGGAATTATAGGGATTAGACGATGTCTGGCAAATTGTCATTGCGCCACTTACGCTGGAATCTTCATCACTATTAGCATGTATTCTAATAAACACATCAGCATTTGCGTTATTTGCAATCTCTGCTCTTTCTATACAACTTATCTCGCCTTCATTCTTTGTTCTTGTAAGAATAACATTATACCCACGCTTCTCTAACTCTTCTTTAAGTTTATTAGATACCTGCAATGTCAACTCATATTCCCTAAGCCCGGTTGCAACACCTGTTGTACCGCTTGTATCCTTCTGCTTTCTTTCGCTGGCACCTGGACCTACCGGTTCAGTTTCCTTAGAATCCTTTGTCTGATGTCCCGGATCTATTACTATAGTATGGCTAATTGACGTCGGCTTAAGTTCTTCTACAACAGGCGTTTCCTGCGTCGCATTATTATCTAATGTAGTATTGACCGTTTCATTTTTTGCATCTTTTTTCATTTCAGATTCCCCCCAATCACATAAACATCCAGTAAGACTTAATATACAAAATGAAAGCACAAATAACAGCACTACCCTCTTATTCACTCAACATTTCTCCTTATCATGAAGCACAAACACATAATCCGTCTTATTATAACATATTATTATTGTATATTGTGACATAAAAATATATAGAAAATACGTCTCAAATATCTTATAATTAATATTATATTTTATGTTCGAAAGGAGAAAAAATTATGGGATTAATTAAAGCTGCAATGGGCGCGGCAGGCGGAACTCTCGCAGATCAATGGAAAGAATTCTTCTATTGTGATGCAATGGATAAGGAAGTTATGGTTGTTAAGGGCCAAAAGAGAACATCCGGACGCTCTTCTAACACAAAAGGAAATGACAATATTATTTCTAATGGTTCGGGAATTGCTGTAGCAGATGGTCAATGTATGATTATAGTTGAGCAGGGAAAAGTTGTTGAAATCTGTGCGGAACCCGGTGAATTTACATTTGACTCATCAACTGAACCTACTATATTCACCGGCGACCTTGGAGATAGTATTATAGAGACATTTAGAGTAATGGGCAAAAGATTTACATTTGGCGGAGATACAGGTAAAGACCAAAGGATTTATTACTTTAATACCAAGGAATTAATGGATAACAAATTCGGAACACCTAATCCAATTCCATTTAGAGTCCTTGATTCTAAAGTAAATCTTGATCTGGATACATCAGTTAGATGTTCTGGTGTGTATTCGTACAAAATTGTAGATCCTATCCGCTTCTATACTAATGTATGTGGAAATGTGTCTGAGGAATACAGACGAGAAGAGATTGAATCTCAACTCAAGACTGAATTTATTGATGCACTTCAACCGGCTTTTGGTGCATTATCCAACTTAGAAATCAGACCTAATCAGATAGTATCTCATAACAAAGAATTAAAGGATGCCGTCAATGAGGCACTCAAAGACGATTGGCTTGAGAAGCGTGGTCTTGAAATTATAAGTATTGCTATTGGCTCTGTGTCACTTCCAGATGAAGATGCAGAATACATTAAGCAGGCTCAACGTTCTCGTGCATTCTCTGACCCGGGTATGGGTGCAGGACTCGGTGCTATAGCCGGTGCAGATGCAATGAAAGCAGCTGCCTCTAACGAAGGTGGTGCTATGAATGGCTTCGTTGGAATGGGCATGGCTATGAATGCAAATCAGATGAATACAGCTAATACTGCTAACCTATACGCTATGAATCAGCAAAATCAGCAAATGCAAATGCAACAGCAACAACAGATGCAACAACAACAGCAGATGCAACAACAACAGCAGATGCAACAACAGGCTGCTCCTTCAGGAAATGCATGGACATGTAATTGCGGAACCCAGGTAGTAGGTAATTTCTGTCCAAATTGCGGCTCTAAGAAGCCGGAAGAAACCGGTTCCTGGACATGTCAGTGCGGTGCTAGTAACACTGGTAATTTCTGTAGCAATTGTGGCTCTCCACGACCATAATGTACATTAATTAAGTTATAAACTTACTTGAAAGGAGATAAATATGGCTGATTTAAACGAATATAAATGCCCCAATTGCGGTGGCGCATTAGCTTTTGATTCCAGCATACAGAAAATGAAATGTCCTTATTGTGACTGCGAATTCGAAATGGAAAATCTTAAGGCGCTAGATGAAGAGCTAAGTAAAGTAAACGCAGATGATGAATTCAAGTGGGATGGCGCTAATGGTGAAAAGTGGTCCGAAGAAGAGACTGAGCATATGAAGGTATATGTATGTCAATCCTGCGGTGGCGAAATCGTTGGTGACGAGAACACTGGTGCGACAAGTTGTCCATACTGTGACAATCCTGTTGTAATCAAAGGTTCATTTTCTGGAGACTTAAAGCCTGATTACATAATCCCATTTAAACTTGATAAGAAAGCAGCAAAGGAAGGACTCAATAAACATTTACAAAAGAAATTCTTCCTTCCTAAGATATTCAAAGACCAGAATCATATAGATGAAGTAAAAGGTATCTATGTTCCATTCTGGTTATTCGATACTGATGTTGAAGGTCAGGTTAATTACAAAGCTACTACTGTTCGTCATTGGTCTGACAGTAATTATGATTATACAGAGACCAGTTACTATAGCGTATATCGAGCAGGAAAACTTGGATTTGACAGAATACCTGTTGATGGTTCAACTCAAATGCCTGATGATCTTATGGAATCTATTGAACCCTTTGATTTTGTTGGTGGCGCCAAAGAATTCCAGACAGCATATATGGCTGGATTCTTGGCTGACAGATATGATGTTGACGATAAGCAAAGTATTAATAGAGCAAATGAACGTGTGAAGGTTTCAACAGAAGAGACGTTTAGACAAACCGTTACCGGTTATACCACTGTTGATGTTGAAAATAGTAATATCAGGACCGTTGATGGTAAGACAAGCTATGCAATGTACCCGGTATGGATTCTTAATACTACATATAATAATGAGCATTATCTATTCGCCATGAATGGGCAGACTGGTAAATTCGTCGGTAACCTTCCAACTAACTGGGGCAAATTCTGGGGTACACTTTGTAGTCTTAGTGTAGGCCTATCCGCAATTATATTGTTACTACAATATCTAATCTATTAAGGAGGTGTATATTAAGATGAGAAAATCAATAAAGAAATCAATCATACTTACTATGGTCGCATTACTTGCACTTACATTTTCAATTCCAGTATGCGCCACAGAAAATAAAACAAATGCAACTGCTTCTAACATTAATTCTCCTGAAGCAGCAACTAGTACAACAAGTGGTTCTCTGTTATTAGATGATAAAGCCGGACTACTCAAAGGAAGCGAGCCTCAGCAGTTACTAGAGACACTGGATATGGCTTCTTCTAATAGTGATTGCAACATTGTTGTTCTTACAGCAAATCAGGGTTTATCAGAAATCGCAATTCAATCATATGCTGATAGTTATTACAGAACAAATGTACAAGGCAAATCGCCATCAACCTTCTGCATTACATTAACAGTTGACATTAAATCAAGAAAAGTTGATGTTGGCACATATAATCCTGGCAGCAAAAGGAACCTTAATGACAATGCCAAAGATGAATTACGAGAATATGTTACAGGTGATTTAACAGATGGTAATTATTATAAAGCATTTACAAAATACGCAGACAAAGCCTCTGATATGGCAGTTAGCATTAATGAAGATGGTTCTAGAAACAAAGCCGCATTTCCATGGGTAAAAAGGATTATTATATCACTTGTAATTGGTGTTATCTTAGCAGTACTTATATGTATAATAATTAAAGCACAGCTTAAGAGCGTTGCAATGAAAACAGATGCCACTGACTATGTAAGAGAAGGTTCACTTAACATAACATCACAAAGCGACAGATTCCTATACAGTAACGTCACAAAAACCGCCAAGCCTAAGAACAATTCTTCTAGCGGTGGATATGGTGGTGGAAGTTCAGGAAGTCATTCAACAGGAAGCTTCTAAACCTTTAATAATTAGATATAATGGCAATATGTAAATAACCCCGCCAGCACGGCGGGGTTGTATTATAATATCCTGTATTATATGCAATAATTATTAGTCTTATATAACGCTTCTCAATATATCTTTTGTCTTAGGTACATTAGCTACTTTATTACCATAAGCATTAGGTACAAGTCCACCAGATTCTGCAATTGTAACTACTATATAGCCAGGACTTGTATCTTTATGATGAACGTCTCCTACGCCCTTATACCATACATAATAAGTTCCAGGATTTGTTCCTTTAGGAATCTCAAGTGAATACTTATCATCATCAGGCTTTATATACTCACTATCACTTAATGCATAATACACATCACTATTAGTGATATATCCTGGAAGAACAAGGTCTTGCGCTTGTCCATTATACACTAGATAATTAGCAATTGGTGCAAGTACTACTACATCTTCATCCTTGTCTAAAGCATTTCCTGCCTTGGCATAAGCGATACAAAGCTCATTATAATGTGCAAACGGCATTCTATTAATATTTCCAATAAGGGTAGCAAGATTATTAATATTATATTCCGTGTCAAATGTACTATCATTATCAAATAATACATCCATTATTACAATTCGCATTTCTGAGATATTATATTTTGCTTGATCAATATGTCCATTTAACATATTTTTAAATTCTTGATTGTATAATCCCTTACTATCAATTATCTCATTTGCTTTTCTATCAATTACTTCAAGTGCCTCTGCAAATTCTCCATCAGCGGCATCTGCTAAGGTTGTATATGACGCTGTTCCTCCTGTATCGGGGTTTTTGTATTTCATCATTACCTTTAGCATTGCAGCAACAAATCCTTTATAAGAGCCATTTCCATTATTAATAGCCGCATTAATCTCAGCAACATCTGCACTTATATATGACATAACGGAAGTCAAACCATATAAAATCTTTCTAACTTCAACAGGATTTCTTTGACTCTCTGTTTCATAAGCCTTAGAAGTAGAATCTGCACCATAGGCACATGCACATAGAAAAGCAAGTGCAATATCTCCCATAGGCACATTCGTAGGATCAAATCCCGGTTCATTAGAACCAGGATAGTAATTCTTTAATGCCGTCTTTGCAATAGACTGATACTCAGTTGGAATAGCTTTAGTAATATATTCTGAGACTTTTTTTGCTGCCTCAGAGTCTTTATTGTCGGCAACAAATTTTGCAAGCTTATAAATAAACTGATCAACCGTAAATGTATCAATATCTATATATTCATCTAGGGCAAATTCCATTATCTCAAGCAGTGCTATTGCCGCACCTTCCATCTCATCTTGCGCTCTTCCTTCGACCATTAGCTTATTAGCAGCAAAATCAAGATAGCTAAATAGCATAGGCTGCACAATGAGTGATTCTACCCCCTCTATCTCATCAAAGACTGGTTGCATCATAAAGAATGCAGCAAAATAAGAAGATAAAGCTTCCTGATAGTCACCATCAACATACTTATCTATTGTATCAAAGTTTTGTATCCCTTGTATCAACCTGTCTTGAATAAAAACTGACATTCCATCTTCTCCACTTAATCCAAGTGGCACATCTTCTAAGGAAAGGTTAGCAATATCAAAGGTTTTATCGTGAAATCCTGAAGGTGATGAATCTTTCTCATATTTCTCGTAGACATTTTCATCTAATGCCTTTAACTGTTCTTTCATAATATCTTCAGTGACACCTTCATATTCACATATGTCACCATAATAAGTATATCCCCATAGATCAAAAGGCAAATATGTTACAATGTCGTATGGAAATGGATAATTTCTAATTCCATCAAATATATCATCTACTGGTTCAATAATACCACCACCAGTAAATTGATATGCTTCTCCAGGCGTATCATAAATGTATACTCCCGATCTGGCACCATCTACACTAAGCACATCATTATTAGAAGCGTCTTGACGAATAGTTCTAGGAGTAGCAAAAGTATAACAATACACATCGTCTGGAGTAATTGATACACTATTTCCAAAATAGCTTATTCCACCACCTGCAAAAAATCCACCCAGGACATTAGATACAGCTCCTCCTCTACTATGACCGGCAATCCACACCTTTAAATTTCCATTTATATTATGTTTATTAATATATTGCTTGGTAAATCTAAGGGCTTCATCTCTTGCTTCTTTAAAACCCTTGTGTATATTACCCTTTTCAACATTCAAATCACCTGCCCATTCCTGCCTATATCCTGCTGATCTAGGAATGATTGCAAGCAAAGTATATGTCTTGCCATTTGCATTAATAGTTCTATGTCCTACAGAGACTCCCACAGAATTTTCCTGCATTTCATGGGAATACCACTCATTAGCTTCAACATCTTCAAAGCCCATATTACTTAGGAAAGCTTTGACGTTCTGCGCACCATTCGAAGTATCCTGTTCGTATTTATCTTCATTCTCACCGAATCTACTTCGAGATGATATGGCTGCCTGTGCTGATAAGGTAATCAAATGACGACATCCCTTAGACGATGGTCTTTGAAAGCACTCATCATGATATTCAAAACTATCTGTGGACTGCTTGTTACTTCCTTCAAAAGCTGAATATTGATATGTACCTGACACGCCTTGGCTATTTGCCTGCGCTGTTCCAAAGAAAGAAGATGCAACAAGCGCTGCACAAAGTACTAGACTAATTATTCTCTTTGTTATACTTTTGTCAAATAATCTTTTCCCCATAGGTGCCTCTCCTTACTCACACTATTATTAATATTTTATCATATTTCATTGTAATAGTTATGAAATTTTTCCACAAAAAATAAAATTGGCGATTACCACTTTATTAATGTAGCAATCGCCTTTCTTTACATATCAGTATTTAACTTCTTACAAATCATCAACTACATCTTTGATTTTGCCCATGAAGCCTTTTTTTTTCTTCTCTTGCTTTACTTGTGTCCCCCCAGGCTTTAATGTATTGCCTGTCTTCTCGTCGAATTGACGAAGCAGTTCTTTTGCTTCAGCATTTAGGCTTGTAGGAGTCTGTACGATTAGTGTCACATAATGATCTCCTCTTACTCCCTTATTACGAAGTGAAGGAATTCCTTTACCCTTAAGTCTGATTCTTGTATCAGTCTGTGTTCCAGGTTTAACCTCATATATTACCTTGCCGTCAAGCGTATCAATCATAACCTCTCCACCAAGCGTTGCCTGTGCAAATGATATAGGTGCATTAGAGAAGATGTCATAATCGCGTCTTTGGAATATTGGATGAGGCTTAACTCTTACTTCTACAAGTAAGTCTCCTCTTGGTCCTCCATTAATTCCAGGCTCACCCTTATCTCTAATTCTTACACTTTGACCATTGTCAATACCAGCCGGAATGGATACCTGAATTCTCTTCTTAGAAGACACATAACCTGTTCCCGCACATGCAGGACATTTCTCTTTGATAATCTGACCGCTACCATTACAATCCGGGCAAGTAGACACATTTTGCATAACTCCAAAGAGTGTCTGCTGTGTCATCATAACTTTACCTTTACCATTACACTTCGTACAGGTACTCTTAGATGTACCAGGCTTAGCACCACTTCCATTACAAGTGTTACATGAATCTTTGAGTACAAGTTCAATTTCTTTCTCGCATCCAAATGCTGCTTCTTCAAAAGTAATAGATATTGCAGTTCTAATATTCTGACCTTTCATTGGGCCATTAGAACGGCTTCTTCCTCCACCGAATCCAAAGCCTCCGAATATATCGCCGAATATGTCGCCAAATATGTCTGAGAAATCCATACTAGAGAAGTCCATACTTGGACCACCCATGGAACCATCAAATGCCGCGTGTCCAAACTTATCATACTGAGCTTTCTTGTCAGCATCAGATAGAACAGCATAAGCCTCAGATGCTTCTTTGAATTTCTTCTCAGCTTCTTTATCACCCGGATTTACATCCGGATGATACTTCTTAGCCAGCTTTCTATATGCAGATTTAATCTCGCTCTCACTAGCGCTTTTACTTACTCCTAGGACCTCGTAATAGTCCCTCTTTGATTCTGCCATCGTCTACTCCTATACTTCCTTAAAGTCAGCATCAACTACATCGTCGTCTGCTCCAGATGTAGCCTGTCCCATGTCAGGACCTGCCTGCTGTCCCATATCAGGGCCTGCACCTTGTGCTCCTTGAGCGCCTTCATACATCTTAGCAAATACTTTCTGTGCAGACTCTTGTAATTTCTCTTGTGCTGCTTTAATCTCTCCAACCTGAGCTTCAGTCATTTCCTCAGGTGTCTGGTACTGGTCTAATAAATCCTGTAGTGACTTAAGGTCTTTTTCTACTGCTTCTTTATCAGCCGCATCAAGCTTATCGCCTACTTCATCCATTGCCTTCTTTGTCTGGAAAGCGAATGCATCAGCATCATTTCTTGTATCGATAGCTTCTTTTCTCTTCTTATCCTGAGCTTCAAATTCCTTAGCCTCTTTGATTGCAGCTTCAATGTCCTCATCAGACATGTTAGAACCTGCTGTAATTGTTATATGTTGCTCTTTGCCAGTACCAAGGTCTTTTGCAGACACATTTACAATACCATTAGCATCAATATCAAATGTTACTTCAATCTGAGGTACACCTCTCATTGCTGGAGGGATTCCATCTAATCTAAACTGTCCAAGTGACTTGTTATCCTTGGCAAACTTTCTCTCACCTTGTACTACGTTGATATCAACAGCTGTCTGATTATCAGCAGCTGTAGAGAATACCTGAGACTTCTTAGCAGGGATTGTTGTATTTCTCTCGATTAATGGAGTAGCTACACCACCCATTGTCTCGATAGAAAGTGTAAGTGGAGTTACATCAAGAAGAAGTACTTCACCTGCACCTGCATCACCAGCAAGCTTACCACCCTGGATTGAAGCACCAAGTGCAACACATTCATCAGGGTTAAGTGATTTGCTAGGCTCATGTCCTGTAAGTGCCTTAACCTTATCCTGTACAGCAGGGATTCTTGTAGAACCACCAACAAGTAATACCTTAGATAATTCTGATGCGTTAAGTCCAGCATCCTTAAGAGCATTATTAACAGGCTCTGCTGTCATCTCAACAAGGTCATGTGTTAACTCGTCGAATTTAGCACGAGTCAGGTTCATATCAAAATGCTTTGGACCATCGGCAGTTGCTGTAATAAATGGCAAGTTAATGTTAGTAGTTGTTGCAGCTGATAATTCCTTCTTAGCTTTCTCAGCAGCTTCCTTTAATCTCTGAAGAGCCATCTTATCTGTTGAAAGATCTACACCTTCAGCCTTCTTGAATTCTTCAAGCATCCAGTTAGTAATCTTCTGGTCAAAGTCATCACCACCAAGTCTGTTATTACCAGATGTTGATAATACTTCAATTACACCATCACCAATCTCGATAATAGACACATCGAATGTACCACCACCAAGGTCATATACCATAATTTTCTGCTCGCCTTCATTATCAAGACCATATGCAAGAGCTGCTGCTGTAGGCTCGTTGATAATACGCTTTACATCAAGACCTGCAATCTTACCTGCATCCTTTGTTGCCTGACGTTGTGCATCATTAAAATATGCAGGAACAGTAATAACTGCCTCTGAAACAGTTTCTCCAAGATAACCTTCTGCATCTGATTTTAACTTCTGAAGAATCATAGCAGAAATCTGCTGTGGGCTGTACTTCTTATCATCAATCTTACGACCATTGTCAGTACCCATATCCCTCTTAATAGATGAGATTGTCTTCTCAGCATTAGTTACAGCCTGTCTCTTAGCAGGTTCACCAACTAATCTCTCGCCTGTCTTTGTAAATGCTACAATTGAAGGAGTTGTTCTTTCTCCCTCCTGGTTAGCAATAACAGTTGGTTTTCCACCTTCCATAACTGCTACACAGCTGTTTGTTGTTCCTAAGTCAATTCCTATAATCTTTCCCATGATTGTTTCCTCCTATATACTTTAGTTAATAATTGAATTATTCTGCTTCCATTGATGTAGCCTACTACTAATATGTAATTGTCTTAAAGGAGATTCTCCACAGCGCCGGCACTTAGCGAAGCCGAAGGCTGAGGTTAGTACCGCTGCGCGAGGACCGGGCGATAGCGTAATCTCCGTAAGATAATTACATATTAGTAGTAAGACTTTAAGTAAAGCTTAGTTAGCTACTTTCACCATAGCATGTCGAAGTACAGTGTCATTATACATATAACCTTTCTGCAACACTTCAACCACTACATTCTCTCCAAGTTCTTCATCCTCTACATGCATTACTGCATTGTGATAATCCGGATTGAATTCCTCTCCTTCTGCCTCTATCTCTTTCACACCTGCTTCTTCAAGGCTTGTCATAAGCTGCTTATATATCATCTTCATTCCATCAGCAAATGAATCTCCTTCAGGCGCGCTGTCAAGGCCTCTTTCAAAGTTATCTACAACAGGAAGTATTTTCTCTAAGATACTCTTTGCTCCCATGTCATACATCTGGCCTTTTTCTTTCTCCGTTCTTTTACGGAAATTCTCGAATTCAGCCATCTGTCTCATCACTTTGTCATTCAAATCATCTATTATTGCTTGATGTTTGCTCTTTTTTTCTTTCTTTTCCTTTTTTGAAGACTTCTTATTATCCACAGAAGAATCTTCCTTAGAATCTTCATTAGACTCCCCAGAATCTTCTTTAACGTCATTAGAATCTTTAGAATCATCGCTTTTTTCTCCTTTAGAAGAATCCTTTTCTTCTTCTTCTACACTTTCTTTGGTATCGAAGTTTTCATCCGATACTTTCTTCTTAGTCTCTTTAGACATTTCAATTATCCCTTTCTATAAAATATATATCTAAAGCCTAGTGGCTGTTAGAATCAATTACATCATTCTTATTATCGTCCCGTACAACCTGTTCAAGTTGCGTCTTAAGATTCTTGAGATTATCAAGTACATTCTCATAATCCATTCGTTTCGGTCCAATAATACCTATTGTACCTTTCACTCCTTCGCCAAGTTCATATGTTGCCGTAACAACTGAGCAATCCTTCATAGTCTTGATTGAGGAGTCATTTCCAATATAAACTTGTATTCCAGTTTCATCAGCCTCACCTTCAGCTTCTGAACTGGCTTCTTCAATGAAATCAGCAAGCTGTTGCTTCTCTTCAAAAGCATTAATTAAATCTTTTGCTTTCTCTGAATCGCTAAGCTCCGGATACTTGAAAATGTTTGTTGCACCGCTTGTATATACCTCTAACTCTTCATCTTCTTTAATAGTATCAGCGACTGACTTTAATACCTGATCGACAATTTCTTCATGAATTCCAGCCTGTTCTTTCATATTCGAAATAAGACCAAGATTAATATCATTAACTGTCAATCCATTAAGATTAGTATTAAGAAGCATATTAAGTTTAAGCATTGTCTCATTATCAAGAGGCTTTTCAACTTCTATAACTTTATTCTTAACAAGATTTCCTTCCATTACAACAACTGACAATACATGTGTGTCATCAACATTAGATATCTGCACGAATTTGACTTTGTTAGAAACAACACTAGGTGCAAGAATCATACTTGCATATTGAGTATTATTAGCAAGTACTTTTACTACCTGTTTAAGAAGCTTCTCCATCTTGCCGGTTTTTTCAAACATAATCTCCTGCATCTGAGTAACTTCACGTTCCTTCTCAGCCATTAGATGGTCTACATAGAATCGGTATCCCATATCCGTTGGAATTCTTCCTGCCGAAGTATGCGGCTGAACAATATATCCTAACTCTTCTAAGTCTGCCATCTCATTTCTTATTGTTGCAGAACTAAGATTCAGATAACTTTTTGAAATTGTACGTGAACCCACCGGCTCTCCAGTCTCTAAATAATTCTGAATAATCGCATTAAGAATTATCTCTTTTCTCTCGTCTAACTCTCCCATAAAATATCCTCACAGATAATTTAGCGCTTATAAAGTATTAGTAATATGAATCCTTTATTTATCTGTTAGCACTCAAATTATTAGAGTGCTAACATCTTCCATGACTTAATTTACCACCATGGTGGGATAATGTCAAGACTTATTTTAAAAAACTTATAACATATTTACATTATTTAAGACCGACGCCATACCTACTGGCATAACGTCGGTCTTGTTATAGAATCCATCCAAATTGATTATCTTCTAATGAGCTTCTCATTATCTGTAGTTTAACAAGGTGATATTGACAACTTCTTTACAAATCTATATAAATTTTCCTGCAATTATATTCTGAAGTTCTAACCCATTACTCGTAGGTCTTATTCTTCCGCCCTCATTTACAATAAGACCTTGCTGAATAAGTTCATCGATGTTCTCTTTATATACATCACCAAGGCTTCTTCCGAATAAATTGTGAAATTCGTCTGCGCTGACTCCCTCATTCATTCGAAGACCAAGAATCATGAATTCCGCCATTGCTTCATCGTCTGAAAGACTCTCCTTAGACTCATATTCGCTTATAGGATTGGACATAGACCAATTCTTAATGAATTTATCTATGTCAGTTATATTCTTATAACGTACATTATCATAAAGGGACGCCGCACCGAGTCCTATGCCTATATACTCCGCTCTCTTCCAATAACCAATATTATGACGACACTCGTACCCATTCTTGGCATAATTAGATATTTCGTATTGATTATATCCTCTGCCTTTCAAGAATGCTTTGACAAAATCAGTCATCTCACAAAGTTCACTCTCCTTTGGAAGAAAGCTTGTAATCTTACCCTGGCATTGAATAATATAATCATCATTATATTTCTCATAAAATGGCGTGCCCTCTTCTATTATTAAGGAATACACACTCAAGTGCTTAGGACTAAATCTCGTCACATCACTTAACGTCTTATGAAGAATACTAATATTCTGCCCTGGAAGCCCATACATAATATCCACATTATAATTATCAAATCCAGCTTTAAGAGTTGCTTCAATGGAATTAACAAAGCTTCTGTAATCATGAATTCTTCCTAGAAGTTTAAGTTCATTATTATCAGTTGACTGAAGTCCAAAACTTAGCCTGTTAATCCCTAGAGACTTATATATAGAGAGGGCTTCGAAATCAACCGTACCCGGATTACATTCTATAGTTATTTCCGCATCAATTGATACCTTAAAGAACGAATGAACGCTATCCATTATCCTTACAATAAGACTTGTTGCCAATGAACTTGGTGTGCCACCACCTATGAAAATGCTTGTAACTGTATTATTTCCGTATATACGGCTTTTGAATTCAATCTCCGAACAAAGAGCATTTACATACATTTCTTTCGTTAGTAAATCATTAGTAAATGTATCTGGAGCAAACGACAGAAAATCGCAATAATTACATTTCTTTACACAGAATGGAATATGAATATAAAGTTCTATCTCTTTATTACTGTTATCCAAATTAGTCCTCATCAAGTTTCAACACGCTCATAAATGCACTTTGTGGAATATCAACATTTCCAACTTGACGCATTCTCTTCTTTCCTTCCTTCTGCTTCTCAAGCAGCTTCTTCTTACGCGATATATCACCGCCATAACATTTGGCAAGAACATCTTTCCTTACAGCCTTAACCGTCTCTCTGGCAATAACCTTATTACCAATAGCTGCCTGAATTGGTATCTCGAATAAATGGCGAGGAATTTCACCCTTAAGCTTTTCACACATTTTACGACCACGTTCGTATGCTGTACCTTCGAATACTATAAATGAAAGGGCATCAACAGGCTCTTTATTAATTAGAATGTCAAGTTTTACAAGGTTAGACTTAACGTAACCTTTCATCTCATAATCGAAGCTTGCATAACCACGCGAGCGGGATTTTAGTGCATCGAAGAAATCATATATTATCTCGTTTAAGGGCAAGGTATACTTAAGAAGCGCTCTTGTCTCTTCCATATATTCCATACTGATATATTCACCACGCCTCTCCTGACAAAGGTCCATAATCGCGCCTATATAGTCTGATGTAACCATAATCTCAGCTGCAACCACAGGCTCTTCCATATAATCTATTTCAGAGGGATCAGGCAGATTAGACGGATTGGTAAGTTCAATCATCTCGCCATCTGTCTTGTGCACCCTATATACAACGGAAGGTGCAGTAGTTACAAGGTCTAGGTTATATTCTCTCTCCAGTCTCTCCTGTATAATTTCTAAATGTAAAAGTCCAAGAAAACCACATCTAAATCCAAATCCAAGTGCAATTGAAGTCTCCGGTTCGTATTG
>OCTW013392430.1_pt1 | contig 14518 bp, 15 predicted proteins | sample 1539671 | NCBI WGS metagenome assembly OCTW01 (sample SAMN02144230, study PRJEB22623) | gut metagenome | biome: sheep rumen | host: Ovis aries | place: New Zealand
AACAAATGCAGTATTTAAAAGCTACTTATGAGAACATGTACTGTCAGTAGAAAAAGTATTCAGTACCTGGGTCAGATGGATAATCAAAAAGTGCTTTGGAAATATTCTAAGATTTACTGGTTAGATGATGTGAGTTAGACACATTTATCCACATTTAAACACAAATAATAATGATTTAATAAGGAGGGCGAAAATATGTTAAAAGAAGATATGATGAGAATTTTTAACGAAGAATTTAAAAGTCAGATTGAACATGCCCGCAATTTAGCATTCCAAGAAGCTAAGAGAGAAGGCAAAAAAGAGGGCATGAAAGAAGGCGAAGAAAAAACCGCAAAAAGTGTTTTGGAGATGTTCGATAGTGGTAAATCTCCTGAAGAAATCAAAGCGTATTTAAAGACGAATTTCATTAAGTAACAAATAAAACATCTTAAAGATAATATTTAAGGGGCAGTGTGTGCTGCCCCCTTTATGCTATGAAATTGCTTTTTCTGTTTCTTTATCAAATAAGTGAATCTTATTTTTATCAATCGCCATTGAGATCTTGTCACCATCTTTATAATCGAAACGTGATGGTGTTTTTAAGATCATGTCTGTGCCATGATAATTGAAGTATAAGTTCATTTCTGAACCAGTATTTTCAACTAAGTCTAAAGTAGCACTGAAGACTGCATCAGGATAAGTATCAACCATGATCTTTTCGATGTGAAGATCTTCTGGTCTAATACCTAAGGTAACGGTTTTACCAACATACTGATCAAAAGAGGCATTAACTTTACCAGCTGGAACTGCGAAGTTTAAGTCATCATTTTTAACGTAGTAAGTGTTGCCTTTCTTTTCTAAAGTAACATCGGTTAAGTTCATTTTTGGTGAACCAATGAACGTTGCAACGAATAAGTTAGCTGGATGATCATAAATGTGTGCTGGCGTATCGAACTGCTGGATGACACCTTTATTCATGACAACGATACGGTCAGCCATTGTCATCGCTTCAGTCTGATCATGAGTGACATAAACGAATGTTGTATCTAACTGTTTATGTAATTTTGCAATCTGGGCACGCATTTCTGTTCTCAGTTTAGCATCCAAGTTTGATAATGGTTCATCTAATAAGAAGACTTCAGGATTACGGACCATTGCACGACCTAAAGCGACACGCTGTCTCTGACCACCGGATAAAGCACGTGGTTTACGATTTAAATATTCAGTTAAGCCTAAGATTTCAGCTGCATGTTTAACCTTACGATCAATTTCATCTTTAGGTGTTTTCTTTAACTGCAGGGCATAAGCCATATTTTTATAAACAGTCATATGCGGATAAAGTGCATAAGTCTGGAAAACCATGGCGATATCACGATCTTTAGGTTGCAGATTATTAACAACCCGATCACCAATGTATAATTCACCAGAAGTGATACTCTCTAACCCGGCGATCATACGTAATGTTGTGGATTTCCCACAGCCTGATGGACCAACTAATACAACGAATTCTTTATCTTTAATATCTAAGTTTAAATCTGGAACAACTGTAACGTTATTATCATATGTTTTTTCCACATGCTGGAAACTAATTCTTGCCATTTTCTTTTTCTCCCTCTACTTTTGTTAAATGTATTGTATAAGCCTGATACTCACCAGCATCAATGATGAGTGGCAGACCATATGTTTTTAAAACATTGGCGTCATAGATTTGACCCTGATCATCCTGATAACGGGCATTGTCTTCAAGGCCTTCAATTTTAATAAAGTGGGCGTAAGTCGCCGAATGGGTGATGATTCTTACTGCACAGATCAGCGCTTCTTTTTGATCTTCACTGACAAATGCGTAAGCCCCGACTTCATCATGTAATGGATTGCTTAATCGATAGTAGCGGCCATTATGAATTAATGGCTGATATTTTCTAAAGGCTGACACCTGTTCTCTGATTGCCTGTTTCTCTTCTTCACTGCAAGTCGTGATATCCAGTTCATAACCGAAGGTACCGCTCATCGCCACGAGAGCGCGGGTTGACATAGGGGTAATACGGCCGGTCTGATGGTTAGGAACGGCAGAAACGTGTGAGCCAAAACTGCTGATCGGATAGATAAAGGATGAACCATACTGGATCGCTAAGCGATCGATGGCATCGGTATTATCGGATAACCAGATTTGTGGTGTGTAGTGTAACATGCCGGCGTCGAAACGTCCGCCGCCACCGCTGCAGCCTTCAATAAGCAGATTTGGGTAGCGTTCAAGTAAGCGATCTAAGAAACGATAGAGACCTAAGACATAATCATAAGTGACACGCCCCTGATTGGTAACGCTAGAATAAACATCAGAAATACTGCGGTTGAAATCCCATTTGACATAATCGATCGATGCATGATCTAAGATGTCGCACACCTGATCAAAAATGGCATCCACCACTTCCGGACGTGAGAAATCAAGAACCAGCTGGTTACGTGCACGAACAAACTTACGATTCGGCACTTTAATGGCATAATCGGGATGCGCACGATAGAGATCACTGTCTTCATTGACGCATTCTGGTTCAAACCAGATACCAAACTTCAGACCTAAATCGTGAATGCGAGAAGATAAAGATGAAAGTGATTCGCCGAGTTTATTCTCGTTGACATACCAGTCACCTAAACTGCTATTATCGTCCTCGCGATGACCAAACCAGCCATCATCCATCACGATCATATCAATATCACATTCTTTCGCCGCTTTGGCGAGCTGATAAATGGTTTCTCCATTGAAATCAAAGTAAGCGGCTTCCCAGCTGTTGATCAGAATTGGCTTTAAGCCTGGCTGCGGATCACGAATCAGGTATTTTTTCATGCCTAAGTGTAAGTTATGCGACAAATGAGATAAGCCCTGAGCAGAGTAACTCATCATGACTTCTGGTGCATAGAATGTCTCACCCTTTTCGACTGGATAAGAGAAGTAGTCTTTTGATAAGCCCATTGCCATACGTTTCTGACCAAACTGGTCTTCTTCGATGACGGCTTCAAAATTACCGCTATAGACAAAGTTCATACTGTAAGCTGAACCCGTTGTTTCGGTGGCATCCTGATCACAGAGGATCAAGGCTGGATTGTACTGATGACTTGAAGTGCCACGCTTAGAACCGATGGTATATAGCCCATGGCTGACATGTTCACGATCAGGCTGTCTTTCCATTGTATGACGGCCACAGAAACTGATGCGATCAAAATCGCCAGAGACAAAGTCTAAGTTCGCCGATTTGATATTTTCAATGGTGATGGTTTCACCATGATTGATGACACGCACACTGCGGGTAATAATATCGACATCTTCATAAACGCTGTAGGCTAAGACGACATCTACATGAAGGAAGGAGTCTTCCAATGTGATTTCTAATGATTCGACATTTTGATCACTCATCGCCGGTAAGCCACGTAAAGGGGTTTTCCCTTTAATGACTTCAGCTTTCTGGAAGCGAAGATCACAGCCATAAACGCCTTCTTGTGTACGTAAGGAAAATGAAGACGTTCGGTAATCTCCGCTGCCATCAAAAGGAAACTCCTGTGGCAGTACATCTAATGAATAGCCACGCTCATTTTGTGCATCATAAGGATTTCCGCTAAAACCGCGGTCTTTTTTCACAAGCAGATAGTATGGAGGTAAATCTGCGCGTGGCCCGTAGTAGAGGTGCAGCAGATAACCCAGATCATCCGCCTGCATCATATACGTTGTATTTTTGGTATTGAGGGTAAATGTTTGATCATGTATTACAATTGACATAGTGAAAACTCCTTCAAATTCATTTATTTAACTGCGCCGTTGACTACTCCATTTAAGATCTGTTTCTGAGCGAAGATATAGAAGATTAACATTGGCAGTAACGCTAACAGGTAAGAGGCAAAAGCTAAGTTGTAGTTTGTCCCAAACTGTGTTTGGAAAGTTAACTGGGCTAATGGTAAGGTATTAGCACCAGAACCAGACATGATAACTAATGGGGTCATAACATCATTCCATGTACTTAAAGCGGTTAAGATTGCAACCGTGGCATGCATTGGTTTCATGATTGGGAAGATAATTGTCCAGTAAGTTGACCAAGTGGTCCCGCCATCAACTTTGGCAGCTTCTTCTAACGCTTCGGGAATGTTAGTAAGATAACCGCTGTATAACATTACGTTGATTGGCATAAAGAACACTAAGTAACAAATGATGACACCCACAATGTTGGCAATATGTAAGTCGGCTGTTTCTTTAACTAATGGCATCATTAAGATGGCAAAAGGAACAAACATCCCGGATACGATATAGAAGTAAGCACGATTAAACCATTTATGGCGTTTCTTCATACGGCCGATGGCATAACCAGCCATTGAATGTAAGAGAACCGATAAGATCACGGTAACCCCAGTGATCAAGATGGAGTTCAGTAAGGTATGCCAGAAATCAGTAACTTTCATCGCCTGCGCGAAGTTTGAGAAGCTCCATGATTTTGGCAGTGATAAGATGGATGATAACGTATTGCCCATTTCACTTGGCTGCTTGAAGGCGATGACCACAGTGATATAAAGTGGGAATAAGATAGTCACTAAGCCTAAGATTAACAGGATGGTAACAGGCCAATTGTATTTCTTTTTCATTATAACTGTTCCTCCTTTTTACCCATGAATTTTAACTGGAAGACAGAGATCAGCACGATGACAATGAAGAATAACACGGCATTGGCACTCTGGAAACCGAACTGACCGCCGGACATCCCGTTGTTGTAAATGAGGTAGGAAATGGATTCCGTTGACTGAGCAGGTCCCCCTTTGGTTAAGGCCATGATCTGATCGAATACCATTAAGGCATTTTTCATTGTTAAAACGAGGTTGATGGTAACGAATGGTAAGATTAAAGGTAATGTTAATGTTCTAAACTTCGTCCAGCCAGTTGAACCATCGATCGCCCCTGCTTCATAGATATCTTCTGGAACGGTCTGCAGACCAGAGATGTAAATGATTGTCTGCATGGCTACAGATTGCCATACACAGACGATAACGATCGCTACCCACGCCCATTTTTCTGAAGCGAGGATGGAACTGCCGCTGCCAAAGACCATCTTTTCGAAAGCTGGCAAAATGTAAGTAAAGAAGTAGTTAAAGATATAGCCAACAACTAATGCACCTAAGATATTTGGTACGAAATATAAGGCACGTAAGCCGCTCTTGAACTTGATTTTTGAATTTAAGCCCATGGCTAAAATCAGGGAAATCACATTCACCAGAACAGTCACACAGATGGCGACCCCAAAAGTGAATAAGTAAGAATGACCAACACGGGCATCAGTAAATAAATCCATATAGTTTCTTAAACCGACACTCTGATACGTTCCGTAACCGCGGAAGTTTGTGAAGCTATACATAAACCCTTTAATCAGTGGGAATGTATTGAATAAGAAGAACAATACGACAAGAGGAATTGTCATCCAGACGTATGTTCGATCGAAGTCCAGCTTGTTTTTTTTCTTCATAACGTTTCTCTTCCTTTCCTAGCTTTGATGTGTTTTATTGTATTCCTGAACCTTACGGATAATATCACGGTTGTAACGTTTCCAGTCCTGATCCCATTTCGCTAAGAAGGCTTTCTTATCACCTTTTAAGAGATAACTCTGAACGATTGCATCACAGCCCATCGTTGATGGATAGTGGTGATCCTGATAGTCGACCATCTTACCACTATCAATCCAAGGTTTCATATCATCAAACTGCTTAGGTAAAGTGAAGTTACCAGTACGGCAAGGTAATGACATCTGGGCATTGATATATTTCTGTAAGTTCTTTTTCGCTAATAAGTAATTTAAGACCGTATAAGCTGCTTTTTTATTCTTGCAGGCTTTCGTCACTCCGAACATCAAGTCGATCCCAGAGTTTAAGTTATTCTTGTTTTTATCATTATTAGCCGGCATGACAAAAGAGCCGATATCCATCTTTGGATTGGATGATAAGACCTGAGGAATGGCATAAGAACCGATCGTGTACATCGCTGACTGCCCTTTTGCGAAAGCCGTGCAGGCATCATTGTAACCATAAGCTGCCACTTCTTTTTCCCCATACTTTAATAACGTCTTAATTTTTTCAGCGGTTTCATCATATTCCTTTGTAAAGGTTGTTTTCCCCGCATTGACATTTTGGGTGGTGTTCGCTGGAGCTAAGGAAACAGCTAAGGAGTTCCATGGCGCCATCGTTGTCCAGGTATCCTTATACCCAAAGTAGAATGGTAAAACGCCATCTTTTTTCATCTGTTTACATAACGCCATCAGTTCGTTCCAAGTGTTTGGCACTTTATAGCCATACTTTTTAAAGATCGCTTTGTTGTAAAGGATCCCTGAAGCATTCGCTACATAAGGTACTCCGTATGTGCCTTTGGTTGGGACATATTCCAGCTGATCAAGCATATCAATATATGCTTTTTTGATCTTTTTGATACCTGAGAAATCAGAGACATCCGCTAAAACACCAGCATCAACAAATTCAGAGAATGTCGCATCCCCGCCAATGCCGATAATATCCGGATAATCTTCACGGATAAAACGTGTTTTCATAACGGTTACTGCATCATTTGGTGAAGAGATCTTGAGTTCAATATCACTATGTGTGGCATTGAATTCTTTCGCAACTTTGTCAAAATAAGTTGCGGCTTCCTGTTTGTAGGAAACAATTTCGATGGTTGTTTTCTTCGATGACGATGATCCACATCCAGCAATGGATAAGCCCATCGTCAGCGCCAGAAGAAAACGCATAACTTTTTTGAGTTTCATATTGCCCTCCCATTCGTTTTTTACCTAAACAGCTGTTTTTTCATTTGGCACCTATAGTGTAACATCTCATTATGCGACATAGAATATCTTGAAAGCGCTCTTTTTATCCCATTATGTGATTATTCCCTCGAATATTGTGATATTAGGACGCTTCATGATATAATGTCACGTGAGGTGATACACATGCAAGATTGGCAATTTTCCATCTTCCCCAATGAAACATTTATCGATTTAAGTCTCTACCAGTATGGCGGAGAAGTGTGCAAACCATCGCATCTTTTTGGTCCTGCCACCAGAAATCATTATCTTTTCCACTATATCTTAAGAGGCAAAGGTGTCCTTTCAGCTAATAATGATAAAGGGGCGGAAATCAAATACCATTTAAAAGCTGGCGATGGCTTTATGATCTTTCCTGGACAGGTGACGATGTATATTGCCGATGAACAGGACCCCTGGGAATATATGTGGATCGAATTTGATGGACTGCGCGTAAAAGAGGCCTTAGATACCGTAGGCTTAACGATTTCTTCGCCCATCTATCACTATATGTATGAAGATTTGCATAAAGAGATGGTAAAAAATATGGTCTATATCGCCACAAGTAAAAACGCCACCCCTTTTGATCTGATCGGCCATCTCTATTTAGTCTTAGATAATATGATGCGCTCCATTAAAGTCACTGAGCAGCATTCCGGTAACCGTCTGGCTGATTTTTATATGCATGAAACGATGGTTTTTATCGAGCAGAATTATATGTATAATATCTCGATTGAAGATATCGCCAATAATATCGGTCTTAATCGTTCTTACTTTGGAAAACTCTTTAAACGCGAAACCGGCAAAACCCCACAGTCTTTTTTACTCAATTATCGGATGATCAAAGCCTGTGAATATTTAAAGCGGACAGAGATGCATATCGCCGATATCTCCCAGGCCGTTGGCTATGAAAATCAGCTCCATTTCTCCCGCGCTTTCAAAAATGTTTACGGCCTCTCGCCCATGCAGTGGCGCAAAGCAAATCGGGAACGATAATTTTGTCATAATGAGGAAAAATGTGTATAATAGACAATGCAAATTTTGGAGGTAAATATGAAAGATTTTTGGTATGAATTAAAACATGTAGATGCCCAGACGGGAGCTCGTTACGGCATTTTACATACCCCCCATGGCGATGTAGAAACCCCGATGTTTATGCCGGTCGGCACCCTTGCGACCGTCAAAGGGATCTCCCCTGAACAGTTAAAAGCGATGGGATCCCAGGTTGTCTTAGCCAACACTTATCATTTATGGCTGCGCCCTGGTAATGACGTTGTCAAAATGGCGGGCGGTTTACATAAATTTATGAACTACGATGGTCCGCTCCTCACTGACAGCGGCGGCTTCCAGGTTTTCTCTTTAGGGAAAACACGAAAGATTGAAGAAGAAGGCGTCACCTTCAAATCGATTGTCGATGGCTCTAAGCTCTTCCTTTCGCCAGAAAAATCAATTAAGATTCAGGAAGACTTAGGGGCTGATATCATCATGTCATTTGACGAATGTGCCCCTTATCCAGCCACCAGAGAATATATGGAACGCAGCGTCGATCGTACTTTGCGCTGGGCTAAACGTGGTTTAGAAGCGCACACCAGAGAAGATCAGGCGTTATTTGGTATTGTCCAGGGCGGCGAATATCCAGACTTACGCGAAAAAGCCGCTAAAACCTTAGCGGCGATGGATTTCCCTGGTTATTCGATTGGCGGAACATCGGTTGGTGAACCTAAAGATGTTATGTATAAAATGATTGAAGACAGCGTGAAGTGGCTGCCAGAAGATAAACCACGTTACTTAATGGGCGTGGGCAATCCGATCGACTTAATCGAATCAGCGATACGCGGCATCGATATGTATGACTGCGTCTTACCAACCCGCGTGGCGCGTCATGGCGCACTCATGACCCATCATGGCCGCATGAACATCAACAATCAGAAATTCAAATATGATTTCTCCCCTGTTGATGATATGTGTCACTGTTATACTTGTACAAATTATTCTCGCGCTTACTTAAGACATCTTCACAAATGTGATGAAATCTTTGGTAAGAGTTTATTATCCATCCATAACGTCGCTTTCTTATTAGACTTAGCGAAAGACATCCGTCAGGCGATTCAGGAAGATCGCTTAGCCGATTTCAAAGAAGAATTCTTAGACCGTTATGGACGAGACGTTTACGAAAGGGCTTTTTAAAAATGGAATCAATGGATATTGAATTATTTGACTATGATCTGCCGCATGAACTCATTGCGCAGACCCCTTTAGAAAAAAGAGATACTTCCCGGTTAATGGTACTTAATAAAAATACCGGGGAAGTCACTCATAAACACTTTTATGATATTATCGATTATTTAAAACCCGGTGATGTGTTAGTTCGTAATAACACGAAAGTCATCCCCGCACGTTTATTTGGGACCAAAGAAGAGACCCATGCGCATGTTGAAGTCTTATTATTAAAGAACACTCATGATGATGTATGGGAATGTTTATGCGGTAATGCCCGGACGATTAAAGTGGGCACCGTAATCTCTTTTGGCGATGGCCGCCTCAAAGCGAAATGTTTAGAAGTCCGCGAAGAAGGCATCCGTATTTTAGAAATGATCTACGAAGGCATCTTCTTTGAAGTCTTAGATCAGTTAGGGATTATGCCATTACCACCTTATATTAAGGAAAAATTAGATGATCCAGATCGTTATAACACGGTCTATGCGAAAATCGAAGGCAGCGCCGCTGCGCCAACGGCTGGTTTACACTTCACCCCAGAATTATTCCAGAAGTTACGTGATAAAGGAATTGAAGTCGAAGATGTTACTTTACATGTCGGCTTAGGCACCTTTAGACCAGTCAAAGTGGAAAATGTCTTAGAACATCACATGCATAGTGAATACTATGAAATCAGCGAAGACGTCGCTGAGCGTTTAAACAAAGCCAAAGCGGAAGGCCGACGGATTATTGCCATCGGTACAACCTCATGCCGCACCCTCGAAGCGAATGTCTCTAAATATGGCAAGTTTACCGCTGCCCATGAAAATACCAATATTTTCATCTATCCTGGTTATACCTTTAAAGCCATTGACTGTCTGATCACGAACTTCCACTTACCGAAGTCGACTTTAATTATGTTAGTCTCAGCGTTAGCTTCCCGGGAAAAGATTTTGCATGCCTATAACATTGCAGTAAAGGAAAAGTATCGCTTCTTCTCATTTGGCGATGCGATGTTTATTACCAATGAAACAGAATTATGATCTCCTGATGCAGGAAGAATTAAAGAAGTTAGATGATCGTAAGACGCTTCTGCTTCATGTCTGTTGCGGCCCGTGTTCCAGTAATGTGATCAAAGAACTCAGCGAGTACTTTGATATCACCATCTTCTATTCAAATTCCAATATTTATCCGGAAGAAGAATATCTGCGTCGGCGTGATGAATTACTCACCTTCATCCCGGAATTCAATGCCAACAACAATCGTCATATCACAGTGGTGGAAGATGATTATGACTTACAGGCCTATACGGCTAAATTAGCGCCATTAAAGGATACCGGAGAAAAAGGCGAACGCTGCCATCTCTGTTACGAAATGCGGATGACGCGGGCCCATGATTATGCTTTAGCGCACAACTTTGATTACTGGACTACCGTCTTATCCGTTTCACCACATAAAATCTCCCGCTGGATCAATGAGATTGGTCTTTCCTTTACCGATGATCATCTCAAGTTCCTGCCTTCCGATTTTAAGAAACGCAATGGTTATCTGAAATCAGTGCAGACGGCTGAAGCTTATCATATGTATCGTCAAAGCTACTGCGGCTGTGTGTATTCCTATCAGGAAAGTTTAGCAAGAGTGCATCAAAAAGAAGATCATCAATGATCTTCTTTTTCATGGGACATGCTAGGATTTTTAGCTTTAGTACGATATAATAAAGCAATGAGGTACATTTTATGGATAGACATTACAACATTTATCAGATTAACTGTTTTTTACATGATGCCAAAGTCTTTTATATTAGCGTCGGCTCAATGATTGAACCGCTGCGCATTCATATGTACTATGATCACAAACTGATGTTTGGCATCAGTGATCAAAGTCCCCTCTATCCATATTTATGTCATAACCCGGTGGTATCCTTATTGGCTTATCGGGAAGATCATCACTATTTTTCTTATCACGGCACACTCGTCTTTGATGAAGAAGAATACAGTATCCTCGCAAAGAAACGTTCACCGCGTCTTTGTCGTTACTTTAATGAGACAACCCATTTTCAGTTAAAAATGTTTCACCTGGAAAAGGCGGAGGCTTATATCTATGATGCCTTCCATAACAGTATAAAAGCAGAGATCGATTAGGATCTCTGCTTTACTTTTTGAGATGTTCTAAGAATAAACGCATCTTACTCATGGCAATCTTTAATTCTTCTAAGGAATAAGCATAAGAGATACGAATAAACCCTTCACCGCCTTCGCCGAAGGCTGAACCTGGAACACAGGCTACTTTCTGATCTTTTAATAAGGCTTCACAGAATTCTTCTGAGGTTAAGCCTGTCGACTGAATCGATGGGAAGACATAGAAAGCCCCTTGCGGCTTAAAGGTCTTTAAGCCCATATCATTAAGCTCACGCACTAAATAGTTACGTCGCGATAGATAAGCATTGCGCATTTCTTCCACTTCATCAGCGCAGTAACGTAAACCATCAATGGCCCCATACTGTGCACCCGTTGGTGCCGACATAATAATGTACTGGTGAATTTTCGTCATCGCTTTCGATAAGACCGGGTTGGCTAAGACATAACCTAAACGCCAGCCAGTCATCGCAAAAGCTTTCGAGAAACCGCTGATCGTAATAACCTGATCACGAATTTCCGGGAATGAGGCAAGAGCACAGAATTCCTGTTCATAACTTAATTCCGCATAGATTTCATCAGAGATGACAATAATGCCGGATTCTTTGATAATCGGCACTATCTTGGCATAGTCCTCACGGGTCATAAAGCCACCCGTTGGATTGCCTGGGAAGTTGATCAGCATCAGCTTCGTATTGGGAGTAATCGCGGCTTTGAGCTTTTCTGGGGTCAGTTTAAACTGATCTTTTTCTTCCAGATGAATCCGTACTGGTACCCCGCCAGATAATAAGACGGCTGGTTCATAAGCCACATAACCAGGATCCAAGATGATCATTTCTTCCCCTGGATTTAATAAGGCCCGAACGGCAATATCGATCCCTTCGGAACCACCGACCGTGACCGTACATTCTGTTTTCGGATCATATTTAACGTGCCAGCGCTGATCATAATACTTACAAATCTCTTCCCGCAATTCCATCAGACCACGATTGGCGGTATAAAATGTGCGTCCTTTTTCAATGGAATAGATGGCCGATTCACGGATTTTCCACGGCGTGGTAAAATCGGGTTCCCCTACCCCTAAAGAAATGACACCTTCAATCTGATTCGCCAAATCAAAGAAACGACGGATCCCTGAAGGTTTAATTGTTTTTGCTTTATCGGATAACTTCGCTTCAAAATCCATTATGGTGTCACCACCAATCGATCATTTTTACCGTCTTCATCTTCGACCATCACAATCCCGCTGTTCTTATAATTCTTTAAGACGAACGTCGTGACAGTTTCCGTAACTCCAGAAATAGGCGCTAACTTGCTGGCCACAAAGTGTGCCACTTGCTGCATAGTATGTCCACGAATAATAAGGGCAAAATCATAGCGTCCCGCTAATAAATACATCGTTTCTACTTCTTCAAACTTGTAAATACGTGAGGCAATACGATCATAGCCAAATTCTCTTTCTGGTGTGGCTTTGATTTCAATCAAAGCCGTGACGATATCGGTATTCGTCTTATCCCAGTTAATGACCGTATGATAACCGCAGATCACTTTCTTATCTTCTAATTCCGTGACCTTATCGATGACGTTTTCCCGCGGTTCATCTAATACCGCAGCGAGATCACGCATCTTGATACGGGCATTTTTCTGCATGATAGACAATAATAATTTATCTTCCATAGCTCGTCTCCTTTGCTTGTTTTTCTTATTATATGCCAAATGATAAAATGTGTAAAGAACACGAAAAATTTCCTAATTTTTCGTGAGATCCGATTTTTTCTTTCTCTTTGCGAAAGAAGTTGGTCAATAAATGATCCCTGTGATATCATAATAATAAGATAAGAAAAGCAGGTGATAAAATGAATATTTATATTGCAAGTTATGGCAAAGGAGAAGAAAAAGGCATCTATATTGTCGATTTAGATCAGGCTAAGCTGACCTTAACATGTAAACGGCATGTCGCAACGCCGGATTTTCCTTCTTACATGATTACCGATGACAATGTTTTATATGTGGCTTATAAAAATGCCAGTGCCAAAAATGATGGCGGCGGTCTGGGCAGTTTCTCGATCGTCCATGGTGATCTGATCTTGAATAATAATTATTCTTCCAGCGGCCGCAGCTATACCCATTTATGCATTTCCCCCGATCAGCGCTACATCTTTGCGGCGAACTATCATATCGGCGCAACCGCTGCTTATGCCTTAAAACATAAGCTTATTGATCATAAAATTGGTGCTGTCCGCCATCAGGGCTTTGGGCCTGATTTATTAAAGCGACAGACCGGACCACATGTTCATAATGTCGGTTTCACCCCTGATCATAAGTTCCTCTATGCCGTTGATTTAGGCAGTGATAAGATTGTCATGTACCGTTATCAGGATGGACATTTAGTCGCTGATGAGAAACATAGTGTCAACATTATTCCTGGTTCCGGACCACGTCATATGATTTTCTCTAAAGATGGCCGCTATGCCTATTTAGTAAATGAAATTGCCAACAGTGTGATGGTTTTCAAAGTCAATGATGATCGTTTCTCACTCGTCCAAAACGTCTCATGTATCCCTCATCATTTCAAAGGCTTCTCCGCCGCAGCCGCCATTCGGATGACAAGCACCGGTGATCACTTGATGGTTTCTAACCGCGGTCACGATTCAATTTGTCTGTATCGCGTCAATAAAGAATCTGGTAAACTGTCTTTACTGTATATGGTTCATACTGGCAAAGGGCCAAGAGATTTCAACATTATTGATGATCAATATCTCATCGTAGCTTGTCAGGAAGATAATAAACTGCAGTTAATGACCTTTGATGAAACCAATGAAAAACTGCTCATGACACCTTACGAATGTACCATTCCACAGCCTGTCTGTGTAACTTTAAATGATTAATGGATCGGTATAAACCGATCCATTATTTGATAATAACTTTTTGTATCCGTTTGGTTTCACGACGATCTAAGTACTCGTAGCTGCATCTGGTTTGCGCAAGCAAGGTTTGATCCTGCTTTAAAAAACCATGCGTACTATGAAAATAGTAATAGGTCATTTTAGATTGTTCGCTGGTCTTCACCGCAAAGCGATCTGATGCTTTCACCTGATGGGTGCGATCTAGAGGCAGCTTTGTCATATAAGTGACTTTTAACTGATTGATCTTTAAGCTGTCATTTTTAGGCATCGTGATCTGATAACCAATGACATAGGTATGATGTTTAATGTGATGCACATAAGCATAAAGACCATCAACATTGAGCTTACGAGCCTGCGTGCAGCCGACAAGCAAAAATAAGATCAGCAGACTACTCAATGTCATTAAGTTAATTTGAATGTTTTTACAATATTTACTATTAGAAGACATTTAATAATAAGTTAAGCTGGATCGTCAAATCTGACA
>OCTW013374162.1_pt1 | contig 14514 bp, 7 predicted proteins | sample 1539671 | NCBI WGS metagenome assembly OCTW01 (sample SAMN02144230, study PRJEB22623) | gut metagenome | biome: sheep rumen | host: Ovis aries | place: New Zealand
GTCGGTGACATCCTTGTCCGACGGCTTGTCGGCGGCAAGCCCCGACATCTTCTTCCAGGTGCCGGCAGCGAGGTAGGTGAGGATCTGCTTGTAGGGGATGATGGCGGCAGATGCTCCGACTGCGATGTAGCTGTAGACTGCGCCTGCTGGCTTCTGGACCTGGCCGGTCGCACTAATGATGTTGTTGTGGTGCGATTGGAGACCGAAGTTCGTCGGATCCTGGGCCTTCACGACGAAGTCCATGACGTAGTCGGTCGTGGCCTCGATGGCATAGTCATAGCTCTTGAGGGTGCCTGCAGCGCTCACGCCCGAGATGAGATGGCAGAGGTCGACTGGCGGGCGGGAGTCCCTGACCATGCCGATGCCGGGATATTCCTGGTGCCAGGAGTCGCCGTTCTCCTCGAACGACATGCAGTAGTCGAGCTCCTGCATGGCCGCATAGCCGTTGGACCTGATGTACTTCTGCGTCATGGCGTCGACCACAGGCCTCAGGTTCACGTCGGGCAGGAAGAAGTAGCCCATCACCATCGAGCCCGGGACGCCGACATCATCGATGGCCTTGCGCACGAGGTAGCAGGTATCGAGGAAGGTGCCCGATCCCGTGCCGCCGCCCATGCCGGAGAAGATGTGGACATAGACGGAGGCGCTGTCCAGCCCTGCCAGCGCGGTCCGGATCTCCATCTCGAGGGTGCTGAGGAAATCGGAGGCGTGGTCCATCAGCAGGTAGCGCCCGAGCTGGCGGATGCCGCCTGTGCAGGCATCGGCAGATCCCCAGGTCATCTCACCCATTTTCTTGAACTGCAGCCATTCGCGGTAGCACATGTCGTGGGCGAGCTCCTGCGACTTATTCTTGAACAGCGCCGCGATGCTGCCATCGTAGGAGATGTCGAAGAACTCCGATGCCGGATCGAGCTGGCCGTACCCGTGATCCCATTCCCACGACCGCTGCATCCCAAGGACGTCGCAGTCGACCGAGAGGAACCTGATGTGGTCGTAGCGCGGGACGGCCTCGCCGGGGTCGCTCGGCCGGACACGGTTGTAGACCTTCTCCTTGAGCTTCCTCAGGCCGTCGGTCCCCGTGCCGCCGAGGCCGATCGCGAGGATGGCGCAGTCACCCTGCTCCGCCTGCTGGGCGACATCGATGATGCCACCGCCGCGGTTGAGGAGGAGCTTGTCATATGGCAAAGGCATGGTGGCTCTCCTTTTCTGAACTGTGATTTCGGCCTTTCTTGCCAGGAATGCAGGCAGCTGAGGCATCCCATCAGGAGTCCCATGGCCACTGAATCCGGGCTGCTGCGTAGCATATCGGCAGATAGTCCAATGAACCCCTCCAGGAGGCATTCCTTCGACTCAGATGGCGCGAGAAGCCATCTCCCTCGCTTCAGGACTGGAATTCCTCCCGCAGGCTCACTAGACCCCCCACCACAGCCACGGCTCTTCGTTATCATCCATCCAGCAATCCGCAGTGGCCGTTGTGCCATCGTCGTAGACGACCCACACCGTGATATGGTCTCCCCTGAGATCATTCTGCGAGCTGAAGTTGAGTGCCGAATCCTGATCATTGAGCAGGGAATCGGAGCTGGCATAGCGTCTGCTGACCACCTTTGTTTCCCAAAGGTCCGTTTCCGGATAGGCCACGCTGACATAGTTCGAGTAGGGTCCGATCACCTCCTGCATGATCGGGCTCATGGAACCTGCCGTATTGAGGAAGACCATAAGGAGGCAGAAGACGGTAGCGATGCTGAAGCGCATGAGGTTCATGCCGGAGGCACGCCCATCGACAATGGGCACATCTGCCTCTTGCCGATCATCATGTGCTGTCATCCACAGGGCAGCTGATGCCATCGCGAAGCAGAGCAGGACGAATACGATACGTTTGGCGGAGAAACCCGTATGCATCAAGGCAAAGAAGGAAAGCGTCCCGATGGCGGCGAGGCACAGCTCCACATAGCTGCGGTTATGCTTCTCGCGCCCTTTGCCCTTCCTCCATTGGCTCAGAAGCCCTGCGGCAAAGAGCGGCAGCAGGGCTGCATCAGCAATCATGCCGTGGCTCAGGAACTGGAGGGAGATGGCGGTCAGGATCGGAGTATAGATGAGCATGGCAAAGGTTCTGATCGGCAAGATGTCATAGCAGCTGAACTGCCAGTACCACCTCAGGCAGATGATGGCATAGGCTATCCACACCAGAATGCCCCAGTTGCCGGAAGGGCTGCAGACCAGAGCGCCGCTCACCACCAGGAACGCGAAGATCAGCATAAGGACGATGGGGTCCTGCCAGGCATCCGATAGCCAGAGCGCAGCGATGTCAGCATCGGAGAGCTCCCGGTCCTCCTTCCATCCAAGCTTGCGGCAAAGGAACTGCTCAGCGCTGATCTTCCCCTGCTTATGCGTCTTTGTCATCTTCCAGAACGGATAGAAGACCTCCACCCCCAGGAAGACTGCCACGATGTCGAAAAGGAAGATCATCTTGGGGAGGAGGATCTTCAGGTACGTGCTCCAGGAAAGGTTATGCAGCACCGTCACGGCCGGAAAGAGGACATGGCGGAAGATGATGGCACACATGAGCGCGATGGTAATGATCCTGACAGTCCTGTATTCCTTCTCTTTGGCGCTCTTCTCGAATTCCCCGACGCTATCAAACTTGCCCAGCGCAAGCGCATAGACCATCGCTGCAAACGCGACGGCAGGCAGCAGGAAGGTCACAGGGAAATTGCAATAATAGATCCTTGCCGCATTGCCGAACGATATCCAGACGATGCCAGCGATGACAATCAGGAATGCAGATACGGCAAGCCAATAGAGCACACGGGCCGCCGGAACATGCAGATGAGATCTGCAGACCGAGATCGCGGCGAAATAGAGGGCCGCAAGCGGTACGCCGTATCCCGTCATGCTGTTGATATCCGATGTGCTGTATATCTCCGCCAATGCCGGATCCCAGATTGCCAGCATTGGCGAGAAGGATGCCACGAGCACTGGAAGCTCCGCTACGGCGATGCCTGCAGCGATAGCCGCGAAATAGAGGATGAGGCTGAAGGAGATCGGCCACAGCGGCTTGATGCCCGCTGATTCTTCGGGATGCTCCCTCGCCTCTCTCCATCTTCCCATCAGCGATTCCAGCCTGTGCCGGCTGATGAGGAAGATGACAATCAGGGCTGTGCAGACGGCACCTAGGAAGTCGAAGAGCGGGCTGTCATCCGGCCACGAAGTCGCTATGAACAAGGTGGTCAGGGGCGCCACGACAAGCATGCAGCACTCGCTGAGGAACGTGATCCGGGGAACCCAATGCCACAGCTGCTTCGCATCCAGCTCTTCCTTATCGTTCGACGAGCCCTTGTCCTGTGCTGTCTTGTTGTCTTCAGAAATGTCGCTCACACTACCACCCCGTCGATATCTGGATGATGCAGGAAATGATGTCTATGAAAGGATTGCGGCAAGCGCAAACAGTGCCCAGCAGACGAACTCTGCCGTGACAAGGCCGCTGAGCCCATTGAATGGCTTCCTGCTGTATCGCACGATGGCAAGGGCAAGCAGGAGCCCAGAGCCTATGATGGCTGCCGCTCCGGCGCCTGCCATCGGGCTGCCCGTCAGGAGGTTCTCTCCGAACACCATCATGAAGAGGACCTCGAGCGCGAGGAAGGCCACAGCATATGCCAGCGACCTGACATTCTCGTCACGGGTCTGATAGATATCGAAGAGGCGGCTGCGCATCTCACCAGTCGCCGGATTGGAGCCCGGTGCCATCATGCATTGGCGAGCCAGGGAATAATCCCGCTTCCACCAGCGCTTTTCCGTATAGAGACGGTCCGCTTCCTCGGAAAGGCGGTCAGGAGCCATGGCCTTCACCTGGACCTTCAGCAGCGCTGCATCTTCAGGCAGCTCGCCATAGGACCTCGCAAGGTAGGCGACCATCTCATCTTGGCTGACTCCCAAGGCTATGAAAGCTGCCGCCACCAGCTCGACGAAAGGCCACCACGGAGCACCATCCTGGGCATCGCTCTGCACCGATCTTCCCATCTTCTGGCGATAGTAAGGGTAGAGATTGCGGAGCACCCTGTTGAAATCAGGCTCGGACAGCATGTTGGCGGTTCGCGAGATCTCCTTGAGGAACGGCCGCAGATCGATGCTGCCATCTTGGACATATCCCAGATTCGCCAGCACCTGGGGAATCTCCCCGCTCGCCTCCAGAGGCTCATCCATATTCTGGAGCTGCTGGAGAAGCACCTGGGAAATGGCGCCAATCTCCTGCCGGATGGCAGCCGTCTCTGCCGATGGCTGCGTCTGCATGCTCTCTGTCATATCAGCCCCTTAGTAATTGACGAGGAATTGCTTGAAACTCTGGTTCTCGGCATCCCAGTGCCAGCCTGAAGGGGCTTTGAGAGGATACCATGGCAGGCCAAGCAGCGATGCAGGTCTGCGGGAGCTGTCGAAGCAGTTCGTGAATCGTTCGCGCAGGTCCTCGGGGAGATTCCTCCAGTTGTCGATATACACCTCATAGGCAGGATTGCCTTCCAGGGAATTCTTGTGGTTCATGCTGTCGAATATGAAGACCGGATTCCTCTGATAGCGCTCGAGCCAGGATTGATGGGCATCAGGGCTGTCATTGGCAACGCCTGCCACCAGAGGGCCAGCATACGGAAGGAGGCCGACCAGCAGCCTGAAGGCCATACAGTTCTCAGCAAACCAATCGGTGTAGCGGAAGGCCGTGAGGGGCGAAGCGCCCTTGGACTGGATCGCTGTCACGAAATAGGAATAGGGGTCGGCATAGTCGAGGCTGTAGTCGACAGGACGAATTGCGCTGGCAGCATACCAGTTGCTCATGAAGTCATCGAGAGATGGGTTCTCCTTGATGAGCTCGATATCGAGGTTGAACCCGAACAGCACGGCATGCTGGCCGGGATGGTAATAGATATGATCCGGATTGAGCCCAAGATAGAGGCATCCCGCAACATGCAGGCGATCCCAGCTGTTGAGCAGCATGCGGGCAATCTCGAGACGCATCTCAGACTGCTCGGCGGCCAGCTTGCCCTGTTTGTTGCTGCCACCCGCGCCGACTACGTTGGACATGTATTCGGACAGGGGATGATATCCCTCATCATTCAGAATCGGCATGATGAGATAGGCATCATCCTCGTTCTTTGCAACGTCGATGGGCCAGATGAAGCCGCTGCGTCCCATCGCCAGCTGCACAGTCCTCTTCAAATACTCTATGCTCCGTGCATGCTGGACAGCCAGCGCCAGATACTTGGCGCCTCCTCCAGCTGCACCAACCTCCAAATACGAGTTTCCATGCTGGGTGACCTCGTTGCCCGTGAAGACATAGAGGCCATCTCCTGAAATGGCGCTTGTCAGCGCCTTGCCCGGTTTGGAAGTCTGGCTCCGTGGACGCGCTCCAAAAGACACCGCCATCCGATAGCCCTCCTATTTTCCGAAGCCCTTCTTGAATTTCTCGAAGAACCCTGAGCTCTTCTTCTTGCCTGCCTCGGCATGGCGCCCAGAATCAGGCGGAGTCATGCCTCGGCCGGCGTGCAGCGTCGTGGCTCCCTGATAAGGCATGCCAGGCGCCTGCGTGCCATTGGGGTCGTTCAGGCTGTAATTTCCTGACCGGTCCGCATGCTTTCGTGCAGGTGGCCTGTCGGCATCCGCTGCATATCCCGTGCGCGGGCTGACATGCTTCGGCTGCGGAATGCCATGGGCTCCCGCCCGATACTGCGTGCTTGCGCTCCATGGAGCGGTGGCATGGGCTGCGCCTCTCGGCTCTTGGCAGACTGGCTCCGCAGGGCCAGCTTCTCCCTGCCGGCCCTGTGTCCCGCCATCCCCATAGCCAGCGGACTGGCCCTGCTGGGGAACGCCATATCCATCCCGCCCAGGAAGACCGGATTGCCAATCCCCCATGAGGGGAGCTTCTTTGCGTCTAGGCGCTGGAGCAGGATGGCGCGCCTCCTTCTGGAGACGCTTCATCCTGGCAGCAATGCACTTCTGGAGCGCCTTCGCCCTCTTTGCTTCAGGGAAATCCTGTTCAGCTGCCTCTTTGCAGTCACGGGCGAGCGGCTGGTACAGCTCTGCGAACTCCTGGTCCGCAATGCCATCCAGAAGAGCGTCGATATCGCCACGCTTCTGGGGAATCATGTCCGCATTGATGAGATATATGGCAGGATTCGGCGCAGCATGGACCGCCTCGGCGAAGCGATACCAGGTGAGGAGATGCGTGCCATATGCATGGTTCCTGGGCTCTGCCGCAGCATTGGCAAGACGCTGGTTCAGGCGGCTCCGCTTGTCTGCATCCAGCTGGTCTGCTGCGTCCTTGTAGCTTTCCAGGGCCATCATGACCTGCTGGTCGTAGCTCTGCGCAGTCCCCAGCATCCCATCAGTCTGGGCATTTGCCCGCCTGCCTGAAAGAGCGGACAGGAGGCTGGCAGACAGCTTGGCTGCCTGGCACTCAGGCACGGCACCCGCCTCGACCAGATCGTAATGCTTCTGCTTCCAGTCGAAACCATACGTGCGGAATGTGAAGGCATGCCAATATGCCTGGACAGCGTCCCTCCAAATGCTCTTGAGCTGGCTGGACGAGAGGACGCCCCGATTCGCGAAGTCATCGAGACGCTTCTCTGGATTGACGGCCTGCAGAAAGTCCTGCGGACTGGCATCGGGAACAATGTGGCGCTTCATATATTCTGGCAGCAGCTGCCCCGCGACCAGATCTGTCAGATCGTCGAAGCCAAGAGGCTGCACCTCTTCCCAATACCCTTCCATATCATCGTATGACAGTGCCTCCGAACCCATGAGATGGGCAAAGACCTTGTTCTTGTAGAAGGAATGCAAGATTTCTGCGCCGGAGCTATCCATCCCCTGCAGCCTCTCGGCCAGCTCCCTGAACTCCTCCCCCATCCGTGCTTCAGCGGTTGGATAGCGGGACCAGAGATAGTCATTGCGTCCGCCTTCTGGCATGCAGGCAATCATCCAGGCATCGTACGTCTTCACGGTATCCACGAATCCCGAATCGGCAGCCACAGAAGCACGCTGGTCAAGGCCATCGGATGTCTTCGGCCCATAGGCGACACCCTGGTTCATCGATGCAGCAATCGCTTGGGAAAGCATGATGTCCAGCTCGGCATGGGCTTCATCTGCGGACGGAATGCCCAGCGCGAGCACCTGCTCGACGAAGGGATTGCCCTGCATCTGCTGGAAAGGATGTGCGCCCTGATAAAGGGAGGCTATCTCATAGCACTCCGCTATGGGAACCGAAGGATCCTGGATCCGCGCGACGCGCTCCTCCAGTGCATCGAAATAGCTTCCGAGGCCACGCTCTCCGCCTTGCTTCCAGCAGCTGATTGCCTGCTGCACAAAGCCTGGCACTGGCACAGCCTCGCTGCTGTTCCCCGGCACGAAGACATTCTTGCCCATCGGACGCTCAGCAAAGGTGATGCTTGGTTGGTTGGACCGTACGACGATGTCTGTTGCAGTCGAAAGGAGCCCTCTCAGCTGATAGGGAAGCCCTTCATAAATCAGGACAAGGAGCGCATGGCGCGCAGCCTCTGTGCTGCATCCAGCCACGAGCGGATTGGAGACGCTCTGCTTCCACAGATGCGCTCCCTCCACCAGCTTGGACTCGCCCTGCGTGACCACAAGGCCGAGCGCCATGCAGGCATGGGCAAGCAGGCGCTCATACCCTTCATCGTCGAGCCCAGCCACATCGAGCGCATCGGCGAGGCTGAGGCGCTCGCCGGTCTCGACGTCCAGCTTCTCGGGACGGGAATCCTCCACGGTCGACTTGAAGCAGGAGGGATCGACATTCAGCAAGGACTGCGGATCCCTCTGGAACGCATCGCTTGTGCTGACAAGCGCGTGGGAGAAGAGGGAAAGCCTTTCAAGCTGGTCAGGAACACCGAAGACCGCCGATGTCAGAAAGGTATGGCCGCCCTCTGTACGCAGGTCGATCACCTGCCTCCTGGTTCCATCGGGAGACATGCGCTGCACATTGTTCGCGTAGCTTGACTGCATCTTCGCGAAGGCATCAGCGACTTCCTTGGTGATGCCCGGGGTCTGGTTGATGACCTGATAGCCCGCACCCATGCCCTGCTTCCCGATGCGTGCATAGCAGATTTGTTCGAACGTTGCTTCGTCTTTCATGGCTGAGTCCAAACGACCAATTGATGATAGATGCATGGCTCTGAAGCACACATCGCTTCAGAGTGGCACTACTTCTTGCGCTTTCCGAACAGACGTCCAATCAATGGTTTCTTCTGCTTCCTGCCAAACCGATCGATATCGCAGTTTGGGCAGTATTGGACATCGCGGAAGTACATCTCGCCGCAGCTGGGGCATCTCCAATACCCCTTTGCGGTGCATCCGCAGGTCGGGCAGAATTTCACGCCCTTGCGCAGGGGGCGGTGGGAGGCGGAATCAGGGCAGTCCGGATTCTCGCAGTGCCAATCCCCCGGCTCCTCGATCCAGCCTTCCGGCTGGAGAATGGGCTGGCTATCGTTGTCGCTCCTGCTCAGCTTCGTCAAAATCCACAGCAGCGGCTCGATGATGCGCTTCGGATTCGGGTTTGCTGCAACGACCTCGATGCCGTTCTCGTTCTTCTCGAGCGGTGCGCCTATCGACTCGATCATGAAATAGTCATAGCAATCGAATGTCTGCTTCAGCATGGTATTCAGGTTGGCGCTTACGGAATAGGCTCCCGTCGCCATGAATTCGGAGACCTTCTCCATGATGTTCTTATTGTAGTCCTGCACATCGAATGTGCCGCCGCTCACATCCATCTGAGGCAGCGTCTGCGAATTGAGGATGATCCCCGCATTGGTGATCATCGATTCCTTGTCCTCGTCGTCGGCCTTCGAGATGCACAACGCCAAAGGAATATGCTTCTGCGCATCGACACCCTTCTGTTCCTGGATGATGGTGGAGGCAACCATGAGGGCGGTGGCCGCATCCTTGGAGTCCAGGACGGCGTTCGCTGTCAGCTGGGAAGGATCGATGAGCATGATGATGGCGTCTGATTGGACGATGAAGTTTCCGAAATGCGTCGCTGCAGCTCCGATGATACCGGTCGTCGGATCCATCTGCAGGTTTTCGCCTGCGATGTCGTAGAAGACGAAGTCCTGCCTATACACCGAGCCATCGCGCTGGTCGGTCAGCAGGAACCTGAAGAACAGCGGCTGCTGAAATGACTCTGGTGGCGTGGCACCGGGAAGAGGCCTGTTCTGTTTGACGGGATTCGCCTCCATGAAGCGATAGCCCGTCATCGCGAGCGGAGAGGCGGTGATGCCGAAGTAGCCCATCTGCATCTCGATGTACCTGCAGAGCTGCGAGAGGTAGACCGTCTTGCCAGCACCAGAGATGCCAATGAGCGCTATGAACTTCACGGGGTAGGCGCCGTATCCATTCGGCAGCGGATTGTGGCAGTAGGGGCAGACCCTGCGCACCGTTTTTTCGCCATACCGGTCGTGGGCACGGGCAACGATGCCATCCGTGATGTCCACCCATGGATGACTCTCCGTGTCCGAAGCGAACACCCGGCTTGCGTCACCTGAAGCCAGCGTATAGACAGGACGCTCCCATGGGTTGACCGAGCCATTGCCATCGAATCCAGCATCCGGCTGTTCAGATGTCTCGCAGCCCATCTGCTCCCACCACGAGATATACCGCTGATCGGGCTTGAGCGCGAAAAGAGGATTCTCCTGCTCGGTCTTGATGGTCTCCATGCGGAATCCCACGGATTCATCATTGAATTCCTTGAAGCAATATGGGCAGGTGATGGTGTGATTTGGCATGATTGGACCTTTCTGGAAGATGCCTAACTAAGTGGTTTGGCTATTGGCGATCAGTTGCCGCGTATCATGATTCCAGCCCCTTCGCCGCATTGGACGACCGGTGCCGCAGTCATGCCCCTGGGAGACCTCACGAAGGAGGAGACGTCCTCCTCATCATTTCCGATCATGTCGGGAGTGATGGGATAGTGGAACGGGACCCCAGGAAACTCGTACCAGAGATCGAGCCTGTCCCCATTGGCAAGCAAGCCTTTCATGCTTGCCCGGATCTCATAGCCATCGTCCACCTTCGTGATGTTCCTCTTCAGGAAGCCGCTTCTGACCTCATGCGTCCTGTGCAGAACATTGAACTCGACCTCGGCAGGGACATCGCAGGATGTCCGATCGCCCGTTCGGGGCCAAAAGACACGAAGCTCCTCGCCTTCAAAGGTGCAGCCAATCACGAGGTAGCGCGCATGGCGAATGGTCAGGCTGTAGGCAGTCCCTCCAATGCGGAGGCGCGGCTTCAGCTGGAGGGCCCTCCCCTGGCCTATGTCGATCGGCTCAGTCTGCTGGAGCAGCGACCTGCCCCTCTCGTCGATGATTTCCATGATGCGGTCATCAATGCTGAGCTGCTGCCCATAGGGGCCTCTCAGTATCAGATAGCATCCGACGCCTTCAGAAGTCCACTGGAGGCTTCCAGCGACCGCGTTGACATCAATCACATAGTGTTCCGATGTCGCAGAATCCAGCTGCATGATGGAAACCTCCTAGTACTTGATCTGGTCTTCGGACAGCTTGTAGAGCCAGAGCGATGTCGCACTGTCCGAAGATGAGGTATTGAAGAAGACACGGGAGCTTCCAACGGGAAGCGGATAGCCTTCCAGATAGTCATTGAGCTTCGATGAAGCGCTGCCTGGCACCCCATCATCGTGGATGAAGTATGCTTCGAGGCAATGCAGGCGGAAGGCGCTCAGGCTCCAATAGCTGACGGACTTGTCAAGATTGGTCACGAGGCTTTCGCCGACAACTTTGCCGGCAACCATATCGGCCATGCCGGTGCCGTTGCGTGCAACGAGCTCATCCATAAAGTTGAGCTTGAAGACGTCGTCGCCGCCGATGTTCGAAGTGAACAGCGGGAGCAGCGCGTCATTGAGAAGCGCATCGCAGAGTCCTTCTGGCTTGCTGTCCAGCGAAAGGACCTTATGGAGGGCGCTGTTGCCAACGAAGTAGCTATCGACACGATTCTTGTAGAACGTGTACAGCGAATCCGTTCCATCCCCTGCCCTGAGATTCGCCTCATACGCAAGGACATTGAATCCCCGCTCGACAGCCTCTGCGTTCCGGTACAGGTTCTCGAACACGTTGAGATAGCAGGACTCGGCGACACGGCGCACCCTCTCATAGAGCTTGATCTTGACAGCATCTTCTATGCCGTTCCCGAAGCCGCTGCGCTGCAGGAAGGATGAGAACCTGAGACGGATGTCATTGTTCCAGCTCTCGAGCTGCCTGCTCAGCATCATCGGGACATCGAGCCGCTCGTTCAGCTCCTTCGAGATCATATCGGAGAGCTGCCCCTGGAATTTGCCTCCCAGCTCATTCTCGATTTCAGCAAACTGGTTGCTCTCGACGAACGCCGAGAGGCAGCCTCTGGATTCCTCATCGGCCTGCTCGTATGTCATTCCCGCCAATGAGACGCCGAGCCTGCTCGATGGCAGGCCTTCCTCGAATCCCTGATATTGGCTGACAATCCTTTTGATTGTCATATCGATGAAATCTGTGAAGAAGGACTCGCCCGAGCGCATTCCGAGCGCTTGATCGATCTCATCAGCAGAAAGCGGCTTGCCCGACAGGGACTGCTGCCACTCATCGATGAGATTCATGATCTCGGCAATGCATATGGCGGCAATCTCTTCCGTTGGCTTGCTTGCCTGCTTGAGAGATGCCGCAATGCCAGGCATGCCCCCATCGTAGATCCGGGAAGCATCATCTTTTCCGCTATCCGCAAGAGCGATCATGTCGGCCAGGATGTTCCAGCTGCCATGCTTCTCAAGCGAATGCTCTGCGAAGAGGTCGTTGAAGCCTCCGCTGCTGGTCCTGTTGCTGCACAGGAACACGCAGTCATAGAGATGATGCGCTTCCCCTCCTGCCGCAGGGTCCTGATAGATGTTCCAGAGCTTGCTCTTTATCGCGTCGCCGTTTCCCGTTCCAAAGCTGAAATCAAGGAGAAGCATCAGCATGGTCTGGGCGGGCCAGTCATTCAATGCAGCTTGGACATCCTGTATGCACATATACCAATCATAGAATGTCGCTGCATCCATGCCCCTGGTATCCAGGATGCAGAAGATGTCAAGGATATTCATGTTCGCAAAGGAATGAAGCGATACACGCAGCATCTCATCCAGCTCATTCTGGAATGCAGCGCGGCAGCCGCCTTCTTTTCTGAATGCGTCAGGAGCGCTGACCGTCAGGGAGCAGATGGATTCCGCTTTCCCTCCCCAGCATTCAGTGAGTCCATGCGCAATGACAGGCTGGAATGTTGCGGAATTACTTCCGAAATAGAGGATTGCAGCAGGATGTTCCGGACTTCCAAATCCAATAGCACCAGACCGCACCCCCGCACGGAGCTCATCGGCGGCATTGTCGATGAGGTTGCCAATCTTGATCCGCTCCTCGTTCGGCATCTTTCCTTCTCCCATCATGAATCCCGCATCCAGCCTCCCTGCCTGGCACAGGCGGGGAGGCCTTTGGAACAAATCGCGCACCTCGGCTAGTCGATGAAGTTGTCCATCTTGAAGGTCTCGAGGCTCTCCCTCAGATCCTTGATGAATGACTTGAGCTCTCCGGCCTGATAGGGGAATTTGTTGCTGAACGCCTTGACGCGCGACTTGAAGGTCGCAGCAATCTCCTCTTCGGAGCTCTTGACCGCATCGAGAGCCTCCTGCGGAAGTTCGCCCTTCATCGTCTCCTGAGCGGACTCTTCCAGCTTCGCCTTCACATCCTCATCCAGTGCCTTGTAGCTGAGAAATGCCTGGTAGAGCGGGACCATGCCATACTCGAAGCCATTGCTGGGCCTGTCCGTGAGCTTCACCTGGTCCCCGAACTCGTCCTCGATGTAGGCGACGGGCACCTGGAGCTTTATGACGCCGGTGAAGAGGGCTTCTCCGAACTGCTGGAGGTTCTTGTCCACATGGGGCGTGAGGTCGTCGATGTCCTTCGCAATCTCCTCGTTCCTCGCAATCTCCGTTTCGACGATCTCCTCATACATCGGCGAACGGGCGAGCATGTCCGTGCAGTTGTCGACGTCGCCCTGGTCGGCAGTCGCGGTGGCGAGCGTATAGGTCATCGTGGCATAGCTGCGGTTTGCATCCATGGCATGGAGCCGGTCCTGGGCCGCGATCTTCTCGTCGTTGCTCTTGTCCTTCGCGGTATCGTACTCAGTCCTGACGTTCTGCATGAAAGCATCATCCAGCGTGCGGATCACAAAAGTGCTTCCGTCCCCAGCCTTCCTGATGATCGAGTCTGGGCCAGTCTTTCCGTCCTTATCGAGAATGAGGGCCTTCTCTATATCCTTCTTGGCACGCTTGGCCTGATCGATGAATTCAGGGTCGTGCTCGCCCGAGCCCATCTTGCTGACCGGAAGCGGCGAGGGGAGCTTTGTCCAGTCGCGTGCATCCTTTGGCGGCTCGATGCCCTCGACCTGCGCAGGCTCCTCATAGAGATGGCGTCCCTTGTTGTGCGCATTGTCCAGCTCATACTGCTCGGTGCCCTTGTAGCCCCACATCGGGATGCCGGCATAGCAGGTGAGCACGCTCATGCGGTCGGTCGCATTGGTCTTGCGGACAATAGGCTGCACGCCGCCGAGCTTCCCAAGCTGCTCAGCAGCTGCTGCAATCACCGGAGCCGTCGTGGGGATGCTGATGTACTGGACCGGCACGGAATCATTGACGCTATAGCCCATTGCCGACCAGAAGAGCGGCTGGGCATGCGTGACGATGCCGTTGAGCAGGTTGTTCTTCACGGAACCCGCGAGCGATGTCATGTCAGTGGTCTGATACCGCTCCTGCAGATAGGTCGTGAACGACTTTGCCGACCAGCTGTTAAACTGCTTGATGAAGAAGTCCGAGACGCAATGCGCCAGCAGTGCCTCCCTGCCGTTCGGGCCCCAGCCCTTCATGCCATCCTCAGAGAGGAGCATCGAGAGGAGGGCGTGGCCGACCGTCTTGGCATCGATCTGCCGCAGCGTCTCGTTGAGGTTGCCCTCCATGTCCTTGATCGTGACGATGGGCTGCTCGAACTCGTCGTCCTTTCCTGTGGCAGCTCCCGTGAGCTCATCCTGGTCAGCCTGGAAGGTGACTCCAAGCCTCTGCGCCATCTCCAGATAGGGATAGGCGAAGTTGGTCATGAGCTTCGTTGTCTCGCGGCCCAAGACGGAGCAGAGCTCCTGCATCTGCTCATAGAGCTTCAGCTCCGCATTCGCGAGCGCAACCTCCCTCGTGCAGGACTGGTACTTCTTGACGGCCTGGCCGAGCCCGATCTTCAAGGCCTTGTTGCCCATCGCGGTGAGCTCTCGGTCTGCGGTCTGGTAGGCGGGATAGATACGGTCGTCCATGTTGAATGCCAGGTGGCCATGCTGCTCTGCGGCCGATGCGCTGATCCCCTCGAGCCTGGCCTTCACGGCCTCGCCCATGGCGCAGGCATAGGCAGGGCCCTTCTCGGGGTCCGCCATGAGGCCGCGCAGGCCTTTCAGGATCTCCGCCAT
>OCTW011321949.1_pt1 | contig 14513 bp, 15 predicted proteins | sample 1539671 | NCBI WGS metagenome assembly OCTW01 (sample SAMN02144230, study PRJEB22623) | gut metagenome | biome: sheep rumen | host: Ovis aries | place: New Zealand
TATATATCTATTAATAAAAAATATTTATACATAGAAAATGAAATATTATCTAATTTTGTATAATTAAATAGAAACTATTTAAATTAGTTTCTTTTTTTGGTATAATAATATAAAAGAATAGGAGGAAATATGGATAATAATTTTGATGATTTCTTTAATAATGGTTCTATACCAGGAGTAAATAATGAAGAGACACAGACACCAGTTGAAGAAAAAGAAACTCCTCCAAAAAAGAAATTTAGTTTAGACTTAAAAAACGATAGAGTATTACTTATACAGATATTACTGATTGCCATATGGTTAGTATTAACTTTATTAATATATTTCTTCGGATATGACTTATTTTCACCTTTTATTGAAGTATAAAATTATATAAATTAGCACTTGGGTATTGACAGTGCTAATTTTTTGTTGTATGATTAATATCGTGATGAGATTAGAGGTGATGATATGCTTAGTGAAAGAAAAGAAGCAATATTAAAACTGATAGTTGAAGAATATATTAAAACAATAAAACCAGTTGGATCTAAGAATTTATGTGATATTTTAAATGTATCTAGTGCCACTGTTAGAAATGAAATGCAAGAACTTGAAGAGATGGGTTATCTAGAAAAAACCCATACTTCAAGTGGTAGAATACCTTCTGAAAAAGGTTATAGGTATTATGTAGATAATCTAATGAAGGTTAAAGAAATGACTGGAGAAGAAGTATATAATCTTCAAAGAGTATTTGATAATTCTAAACTAGAATTAAATGATTCTATTTCAAAGAGTTTACAAATAATATCAGAAATGACTAATTATACAGCTATTATTTTAGAAAATAAGAGTAATGAAGAAAATCTTAAACAAGTAGAAGTAATTCCTATTGATGAAGAAAATATAATAGCAATAGTAGTTACGGATAAAGGTCATGTTACTAATAAAAATATTAATATTAAAGGTAGTAACTTAAATGAAGTTAAAAAGATAGTTGAGCTTATTAATAAGATGATTATAGGTACTCCTATAAATGATGTTAGTAGTAAACTAGAATTTGAAATAAAACCTATTATAGGTTCTTATATTATGAATTATGAAACTGTATATAATGCATTTTATAATGCTTTTAATAACTTTAAAGATGAAAATGAAGTATACAGTAAAGGAAAAGATAAAATACTTTCTCTTCCTGAATTTAATGAAGTTGATAAGATTAAAAATATCATTAATAAATTAGATGATAATTCACTTAAAAATATTGAAGAAACTAAAGATGGTATAAATATATATATTGGTAAAGAAAATGAGCTAGATGAGGATTTAACTATAGTTAAAACTAAAGTTAAATTACATGGTAATGATAGTACACTTGCTATTATAGGACCAAAGAGAATGGAATATGATAAAGTTGTTTCTTTACTAGAGTATATTAAAGATAACATGAAAGGAAGTTAATATGGAAGAAGTTAAAGTAAATAAGAAAGAAAAAAAGAATAAAGATAAAGAGTTAATCGAAACATTAACTCTAAAAGTAAAAGAATTAGAAGATAAGAATTTAAGAGTAACATCTGAAATGATTAATTCTAATAGAAGAAAAGATGAAGAATGTAATAGATTACTTAAATATAAAGATGAAGATATAATTATGGATCTATTACAAGTAGTTGATAATTTTGAAAGAGCTTTATCAGTTAAAAGTACTGATGAAAATTATCAAAAAGGATTTGATATGATTTATGCAGGATTAAGATCAGTTCTAGATAAGTATGAAGTTAAAGAAATTGAATGCTTAGGTAAAGAATTTGATCCTATGTATCATCAAGCAGTATTAACAGATCATATTGAAGGTAAAAAAGATAATGAAATAATTGAAGTTATGCAAAAAGGTTATACTTATAAAGATAAAGTAATTAGACCAGCAATGGTTAAGGTAAATAAATAAGGAGGAATGAATTATGAGTAAAATTATAGGTATTGATTTAGGAACAACAAATAGTTGTGTTTCAGTTTTAGAAGGTGGAGAAGCTAAAGTTATAGCTAATCCAGAAGGAGGAAGAACTACTCCTTCAGTAGTAGCATTTAAAAATGGTGAAATAATCGTTGGAGATGCTGCTAAAAGACAAATGGTAACTAACCCAGATACTATTTATTCTATTAAAAGATTAATGGGTACAGATAAGAAAGTTAAAGCTAATGGAAAGGAATATACTCCAGAAGAAGTATCTGCAATGATTCTTTCTTACATGAAAGATTATGCAGAAAGTTATTTAGGAGAAAAAGTAACTAAAGCAGTTATTACAGTTCCAGCTTACTTTAACGATGCACAAAGACAAGCTACTAAGAATGCTGGTAAAATAGCAGGACTAGAAGTAGAAAGAATTATAAATGAACCAACTGCTGCAGCACTTGCTTATGGTATTGATAAACAAAATGATGCACATACAATCTTAGTATATGACTTAGGTGGAGGTACATTCGATGTTTCTATCCTAGAACTTGGTGATGGTGTTTATGAAGTTAAATCTACTTCAGGAAATAATAAACTTGGTGGAGATGACTTTGACCAAAGAATATCTGATTATTTAGTTTCAGAATTCAAAAAAGAAAATGGTATTGATTTATCTAAAGATAAAATGGCAATGCAAAGAATTAAAGATGCATCTGAAAAAGCTAAAAAAGATTTATCAGGTGTAACTCAAACTCAAATTAGTTTACCATTTATATCACAAGGTGATAATGGACCACTTCACTTAGAAATGAATTTAACTAGAGCTAAATTTGAAGAATTAATTAGTGATCTAATTGAATCAACTCTTGATCCAGTTAGAAAAGCATTAAAAGATGCTAATATGACTAAAGATGATATAGATAAAATTATATTTGTTGGTGGATCAACTAGAATACCAATGGTTACTGATTTAATTAAGAAAGAACTTGGTAAAGAACCAAGTAAGGGAGTTAACCCAGATGAAGTAGTTGCTATGGGTGCATCTATTCAAGGTGGAGTATTAACTGGTGAAGTTAATGATATAGTATTACTTGATGTAACACCACTATCACTTGGTATTGAAACTATGGGTGGAGTTATGACTGTATTAATTCCAAGAAATACTACAATTCCAACAAGTAAATCACAAATATTCAGTACTGCTGCTGATAATCAACCAGCTGTTGATGTACACGTACTTCAAGGTGAAAGAGGAATGGCTGCAGATAATAAGACTCTTGGTAATTTCCAATTAGGTGATATCGCACCAGCACCAAGAGGAGTACCTCAAATAGAAGTTACATTTGATATTGATGCTAATGGTATAGTTAATGTTAAAGCTAAAGATTTAGGAACAGGTAAAGAAAATAAGATTACTATTACATCTAATACAAATTTAACTGATGAAGAAATAGATAAGATGGTTAAAGAAGCAGAAGCTAATAAAGAAAAAGATAAAGAAAGAAAAGATAAAGCTGATACAAAAAATGATATTGAACAATTAGTTTATGCTACTGAAAAAGCTATTAAAGATCTTGGAGACAAGATTGGAGATAAAGAAAAATCTGAAGCAGAAGAAGCTATTAAAGAAGCTAATGAAGCTAAAGAATCTGATGATTTAGATAAGATGAAAGCTGCTAAAGATAAATTAAATGAAAAAGCTATGGCTTTAGGTCAAAAAGTTTATGAAGAAGCTTCTAAGAAACAACAAGAAGCATCTAAAGATGAAACTAAGACTGATGAAGAAGCTAAAGATGTAAAAGATGCTGAATATGAAGAAAAATAATAGTAAGTTCTAGGTAACTAGAACTTTCTATTTTGAAAGGATAAATTATGAGTAAATATAGTTCTAGAAGTGAAGTACCAGAAAAATATAAATGGGATTTAAGTGATTTTTATAAGAATGATAATGAATTTAATGATTCATTAAAATTAGCTATTAATGATATAAATAAATTTAAAAATTATAAAGGTAAATTAAAAGATGGTAAAACATTATATGATTTATTAGTACTTGATAATGAAACATCATGTTTAATAACTAATTTATATGTTTATGCTCATTTAAAAAACGATGAAGAATTAGGTAATTCAAAGAGTATTAATAGGCAAAATAAAGCTATTAAATTATTTACAGATTATTCTAATGCAGTTAGTTTTATTGAGCCTGAAATATTATCATTTACTAAAGAGGAATTTGATAAATTATTTGAATATGACAAATTATCTGAATTTAAATTTTTATTAGATGAAATGTATAAAAATAAAGGTCATGTTTTATCAGAAAATGAAGAAATAATTATTAATGAATTACTTGCATCATCTGGAGATTATGAAGATATATTATCTAATATATTAAGTAATGAACATGATTACGGAAAAATAATAGTGGACGGTAAAGAAGAAGAAATACATTCAACTAATATAAGACATATTTTGAATAATCCTGATGTTAATGTTAGAAAAGAAGCTTATTTTAAATTAAAATCATTAAGAGATAGATATGCTGGTACATGTGCAAGTTTATTAGATTCTTATGTTAAACAAAATAATACTCTTGCTAAACTTAGACATTTTGATAATGCTTTTGATAGAAAAATGTTTTATAGAAACTTTCCTAAGGAAGCATATAAAACATTAATTGATACTGTTAAAAATCATTATGATTCTTCTAGAAATTATTATAAATTAATTAAAGAAACTAATAATTTAAAAGAAATGCATACTTATGATATGAATTTATCCTTATATCCTTCTAAAAAGAAATATACTATTGATGAAGGAATAGAGTTAATTAAAAATGCTTTAAAGCCTCTTGGAGAAGAATATTTAAAGTGTTTTGATAAAGTAATTAATAATAGATATATAGATTTTTGTGAATATAAAGGTAAAAAATCTGGTGGTTATTCAATAGATACACCTGATCATGATTCTAGAATATTACTTAGTTATAATGATAATTTAGAATCTATTAGTACTGTGATTCATGAATGTGGTCATAATATTCATAATCAATTTATACATAAAAATAATCCTATTCAATATAGAGAAATAACTACATTAACTGCAGAAATAGCTAGTTTAACTAATGAATGTTTATTATCTAGTTATTTAGCAAGTAATGGTACAAAAGAAGAAAAACTATCTGGTATTAGTAATATACTTGGGGTTATTGAATGTAATTTATTTGATTGCATTAGAGAAGCAGAAATGGAATTCAAATTTAATGATTATTCATTAGAGGGTAATGCATTAACTAAAGATTATTTAAATGAACTAGGTAAAAAGTCATTAGAAGAATATCTTGGAGATTCTGTTATTATGGATGAATATTCTAATGAAGGATGGATATCTAGAGTTCATTATTATTGTGATTATTATCTATGTGACTATTCATTTTGTATATCTGTAGCATGTGCTAATGCAAAAAGAATATTAGATGGAGACAAAGAACAATTAGATAGATATCTTAATTTCTTAAAATTAGGTTCTGATGTTTATCCAATTGATGCATTTAAAAAATTAGGTTTTGATTTAAAAGATAGCAAGGTATATGAAGAAGCAATTAATTATTTTGATACATTAATTGAAGAATATAAAAAAGTAAGTAAGGAGTAGATAGATATGGCTAAAAGAGATTATTATGATGTCCTTGGAGTAGATAAATCAGCTAGTGAAGCAGAAATTAAATCTGCATTTAGAAAATTAGCTAAAAAATATCACCCAGACCTTAATAAAGAACCAGATGCTGCTGAAAAATTTAAAGAAGTACAGGAAGCTTATGATGTATTAAGCGATGAACAAAAAAGAAAAACATATGACCAATTTGGATCTGCTGCATTTGATAATAATGCAGGGGGTAATCCATATGGATCATATAGTAATTATAGTGGATTTAATACATCCGGTTTTGGCTTTGATGATTTTAATATTAATTTAGATGATATATTAGAGAATATGTTTGGAGCAGGTTTTGGGGGTAAAAGAAAGAATAGACCTAAAAAAGGTGAAGATGTATTATACAGGATGAAAATAAGCTTTGAAGATGCTGTATTTGGGTGTAAAAAGGATATTGAAATAGATTTAACTGAAACTTGTGATACATGTCATGGTAAAGGTGGTTTTGATTTTAAAAAATGTAGTACATGTAAAGGAACAGGTAGAGTAAGAAGAACTCAATCTTCATTATTTGGATCATTTGTGTCTGAACAAGTATGCCCAGATTGTAGAGGTCAAGGAGAAGTATTTGAAAAAAGATGCTCTGATTGTAAAGGTAAAGGCTATGATGTTAAAAGAAAAACCATATCTATAACTATACCAGAAGGAGTAAATACTGGCTCTCAAATTAGAATCAAAGGTAAAGGACAAGTTGGTTCTAATGGAGGAGAAAACGGAGATATATATGTTGAATTTGTAGTAGAATCAAATCCTATATTTGAAAGAAGTGGTTATGACTTACTTATGAATTTACCTATAAATATATCTGAAGCTGTACTTGGAGGAGAAAAAGAAGTTCCAACCCTTGATGGTAAAATTATACTTACTATACCTCCATATTCACAAACTAATGATAAACTAAGAATAAAGGGTAGAGGAGTTCCTAATGGCTCTAAAAGAGGAGATTTATATATTAATTTAGAGGTAGTAATGCCTACTAAAATAGACAGAAATCAAAGAAAATTATTTGAAGAATTATCTGATACTAATCTAGATACTTCTGATAAATTTAAAAAATTTAATAAATATTTTAAATAACACAACATAATTTGTGTTATTTTTTAGTTAGTATATGTTATAATTGATTTATACGCGGAGGTTTTATGAAAACATGGGATGTAAATAAAGTAAGAGAAGAATTTTTAACTGATGTGGTTGGAGAACCAGATCCAAGTGATATAAGAGAAGAATTACATGGAGATAAAAACTTTTTATTAGTTCGTGCAACACAATACACAACAGATGTTGGAAGCTCAAAACGTACTCGTTTACGTTACTATAATGTTAAAGACTTTGAAACATTAACTGAAGATGATACAACACTTGATTTAACATGGATGAATTCAGATGATTCATTTATGATTAATGGAACAATTGATGAAAATGATCATGTAAATAGACTAACTAATGTAACAGTTAATATAGATAATTTAACAAGTTCATTTATAAATAGTCGTGGTAAATTTGAGTTAAAGATAATTAAAGGTAATTCAAAAAGAGGTAATTTTAGTCAAATAATTGCGTTAAAACAATATTTAGAATTTAATTCTACTTTAAATGAAAATAGCAATATTAAATCTATTGAATTCAAAGGATTTAGTTCCTTTATGGAGAAACTATTGACAAGACAAATAGAAAAATATGGTTTATTAAATAAGAAAGAAGTAAAAGGATTAAAATAAAAAAAGATATTCATTTGAATATCTTTTTATTTTTCTATAGTTATATTTTCTTTTTTTAAAAATTCACTAAATTTAGATTCAAAAACTGGCAATTCTTTCTTAATAACATCATCATAAACTAAATTAGTATTCTTAATAGCTTCATATATATGTTTAAATGTTACTTTATCTGAATTTTCAAATTTAGCAAATGTAAATATTTTTGAGAATAATGCTAATGATACATCTGGATATCTAGATCCATTTTCATATATTCTTTTATATTCTGAAGTCATATTAACTATAAACTTACATAATTCTTCAAGTACCCAATCAGAGTAAGGGAAAGTAACACCAGTAGATGCTTCTATTTTCTTTTTAGTTCCCATTAATATTTTAACTGTAGTAGCTTGATCTGGTTCTTCAACTTCTACCTTTTCAAATCTACGTATAAACGCTTTATCTTTTAATAAATATTCATTATATTCTTGAGTAGTAGTAGCGCCAATAATTTTGATATCACCACGGTCAAGACCTGGTTTTAACATATTAAGGAAATCTACACCACCACCATTACGAGCAGCAGTTACAAGTGTATGTACTTCATCTATAAATAATATAATATCTTTTTTACCTTTAATTTCATCAATTAATAATTGTAATTTAGATTCTTCAACACCATCATGCTCATATTTACCAAGTAGAGCAGAAGTATTAATTCTATATATTTTAGAATTAATTAATGCATTTGGAACATCTTTATTTTGTATTTTATAACTTAAACCCTCAACTATTGCAGTTTTACCAATACCAGCTTTACCAGTTAAAACAACTGATTTTTCAGGACTTAATAAAATTAAAATCATTTTTTTAATTTCTTCATCTCTAGCAATCGCTGGATTTGTAATATATGTTTTAGCAGTTAATTCCTCAGAATAATTCTTTAAAATACTTATATCTGATTTTGGAATCATTCCTTCATTAGTATTTGTTACTTCTTCATTATCAAAAAAGTCATCAAAATATTGATCATTATTCATATTTATCACCTAAAATAATTATATCAAAAATTTAAAAATTATTAAAGAATAAGAACAAAAATTCGTAAAATACATATAAAATAATTTTTTTTGAAAAAAAATGAAAAAAATTAAAAATTTTAGTAACACATTTCGACAAAATATGATACTATTAATGTAGATGTTAATTAGAGAATAGTTAACGGGTAAATAATTAATAATTTTTTAAACTGGAGGGTGTGTTATGATCGCGAATTTTACTAATTTTTTATCAAATATGGACAAGAATAGTCAGTTTTTATTAATGTTAATATTTATTATCGTTTTCTTATTAATTATGATTTTTATAATTAACTCTATTAACTCTAGAAGAGCAAGAAGATTTATTAGAAAACAAAAGGCATACAAAAGAAAATTAAAAGAAGAAATAGATATGGAAGCAAGAAATATTGTTACACAAAATATTGAAGTTAATGCTTATCCAAAAGAAATTGAAGAAGAAGTTGAAATATTAGATGATTCTAAAGATGATATAGATGAAATAATCGATGATATTAAAGAAAATAATAATTTTGGATTAAATCTAACTGATTTTGAAAGAGAACAAGAAGAAACTGCTATTATAAGTTATGAAGAATTATGTAAAAAGCATGGCGTAGAACAAAAAATATATAATAAAGAAGAAAAAAACATTATAGAAAAAGTTACTGATATAGTAGAAAATAAAGTAGATAATCAAAAATTTAAACCTACTAAGTATGTATCTCCTATATTTGGATTACAACAAGAAGAAGCTAGTGATCAAGCATTCTTAACAAATTTAAAAGAATTTAGAAGTGGATTAGAGTAGAAATACTCTTTTTTCTTGTCTTTAAATATATATTATTATATAATCTATCTATGAAAGAGGGATAATATGAAAGTAAGTTTTTATACTCTAGGATGTAAAGTTAATACATATGAATCAGAAGTTCTAATGAATAAATTTAAAAATGCTGGTTATGATATAGTGGATTTTGATGATATCTCTGATATATATGTTATAAATACATGTTCTGTAACAAATACATCTGATCAAAAATCAAGAAAAATAATTAGAGAAGCATCCAGAAAGAATAAAGATGCAATTATATGTGTTATGGGATGCTATAGTCAATTAAATTATAATGATGTAAAATCTCTAGGAGATAATATATCTATTATTCTTGGTAATAATGATAAGAGTAAGTTACTTGATTATATAGAGGAATATAAAAAGAATAAAAAGCAAATTATTAAAATTGATGATTTAAATAAAGTATGTTTTGAGGATATGAGATTAGATAATTTTCAAAAACATACTAGAGCATTTGTTAAAATACAAGATGGATGTAATAATTATTGCTCTTATTGTATTATTCCTTATACTAGAGGTAATGTAAGAAGTAAGAAAAAAGAAAATGTACTTGATGAAATAAATACACTTGTTAAGAATGGATATAAAGAAGTAGTATTAACAGGTATTCATACAGGTCATTATGGTCAAGATCTAAAAGATTATGACTTTAGTGATTTACTTAGAGAACTAGAAGAAATAAATGGATTAGAAAGAATAAGAATAAGTTCAGTAGAAATAACCGAATTAAACGATAAATTTTTAGACACATTAAGAAAATCTAAGAAAATTGTAAATCATATACATATTCCTATACAAAGTTTATGTGATAAAACACTTAAAAATATGAATAGAAAGTATGATGTAGAATATTTCTTTAATAAAATTAATGAAATTAGATCTATAAGACCTAATATTGCTATTACAAGTGATGTTATAGTGGGTTTTCCTGGAGAAACAGATAAAGATTTTAATATTACTAAAGAAAATATAAGAAAACTAGGTATTACAGAGTTACATGTATTTCCATATAGTATTAGAAAAGGTACTAGAGCAGCTTCTATGCCTCAAGTTGATGGTAATATAAAAAAAGAAAGAGTAAAAGAATTAATTAATTTAAGTGAGGAATTAAAGAATAAATATTATAAATCTTTAATAGGAACTAAAGAACAATTATTAACTGAAAAATATCTAGATGGTTATTTAATTGGACATTTAAGTAATTATGGACTTGTTAAAGTTAAATCTGATAAATCAATACTAAATGAAATATTAGATGTAGAATTATTGGATTATAAGGATGACATTTTTACAGGTAAAATTGTATAAAAAATATTGACATATATTAATAAGTGAAGTACACTAAAAGCAATCACTAAAAAAAGAGGAGTCGTTTATGAAAAAATATGGTTCATCAACAACTAGACTTTTAAAAACTAATATTAATAAACTTAATATTTCTTTTGGCTTTGATTTTAGTGATATGAACGCATTACATGCATTTGTTATTTAATGGTGATGAGAAAAACTATTTTTAGTTTTTCCCATTACCATTTTTTTTTGGAGGTGATTAAATGAGCACGGATGTATTCACGGGATTAGATGATACTGACCCTTTGAATGGTAAGAATAAAAAAACATTAATAAATATTTGTGCTGATTATATATTTAAGATTAGAGGTACTAATAATTAGCACTTTAGAAAGGAAAGAAAATGACTAATATAATTAAAGATGTAACTAATTATGATGAATTTAAAAAAGTTTTTTCAGTTTTTAAAGAAGAACCATTTTTTGAAAACTGGACAGATGAAGAAATGCATAACGAATTTCTAGGATTAAAAGTAAATGGTGAGATTTTTGGATATTATTTAAATAATGAAGGAATAGTTGGAATAATAACATTTAAATATGGAGCTTTTGGAAATCATCCAGTTAACTTTGATGATCCAGAAAAAACGGTTTATTTTTCAGATATAGCTGTAATAAAAGATTTTAGAGGAAGAGGATATGCAAAGGCATTAACTGATTTTGCTTTAGATTATATTGAATCTTATGACTATTATAAAGAGGCTTATTTTAGAACTAATTATGAAGGATCTATGTCAAAAGGAATAATGGAAGAAAGAGGCTTTAATGTTATTAGGAATGATGAAGGAGACATCATAACACAAGATATTACTTTTGATAGAACTGGTGATTATCCTACTTCTGATAAAAGATTATTTTTGAGTAAAAGGTTGGGATCATAATGAGTAAATTTGAAATTTTAGAAAAATTAGTTAGTATTAATACTGTTAAAGATTTAGGAAATGAAGAAATTGTTAATTATATTGCAGAATTACTAACTAAAAAAGGATTTAAAGTTGAACTAATTGAAGGTAAGAATAATAAAAAATGTTTAATTGCAAAAACAAAAAAAGATTGTGAAATAGCATTTTTAGGTCATACTGATACTGTTGCATATTCAGATGGGTGGATTACTAATCCTTTTGAATTAGTTCAAAAAGATTCAAAATTATTTGGCTTAGGAGTATGTGACATGAAAGGTGGCATTGCAGCTTTTCTTGAAGCTATTAAAAATATTCCCATTGATAAACTTAAAAAAGGAGTAATGGTCATTATTACTTTTGATGAAGAAATAGGCTTTGAAGGAGTTAAACTTATTAAAGATAGAAAAGATATTCCAAAAACAATTTTTGTTGGAGAGCCTACAGATAATGAAGTTATAATTTCATCAAAGGGTTGTATGGAATATGAAGTGACATTTAAGGGTAAGACTGTTCACTCATCATCTATGGTATTGGGTGATAATGCTATTATAAAATGTATGAAATTTATTAATGATCTTACAAATTTATCTAATTCACTAAAAGAAGATGTGAATGAGAATTTTTCTACACAATATACTACAAATAACATTGCTATAATTGAAGGTGGAGATTGTATTAATAAAGTACCAGATAAATGTAAATTATTATTTGATTTTAGAACAGTGTATGTAAGACATAATGAAATGTTAAATACTGAAGTAGAAAATCTTGCTAATAAATACAATGCTAACTTAAAATTAATTACAGATATTAGGCCTTTTAATAGTACTAACAAAAATAAACTTAGAATTATTGAAAATATATTAAATTCTAAACCAGTAGGAGCTAACTTTGTTACTGATGGTAATTTCTTTGATAAAAAAGACATATTTATAATTGGACCTGGTCCATTAACAGCTCATCAAGAAAATGAGTATATTGAAATCGATTCTTTTAATAAATCAATAATGATTTATCAAAAAATTATAGAACAGTTTTGTAAATAGGAGGTTATATGGTAAAAAATAAAAGTCTATTAATTAAAATTAATAGTGCAGATAATAAATGTAAAGATAACTTAATGAGAATTGCACAAGATGATATATTTTTAGAAAATGAAAAGCTATTTGATTTAATATTAAGTCAAACATCAATACATTCACAAAATATAATTTATAAAGCTATTAAACAAGGTGTAAGTAAAAACATAATGTATTTATTAATGAGCTATACAGATGGTTATATTAAACAACAAAGAATATTAAAATATGCAAATTATCAAAACATATTTGATAATGAATCAATACTCCTTGATTTGTTAAATATAGAGAATGAATATGTTGAAAATAAATTATTTGAATTATTAAGGCTTAATAAAATAAATGATATATCAACATATAATGATAAAAAGAAGTATTTTAGTAGTTATGCAAAATTTAAAGGCTTATTTAAAAAGGAGGAATCAGAATTGTCTGAAATAGATTATAAAGAATTAAAACAAAGAAGAATATTAAAGGATAATGTCTTAAAAGATGTAAAAAAAGTATTGCGAAATTTTGGATTTTTAGGTATCGATATACCTAGATTAGACGATAAAAACAAAGATAAAAATGATGTTATAAATAGTTTTAACAGAAATGAATATCAAAAATTATTTAATGTTGATGACTTTGGGGATGAAAAATTATTTGTTAATGGCACTATTACAAATGCTAAATCCAATAACAATTTTGTAGAATTAGTAATAATTTTAAAAGAATTATTAAAAAAATATTATATTACAAACTATAATATAAATATTTATGATGACGATATATATGAATTAATAAAAAAATATTCTAAAGATAACATAAATTTAGTTTCTGATGATTCAGATATTATTAAATTTTCCTCTAGTAATGGTGACGAATTTACAAATATTTCTAGAGTTAATAATGATATAGTATTTAATATAAAGATAGATAAAATAGTAGATTATATAATCTCTGAAAAAAAAGAAAAAAACGTTACAGAAGATAATTTAAGAGATACATTAATATATGTTAATGAAGAAATGAAAGAGAATAAGAAGTTATATAATTCATTAATAGATAAGTATTTATATGAATATCATGCAATTATTGTATATGAAGAAGATATTTCAAGAGAAGAATTATCTAATTATTGTGTAAGAAATAATATAAAATTTATTGCCTTTTTAGGAGAAAATGATCACTTTAAAATGATAAAAATAGAGGATATGATTAATGGTGAATCTTTAGGAACATCATCTAGAAAGCTAAATAAGATTTTATCAAATAAAGGAGAACAATAATATGGAAAGAGTAGAACCTAGAACATTATCTGGTTTTATGGAATTGCTTCCACAAGATCAAATACAATTTAATAGAATTAAAAATATAATAGAAGAAGTATATTCTAATTATGGATTTTATCCTTTAGATACACCTGTTATTGAATCATCTGAAGTATTACTTGCTAAAGCTGGTGGCGAAACTGAAAAACAAATATATAGATTTAATAAGGGTGATAGTGATTTATCACTTAGATTTGATTTAACTGTTCCATTAGCTAAATATGTAGCAGCTAGATATAATGAATTAGTATTCCCATTTAAAAGATATCAAATAGGAAAAGTATATCGTGGTGAAAGACCACAAAAAGGTAGATTTAGAGAGTTTTATCAATGTGATATTGATGTTATAGGTAATGAAACTTTATCAATTTATTATGATGCTTTAATACCTAGTATTATTTATGATATATTTAAAAAATTAGATATTGGAGATTTTGCTATTAGAATTAATAATAGAAAAATATTAACTGGATTCTTTGAAAGTTTAAACTTACAAGATTCAGTAACAGATATTCTAAGAATAATAGATAAAATTGATAAAATAGGAGTAGATAATGTAAAATCAGAATTAAAATATTTAGATATTAATGAAAATAATATTGATAG
>OCTW011588945.1_pt1 | contig 14512 bp, 14 predicted proteins | sample 1539671 | NCBI WGS metagenome assembly OCTW01 (sample SAMN02144230, study PRJEB22623) | gut metagenome | biome: sheep rumen | host: Ovis aries | place: New Zealand
CACATTGCACTGCGGTTCATGTCTCCGCTGGTCGCCATCAATGGGGCACACCAGATGCTGGAGGAGATCCTGGCGGAGCTGAATCATGCGGGCCGGAAGATCACCTTCCTGTGCGGGCACGATTCCAACCTCTCCACGGTGCTGGGCGCCCTGGATGCGACGGATTATGAGCTGACCGGCACGCTGGAGAAGCGCGCTCCGATCGGCGGCAAGCTGGTGTTCGAAAAATGGCGCGGGGATGACGGAGCGGCATACGGAAGGCTGCGGATGATTTATCCGGGAACAAAGCAGCTGCGGGAAACGCTGCCGCTGACGCTGGAGGAGCCTCCCATGTCCTGCGTCATCCATGTTCCCGGCACGACAATCGATGCGGACGGATTCTGCCCCCTCCCGGAGCTGACCGACAGCATTCAGAAGGCGATCGACGCCTATGACGATCTGCAGCGCGAGTACGGCGAGGAAGCTGCGGACAACGCGGCCTGACCGACGGAAAACAGAAAAGAAAAGAATCACCTGCGGGGCTTTGGAAACCCTGCAGGTGATTCTTGATGAAACGGATATTTTGAATCTCAGAGCCGCGCCACGCCGCTGTCTCTGGCCGCTTTCGCGACCGCCGCGGCCACGGCGGGGCCCACGCGCTTGTCAAAGGCCAGGGGCAGAATGTAATCCGCGTTCAGCTCCTCCGGGGAAACCAGATTCGCCAGCGCATAGGACGCCGCCTGCTTCATGGCCTCGTTGATGTCGCTGGCTCGGACATCCAGCGCGCCGCGGAACAGCCCGGGGAAGCAGAGGACATTATTGATCTGGTTCGGATGATCGCTTCTCCCGGTTCCGACCACCGCCGCGCCGGCGGCCCGGGCCTCCTCCGGCTCAATCTCGGGCACCGGGTTGGCCATCGGGAAGACGATCGCCTTCTCCGCCATGGACGCGACCATCTCCCGGCTCACGATATGGGGAGCGCTGACGCCGATAAACGCATCCGCCCCCTTCATCGCGTCGGCGAGCACGCCGGAGAAATGCTCCGGGTTCGTGGCGGCCGCCATCTCCGCCTGGGCCAGATTCATTTCAACGCCTTCGCACAGGATGCCGTTCCGGTCCACCATCTTCAGATGCCTGACGCCCAGGTTCATCAAATGCTTGCCGATCGCAATGCCGGCGGAGCCCGCGCCGTTGATGACGATCTTCGCTTCTCCGATTTCCTTGCCGACGACGCGCAGCGCGTTGATCATCGCTGCCCCGACCACGACCGCCGTTCCATGCTGATCGTCATGAAAGACGGGGATATCGCAGATTTCCTTCAGCCGCCTCTCAATTTCGAAGCAGCGCGGCGCCGCGATGTCCTCCAGGTTGATTCCCCCGAAGGAGCCGGAAATCAGATAGACCGTGCGCACGATTTCATCCACATCCTTGGACCGGACGCAGATCGGAAACGCATCCACATCCGCAAACGCCTTGAACAGCGCGCATTTTCCTTCCATCACGGGCATCCCGGCCTCCGGGCCGATATCGCCCAGCCCCAGCACGGCCGTGCCGTCCGTAATCACGGCGACCAGATTGTGCCGCCTCGTCAGGGAATAGGATTTGTCATAATCCTTCTGGATCTCCAGGCAGGGCTGCGCCACGCCCGGGGTATAGGCCAGGGACAGCTCGTCCCGGTTGGCAACGGACACCCGGGAAACCACTTCAATTTTGCCGCCCCACTCGCCGTGCAGCCGCAGGGACTCCTCCGCATAATTCATTCTTGATATTCTCCTCATTCTTGATTGATTTCCGGGCCATGCACCTGGCATGAAATTCCGTCATCAGACTGCGCTGTGATCTCCCAGCTGCTCCCGGACATATCCTGCCAGGATCTCGACGATCCGGGCGTTCTTTCCGCCGTTGGCGATGATGATGTCCGCATCGTGGACATAGTTGCGGATATACTTGTCGAACATCGGCTTGACGCTGTTGAGATACTGCTCGCTGATGCCTTCGATATCCCTTCCGCGCTCGACAATATCACGTTCAATGCGCCGGAGAAGGCAGATATCCGGCTCCACCTTCATATACAGCTTCAGGAACATCTTCTCCGTCAGCCGCTTGTCATGGAAGGTATGGATGCCTTCGAGGATCAGCACGTCCCGCGGAAGGATGATCTCCTCCGGTCGGTCCTCTCGCCGGTGCTCGCTGAAATTGTATGCCTTGCGGGAGATGCCGCCGCCGCGCATGAGCTGCTGAATGTCTTCCAGCAGAAGATCATGGTCAAAGATCTCCGGCTCATCATAGTTCAGGCGGACGCGCTGCTCGAAGGAAAGATCCGAATGATCCCGGTAATAGGCATCCTGCTGCAGGATCAGGCACCGGTCCGCCCCCAGGCGGGCTTCCAGATCATGGGCCAGCGTGGATTTTCCGCTGCCGCTGGCGCCGCAGATTCCGATAAAGATCATCGTTTTGCTCCTCCTCTGTGATTCCCGGATGCCGCGCTTCAGCGCGCGTCCGGAATGTCCAGGCCGAATTCATCCGGCAGAAAACGGGGACAGGTGCTGCTGAGGGTCCCCACGACGCTGGAGGCCAGCCGGGTTCCGATATCGCAGGATTCCCGAAGAGATTTGCCGTAGGTCAGCCCGACGGAAACGCCGGCGAAGAACGCGTCTCCCGCCCCGGTCGTATCGATGACGGGAACCGGCTGCGACGCCGTATAGCCAAACTGCCCGTCCGCATCCGCCCAGACGGCGCCCTCGGCGCCGAGGGTAATGACCATGGAGCGGATCCGCGCATCCTGAATATACCCGGCCAGATCCTGCGCCAGGGTCATGGGAGGAATATCCGACAGATCGCGGGCAAAGAGGATCCCGGCCTCCTCCAGATTGCATACAAAGCAGTTCAGGCGCTGGAGAAAGTCACGCCGGCCCATGGCGATGCGGATATTGGATACGGCGGCAAACACCGGCTTACCGTATTCTTCCGCCAGGCGGAAGATATCCTTGACAATGGCATGGTCCATGTCCAGCTCGAGCAGGACGCTGTCCGCGTCCCGGAAGATTTCATCGCCGCTGTCGGCCAGGATATCGCGGATGGGGGAGAGATCCGGGCGCTTGGAGATGGACGCGCAGACATCATTGCTGTTGTTGAACACGGCCAGCCAGGTGCCCATCCCGTCCTCCGACCGGCGCATGTATCGAATGTTGACCTTATGCTCCTCGAGGCGGCGAAGCACCTCGTCGCCCATGCCGGACCGGTCCACCAGGCTCACCAGCGTCGGCCGCAGCTCCAGATTGGCGATGTCCTCCGCGATGTTGCGGCAGACGCCGCCGTGCACATATTCGACGCGGCCGGCATTCCGGCCGCCGGGGATATAGTTTTCAATCGGATAGCCCTTGATATCCAGGAAGACGGATCCAAACACCACGATTCCCACAGCCATTTTCCTCCTTCCGGACCGGTTCTGTCTCATTTTACCATATCTGGAAAGGCCGTGACAATGAAGAAAGACTTTTTTCAGAAAATTGGAAAAAAGGGGGTTGACAACCCCCCTAAAGTGAGTATAATAGCACATGTTCGCTTGAGCACCATTAGCTCAGTTGGTAGAGCACCTGACTCTTAATCAGGGTGTCTAGGGTTCGAGTCCCTAATGGTGTACAGACCTGCAGCTTCACGGCTGCAGGTTTTTTTGTACTTTGATTTCGGATCGTCTTTGCATTTTCGGATTTTATGATATAATCACTCTGGAAGAGGAGGGGATGGATTGAGCCTGCGGTTGCACGAATCCATGGCGGAGCATGACGCTTCGATGATGAACGGGCTGCAGCTGGCCTTCATGGGAGACGCGGTATGGAGCGTGATCGTCCGGGAGGAGCTGATCGCCCGGAAGTACAATGTCCACCATATGCACACGGAGAGCATCCGTTTCGTGAGCGCGAAGAGCCAGGCCGCAGCGCTGGAAAGAATCACCCCCGTGCTGAGCGGGCCGGAAGCGGAAATCGTCCGCAGAGGCCGCAACGCGCACAGCCATCATCCTGTTCCGAAGCACCAGAACCCGGAGGATTACGCGGCGGCCACCGGCTTTGAAGCCCTGATCGGCTACCTGTACCTGACCGGGAAAGAGGACCGCGTCCTTGAACTGGCCGGAATGATCATCGGAGGATAATTGCAGATGGCAGAAAAAAAGACGCTGAAGGTTGAACTGATCCGGCATACGCTCTCTCCGGAGGAGACGATTGCCCTGGGCGCAAAGCTGTGCTATTCCAGGTCATCGATCTCGGATCTGAACGAGCGGATCTCCGCGGGAGATCAGGCGGCTTTCATCCGGCGGCTGCTGGAGATGGGCCATGAATCCGTGCTGGAGCACGCCACCTTTACCTTCGGGATCGAGGGGATCAGCCGGGTGCTGCTGGCGCAGCTGACGCGGCACCGGATGGCCAGCTTTTCCGTGCAGAGCCAGCGGTACGTATCCTATGAAAACGGATTCGGATATATCATTCCGCCGAGCATCGAGGCGCTGGGCGAAGCGGCCGTGCATGAATACGCTGCGCAGATGAACCAGATGGAAGAATGGTACCGGCAGTGGCAGGAAAAGCTGGGAAAGAACGGGGAGCGGACCAATGAGGACGCCCGCTTCGTGCTTCCCGGCGCATGCGAAACGCGGCTGCTGGTGACAATGAACGTGCGCGAGCTGCGGCATTTCTTCTCGCTGCGGATGTGCAACCGCGCCCAGTGGGAAATCCGGGCCATGGCCGGGGAGATGCACCGGCTGTGCCTGCAGACAGCGCCGGAGCTGTTCGCCGATGCCGGGCCGGGCTGCATCCGCGGGAAATGCCCGGAGGGAGAAAAGAGCTGCGGACAGATGGAACTTAAGCGCAGGGAAAGAAAAGAACTGCTCGAGAAGATCACGGAGGATCAGAGACATGGCATTTAATCGCTCCAAAGGGGAAAACGGACGGGAGTTTTATCAGCGGGACAGGAAAGCCGGACCGGGCGGAAGACAGTCTTCCGATTCATGGGGCCGCCGGAGCGGCGAAGCCTCCGGAAGATACAGCGACAGCTATTCCGGGAAAAAGGGCGACGGCTTCTACGGAAAGAAGGGCGACGGTTATTCCGGCCGGAAGGACGGCGGCTTTTCCGGAAAAAAGAATGACGGCTTTTCCGGGAGGAAGGACAACGGTTCCTTCGGAAAGAAGAGCGACAGCTTCTCCGGCAGGAAGGGCTACGGTTATGCTGATCAGAAGGGCCAGCGTTTCTTCGGGCGGAAGGACGGCGAATATGCACCGGACCGGCGTTCGGATTCCTTCGGCAGGCGGCCGGAGAGGGAAATCCGTCGGGACCGCCCGGACCGCACTCCCGGCAGAGGTGTCCGGAATGAAACGCGCTATGAAGACGAACGCAGACAGCCACAGAAGGAGCACAGCTACCGGGAATGGGAATACACGGCGGACAGCGCACGCGTACCCGCCGCGTCTGCCGGGGAATACGCCGCGGACAGCGCCGAATCCGAATCCTATATCCTGACCGGCAGAAATCCGATCCGCGAAGCACTGAAAAACGGCAGGGATCTGGAAAAGCTGCTGGTGCAGAAGGGCGAGCTCTCCGGTTCGGCGATGGAGATCGTCGCGAAGGCCAAGGAAAAGAAAATCATGGTCCAGGTGGTGGAAAAGAGCCGGCTGGACGAGATTTCTCCCCGCCATCAGGGGCTGATCGCCTTCGCGTCCGCCTATCAGTACGCAGAGCTGGAGGATATTCTCGCCGACGCTCAGGATCGCGGGGAGGATCCGTTCCTGATCATTCTGGACGGGATCACGGATCCCCATAATCTCGGCGCCATCATCCGGACAGCGGAATGCTGCGGCGCGCACGGCGTCATTGTACCGCAGCATCGCAGCGCGGGGCTGACGCCTGCCGCGGTCAAGGCTTCCGCCGGAGCGGTCGAATACATCCGGGTGGCCCGGGTCACCAACCTGAACCATACGATCGAGGAACTGCAGCGCCGGAACATCTGGGTATACGCGATCACGATGAACGGAACGGACTACCGGAAGGTGGACTTCAAGGGCGGCACCGCCCTGGTCATCGGCGCCGAGGGCGAAGGCATCAGCCGCCTGACGGAGGAAAAGTGCGATGTTTCCGTTTCCCTGCCGATGAAGGGTCATATTGACAGCCTGAACGCTTCCGTCGCGGCCGGGATCATGATGTACCGGGTGATGGAGACCAGAGTTTGATCAGGAGTGGACGCGGATGATGGATGACGGGTACCGTTCGGAGCATGCGGAATACGTCGCGGATAAAAGCGACGAGGATGAGCATCTGACCGGACTGATGGCGGATGAGAAATGGCAGGGGCTGACGGACGAGGAGATCGTGGACATGTGCCACGCGGGCGATTCGGAAGCGGAAGAATACCTGCTGACCAAGTACAAGAACTTTGTGCGTTCCAAGGCCAGAAGCTATTTTCTCATCGGCGCGGATCATGAGGATATCGTGCAGGAGGGAATGATCGGCCTGTACAAGGCGATCCGGGACTACAAGCCGGAGAAGCTCAGTTCTTTCCGCGCCTTTGCGGAGCTGTGCATCACGCGCCAGATCATCACCGCGATCAAAACGGCCACCCGCCAGAAGCATATTCCGCTGAACAGCTATGTTTCCCTGAACAAACCGCTGTATGACGACGAGAGCGACCGGACGCTGCTGGATGTCATCGTGGAAGGGCATACCCTGGATCCGGAAGAGCTGATGATCAACCAGGAAAACCTGGGGAACATCCATTCAAAGATGAACGAAGTGCTTTCAGGCCTGGAGCAGCAGGTGCTGGGCGCCTATCTGGACGGAAAGAGCTACCAGGAAATCGCCGAGATGCTGGGGCGCCATGTGAAGTCGATTGACAACGCGCTGCAGCGGGTCAAGCGAAAGCTGGAAAAATATCTGGAAGAAAACGGGAACCGCGACTGAAGGCGGTTCCCGTTTTCTTGTATCTAGGATGCCGGTTATTCCGCCGGGGCTTCGGCGGGTTCCGGGGACTCCGTGGGCGCCGGAGATTCCGTCTCCTGCGCCTGCTTCATGCTCCGGGATGCCCGGGTGATGATTTCCCGCATGTTGACCGGGGATTCCGGAACGATATTGCCGGCGGAAATCGTGTGAATCCGCTCCGATGGAGCGGAGGAAGGGGATATGGGAGCCATCAGGGCAAAAACGGCCACCATGACAGCCGTCAGGGCAGAGAGCGCGATCACCGGCTTTCTGAAGCCCAGCGGATGTTTCTCCGCCTCCGGCCCCGTCGCCTTCTGCAGAATTTTGTATTTCAGCCGGTCATCCGCCCGGAGACCGCTCAGAACCTGATCGGATACTTCAGGCAGCTTATCCAGACGATCCATGTTACGCATCTCCTTTCAGATCTTTCTGCAGCCGGGTTCTCGCCCGGCTGAGGCGGGAGGAAACCGTCCCCTCCGCGATATCGAGCATGGCAGCGATGTCGGACACGCCGTAGCCCTGGTAATAGTGCAGGAGGACGACCTCCTTGAACTCCGCGGGAAGCCGGTTGACCGCTTCGGCCAGGGCCGTGTTTTCCGCGATCGGAGAGATCTCATCCCGGGCAGGGAAGAGCTCGAAGGCGGGATGCCCCAGGACGACGCGCTTCAGCCACGCGCCGCGCCACAGATCCCGGCAGCGGTTCAGCGCCACCTTCAAAAGCCAGGCTTTTTCCTTTCCGGGTTCGAGCACGGGCTTCGACGTGATCAGGCGGACAAACACGTCCTGCGTCACATCCTCGGCGCGCTGCCGGTCCCCCAGATAGTAATAGCTGACGCGGAGAACATCCGTGGCAAACCGTTCATACAGCTGGTCGAAAGTCATCGGCTCCGCGCCGGCGTCCGGCGGCGATTCCCACGATTCATCCAGTGCTTCCGTAACATTCAACGAATCACCCAATGGTATTATTCCCCTTTTTTCAAAATTGCCGAAGAAATTTCATCATCCGGGACATATTTGGTCAGCATATAGTCCACCGAATCGATCAGGGCGATCAGGCATGCCTCGATGATGTTCTCAGAGACCCCCACCGTATTCCAGATGTGGCTTCCGTCGCTGCTTTCGATGGAAACGCGGACGCGGGAGGCCGTGCCTTCCGAATTCAGCACGCGGACCTTGAAGTCCTTCAGGGACATGCGGCTGACGCTGGGATAGAACAGCGACAGCGTTTTCCGGAGGGCCTGGTCCAGGGCGTTGACCGGGCCGTCCCCCTCGGCGGCATTGATGCCGTCCTGCCCGTTGACGTTGATCTTCAGATAAGCCTGGGCGGAAGGGTAGGCGCGCTCCGCGCTCCCCGGCATCTGCTGGCAAAGCACATGGTAATCCGCGACGCGGAAATAGTGCTTTCTTCTTCCGAGCGTATCCAGCGCCATCAGCTCGAAGGATCCGTCCGCGTTCTCATAGGTATAGCCCTTCAGCTCCATCTCCTTGATCCGGCGGATCACGGCGGTGATCTCGGCGCTGTCCCGGTTCAGATCCGGCAGAATATGGCCCAGCCGGGCATAGATACCGGCTCTTCCGGCCTGATCCGACAGGAGAAAACGCCGCTGATTGCCGACGGCTTCCGGATCGATATGCTCATAGGAATCGGAATCCTTGATCACGCCGTCGATATGCATGCCAGCCTTGTGCGCAAAGGCCGAATGGCCGACGAAGGGCGCATGCTCGTCCGGCACGAGGTTCAGGATCTCCAGGATTTCCCGGGACAGATGGGTCAGCCGGGTCAGATTGCCCGCCGGCAGGCAGGGTTCATTCATCTTCAGCTCCAGGATCGGGATCATGGTGCACAGGTCCATGTTGCCGCAGCGCTCCCCGATACCGCCCACGGTGCCCTGCACGAGATCGCAGCCGGCCCGCACCGCGGCGACGGAGCAGGCGACCGCCATGCCCATATCATTGTGGCAGTGAATTCCCAGCGGCGTGTCCGTCCTTTCCCGGATCCAGGCGACCGCTTCCGCGATCTCCTCCGGGAACGATCCGCCCCGGGTATCGCACAGGATCAGCCGCGCTGCGCCGGCACCGGCCGCGGCATCCAGGGTTTTCATCGCATAATCCCGGCTTTTCCGCCAGGCGTCAAAAAAATGCTCCGCATCATACCAGACGGGGGTCCCGTTCTTCTTCAGAAACTGGACCGTATCCGCAATCAGGCGCAGATTGTCCTCCGGGGAGATCCGCAGGATCCTTTCCGACTGACGGGGGCCGCTTTTGCCGAAGATGACGCTGATGTCCGCTCCGCTGTCCCGCAGGCGGCACAGGGCCTCATCCTCCTCCGGGCGAAGGCCGGGGCGGCAGGTGGATCCAAAGGCCAGCAGGGAAGCGCAGCGCAGCTTCGGCAGCGCCTTCAGCGCGGAAAAAAGCTGCGCGTCCAGGGCATTGGCGCCGGGATTGCCGGCCTCGATATACCGGATGCCCAGATCATCCAGGGCCTGAATGATCCGGATCTTGTCATCCATGGAAAAGGAGACCCCTTCGGCCTGAGCGCCGTCGCGAAGGGTCGTATCGGATAAACTGATCATACGCAACCGCCTGTTTCAGCTAATTTCCCGGTCATTATACCATATCGGATGGAATCATCCAACTAAAATGGCCATTTTCTTCATTTATTCACTTGACTTGTCCACTGAAATGTGGTTAAAATACAGTTACAGATGTTTGTGTCTGATGCAACAACTCATGTATCCAAGACCCAAAGCTTAAACTGAATAAAGGAGTGTGTCAATCAGTGTTAAGGAAAAAGACTTGTGTTGCAATGCTTCTGGCAGGCGGTCAGGGGAGCCGTCTGGGAATTCTGACCAAGAATGTCGCCAAGCCAGCGGTTCCCTACGGTGGCAAATACCGGATTATTGACTTTCCGCTGAGCAACTGCACCAACAGCGGCATCGATACCGTCGGCGTGCTGACGCAGTATCAGCCCCTGGAGCTCAACGCCTACATCGGCAGCGGTGCCCCGTGGGATCTGGACATTTCCAACGGCGGCGTCTTCGTGTTGCCTCCCTATCAGAAGGGGAAGAGCGGCGAGTGGTACCGCGGAACCGCCAACGCCATTTACCAGAACATCGCCTTCATCGAGCAGTATCATCCGGACTACGTGCTGATTCTCAGCGGCGACCATATCTACAAGATGGATTACAACGCCATGCTGAACTACCACATCCGTCACGGGGCGGACGCAACGATCGCGGTCCGCGAGGTGCCGTGGGAAGAAGCGCCGCGCTTCGGCATCATGAATACCGACTCCGAGGACCGAATCATCGAGTTCGAGGAAAAGCCGAAGAATCCGAAGAGCAACAAGGCCTCCATGGGCGTGTACATCTTCACCTGGGAAAAGCTGCGCAAGTACCTGATAGATGACGAGGCGGACAAGAAGAGCTCCAACGACTTCGGAAAGAACATCATTCCGAACATGCTGGGCGACAAGCAGGCGCTGTTCGCCTACATGTTCAGCGGCTACTGGAAGGACGTCGGAACCATCGAGAGCCTGTGGGAAGCCAACATGGATCTGCTGGAAACGCCGATGCCCATCGACATGCACGATAAGAAATGGCGGATCTTCGCGAAGAATCCCGGCATGACGCCGCATTTCATCGCCAAGGGCGCTGTGGTGACGGATTCCCTGATCACCGAGGGCTGCGAAGTATACGGCAACGTCAATCATTCCATCCTCTTTGCCGGCGTTGAAATCGAGGAAGGCGCGAGCGTCGAATCCAGCGTGATCATGCCCGGCAGCAAGATCAAGCGCGGTGCGATCGTCCGCCGGTCCATCGTGGCGGAGAACGCCACCGTCGGCGCGGGCGCGATCGTGGGCGAGGAGACCGGAAACATCGCCGTGATCGGCCAGGGCGTCACGCTGCCGGCCGGCGTCAGCATTCCTGCAGGCGAGCAGGTCGATGAAACCTACACCTTTGATACAGCGAGAAAGGAATGAAGATCATGAAAGACGTAATGGGACTGATTTATACAGGCGAGAATGATGCCAGACTGCGGGAGCTGACGCTGACCCGTGCGATCGCCGCAATGCCGGTGGCCGGAAGGTACCGGGTGATTGACTTCCTGGTTTCCAGCATGGTCAACGGCGGAATAAAGAACATCGGCGTCATCATGCAGAAGAACTATCACAGCCTGATGGACCATCTGGGCTCCGGCAAGGAGTGGGATCTGCACGGAAAGATCAACGGGCTGCACATCCTGCCGCCCTTCCTGACCCGGGAGAATGTCGGCCTGTATCCCGGACTGCTGGACGCGGTCCGCTCCAACAGCAATTTTCTCGTCCGCTCCAAGCAGGAAATCGTCGTGCTGAGCAACAGCAATATCATCTACAACGCCCGGCTGGATGAGCTGGTGCAGCACTACATCGACACCGGAGCGGATATCACGCTCATGTACACCAAGGATCCCAGCATGAAGCGGGATGAATACGGCACCTATCTGGATCTGGACAATAGCGGCAACGTGCAGGATGTCGAAGTGATGCCGACGCATCCGACCTACAGCAACTGCTACATGCAGGTGCTCGTCATCAAGCGCGAGTTGCTGAACGATCTGGCAGACAAGGCGGTGGCGCACGGGCTGCACTCCATGGACAAGGATATCATCCTGAAGCTGGTGCAGGACAAGTCCGCGCGGATCAATGCCTATGAGTACAAGGGAAAGTGCTGGCATATCGATTCCGTTCAGAGCTACTTCAAGTTCAACATGGAAGTGCTCGATCCCAAGCTGCGCAAGGGCCTGTTCCGCGAGGATCTGCCGGTTTACACCAAGGTTCGCGATGAAATGCCCGCCTGCTACGGCGATGATCCCAGCGTGATCAACTCCCTGATCGCCGATGGCTGCCAGATCAACGGCATCGTGGAGAACAGCGTGCTGTTCCGCGGCGTGAAGATCGCCAAGGACGCACACGTCAAGAACTGCATCATCATGCAGGACGGACAGGTGCACGAAGGCGCCTATATCGAAAACTGCATTCTGGACAAGCAGGCCATCATCAAGCGGAACGCGCGGCTGATCGGTCCGGAAGCCTATCCGATCGTGATCGGCAAGGATGTAGTGATCTGAGAGGGAGGAATTGCCTGATGAAAATCCTTTTTACGGCCAGCGAATGTGTCCCCTTTGTCAAGACAGGGGGGCTGGCGGATGTGGTCGGCGCGCTCGCTCCGGTGCTCGCCCGGGAAGGCCATGACGTTCGCGTGATCATTCCGGATTATACGGCGATTCCGCACGAATATACCGCACAGATGACCCATGTATGCGACTTTGAGGTGCAGCTGGGCTGGCGGCGGCAGTACTGCGGAATTGAAAAGCTGGAAAAAGACGGCGTGATCTGGTATTTCATGGACAACAAGTTCTATTTCGGACGGCCGTACATCTACGGAATGGGCGGGGATGAATACGAGCGTTTCGGATTCTTCTGCCGCAGTGTCCTGAACATGCTTCCGCTGATCGATTTCCAGCCGGACGTGATCCATGCCCATGACTGGCAGAGCGGCATGATCCCGGCCCTGCTGAAGATTCAGTATGCACACCTGCCGTATTACAAGGATATCAGGACGGTTTTCACCATCCATAACCTGCAGTATCAGGGGATCTTCGGCATCCGCGAGGTGCAGGATGTGCTGGGACTGGGGGACAGTCTGTGGACGGAGGATCAGCTGGAGTGCTTCGGGTGCGCCAACTTCATGAAGGCCGCTCTCGTATACAGCGATCTGATCACCACGGTCAGCCCCTCCTATTCCCAGGAGATCCAGACCGCCTACTACGGCGAACGCCTCGACGGGCTGCTCTGCAAGCGGCGGAAGGATCTGCACGGCGTGCTGAACGGCATCGACATCAACGCCTACGATCCGGCGACGGATCCCGACATCGCCGCCAACTTCACCGTGGACGATCTGAGCGGCAAGGCCCTCTGCAAAAAGGCGCTGCAGGAATCCATGGGACTGGACGTCAATCCCGATGTGCCGATCATCGGCATGGTCGGCCGGCTCAGCAACCAGAAGGGACTGGACCTGGTCGACTATGTCATTGCGGACATCATGCGGCTGAATGTCCAGCTGGTGGTGCTCGGCATGGGCGAAGGGCGGTACTTCAATCTGTTCAGCTGGGCGGAAGGGGAATACAGCGGCCGGGTCGCGGCCCGGTTCACCATGGACCATGCGCTGGCGCATCAGATCTATGCCGGCGTGGACCTGTTCCTGATGCCCAGCCAGTTCGAGCCCTGCGGGCTGAGCCAGATGATCGCCATGCGGTACGGATCCGTGCCGATCGTCCGGGAGACCGGCGGTCTGCGGGATACCGTGCTGAGCTACAACGAATTTACCGGTGAAGGAAACGGCTTTACCTTCTTCAATTACAACGCGCACGACATGCTCCATACCATTGAGCGGGGCATTGACTTCTACCAGAACCAGAAGGACGTGTGGAAGCTTCTGCAGCACCGCGGCATGACCGGCGACTACAGCTGGAGCCATTCCGCCTCTGAATACCTGAAGCTGTACCAGTCCCTGTTCGAGGAAAAGAAGGAAGAGCCGGAGGAACCCCCGGAAGAGGAAAACCCAGTGGTCATGAACGTGTAAAATAAACCGGGATGTGCGGAAACGCACATCCCATTCCAGTATATGGGGAGGATGAAGCCCGGAAGATGGAAGAAATGATTCGGAAAGACGAAACGGTGGAGGATCTCCAGCTGAACGGACTGCAGCTGATCCAGAAGAAGAACGGTTTCCGCTTTGGCATGGATTCCGTGCTGTTGGCGGATTTCGCGGAGATCCGCCCGGGAGATTTCGTGGTGGACCTGGGCTGCGGCAGCGCGATACTGATCCTGCTGCTGATTGGCCGGGGAAAGGGAAGCCGGTTCTGCGGCATCGACATTCAGGAGGATGCCTGCGAAATGGCAAAAAGATCCGTCGCGCTCAACTGCCTGGAGGATCGGGTTCAGATCGTCCAGGCAGACGCCGGAGAGGCGATGAATCTGCTTCCGTCCTGCAGCGTGGACGCGGTGATCACGAATCCGCCCTACGGCCTGCCCGGCGCCTCGCTGGCCAGTCCTGTTCCGGAGCGGAACATCGCCCGGAATCAGGAACCGGAAACGCTGCATCGCTTCTTTCTTTCCGCCTTCCGGATCCTGAAGGGCAAAGGGCGGCTTTCCCTCGTGTATCCGGCAGCGCAGATGCTGCATATCATGGATGAACTGCGGAAATGCCATCTGGAGCCGAAACGGTTCCGGCTCGTTTATCCCCGGGCAGGGCAGCCGGCCAACCTGGTACTGATCGACGCGGCCAAGGATTCCAGGCCGATGCTGCATCCCATGTCCCCGCTGATTGTATACAATGAGCAAAATGAGTTGACAAACGAACTCAAGTCTGTTTATCATATAAAAGAGACTTTGGTCTGAACAGACCGGATTCATGGAGGGCTGCATTGGAAACGGTTTATGATCTGGCGGTGATCGGGGGCGGTGCATCCGGCATGGCGGCCGCAGTCATGGCGGCCGGCAGGGGGCGTCACGTGATCCTGCTGGAAAAGT
>OCTW011496915.1_pt1 | contig 14508 bp, 1 predicted proteins | sample 1539671 | NCBI WGS metagenome assembly OCTW01 (sample SAMN02144230, study PRJEB22623) | gut metagenome | biome: sheep rumen | host: Ovis aries | place: New Zealand
ATAAATAAATTTTAAATTTATTTATGAATATTAATAAATAATAAAATATTTAAACTTTATTTATATCTATAAAAAATATATATTAATAATATATTAATAATTTAATAACTTATATTATGGAAAACAATGAAAACCGAACAATTCTAAGCAAACTATATTTAGATCCTATAGAAAGCATTAGCAATACAAAAATTAAGCCCAAAGGCTATAAAATAAAGGGAGATACTTCAAAGCAAGATGAAAAAATAAAAGTTCTTAATTCACTCCCAAATCTTCATAGTAGCCAAAATCAGCCCCAACAACCACAGCCCCAAAGACAGCAAAATCAAATAATGGGAAGTGTAATTATCCAAAATTGGGAAACAGTAAAAAATGTTCCGGAAGATATTGGTGAATTAATCCATTTCCCAGTTTTAATGGACAGAAAAAAGTATAGGTATAAAGATATTGACACTGAAGGAAATCAATTAACTTTACCAGCTGATAGAAAATCCCAATTTTCAAAGATTGCAATTAGGAACAAAGGTGAAATGCTTATAAAAACAAATAGACAATCAGAACATATTTCTATTACTTCCCAAAATTATATACCTTCTCAAAGTGCAGCAGTTCCACAGTTAGCAAGTGCACAAACTGAAGGAAATGAAGTAAAGCAAACTTCTTCTCAATTGAATGCAATTAAATTAAGAACAAAAGAAGATCAAGAAAAAGAATCTTTATCATTAACTATTAATGAACCTGAAACAAATGTAAAAAATGAAAAAAAATTAAAATTAATTGATTTTACAACATTCAACAAACATTTGTATCTCCGAGATAATGATTTTCTCTATGCTAAAAGAGTTGGAGGCCCTGTAGACTTTGTTTTATGCACTTATCAAGATATAAATCAAAAATCCAAAGTAACAAATCATATGTCACAGAGTGTCGCTGGAAAAAAATATTTAGCTCCAATTGGAAAAAAAAAGAAAATTATAGATTATATAACAATATCAAAGAATACTGTAATTCATTATCAAAAAGGAATTCCTTCAGTCTATTCAATACAAGAATGGATAGATAACTATGATAAATATAAGCAATTAATGAAAATATCATTATTTAAAAATTTTAGAAATGCCAAATTATTTGATTTATGGAGAAGATTTTATAAGAAAACAAAAAGACAATATTATACAGAAAAATTAAAAAAGAAATTCTTTTTCATTGATCATCATCTATTACAAGGAATTCTAGAAACAAGAAATTTATTGAAAGGAATGAAAGTGGTAAATATTTTTGATTTGCAACAGAGCTCCCCCCTTTTATTGAATCAATTCAATGAATTGCATAAATTGAACTTAGTAGCAATAGATAAAAAAATAGATTCCTTTAGAAATAAAGTAAAACGTATTTTAGATAATTCATGCAAGGAATCATATAAAGAATATAAAACACAAAAAAAGATTACTTTAGATGATGACAATAATGTTGGAGGAGGAAATACAGATAAAGATGATAATAAAAAGGATCAACCTGGTAATAACATTCAAAATTTCATAAAAGATTCTATCCCATATGCTCAAGATGCAACAAGAAAAACTCATTATAAAAAATTATTGCGCTATATTAGAGTTATGGATTATGTATTCAATGAAACAAAATTTGATGCAATTAATTACTCTTTAGAAATGTTAGATAAGAAATTTAAAAGATTATATGATTGCTATGTGAATAAATGGGTCGATCCCCCAATGCTTGTTACCAAAATTTTATGTATGGGCGATAAGATATATTATAATCCTTCTATCAGGCTAATGAGTGAATCTGTTTTTGATAATTATATTCAAGAGACCATATATTGTGTCATATATAAAAAAAATTTCATTGATCCACAGGAATTTCCAAGATATATGTCTTGCTTTGAAGAAGTTTTTGAGATAAGTGTAGACCAAAATTCAAATTTAAATAATAGAATAAAAGAAACTGATATTATCACAAATAAATTTGAGTCAATCAAAAAAAACTTTGAATTGTGTCATGTTGAACTAAATAAAGAGGTTGAAGTTTTAAGACCTATTTTAGATAATTATTTAAAAAATTCAAAAATTAATTTCAAAGAGTTAGAAGAAACAGCAACACCAACTCAACTTAAAGATTTATTAACAGAATTTCATGAAAAGGAAAAAATTATAAAGCAATTGAAGCCAGTTAAAGCAGTAGGTATTTTTGAATTTCAACTCGATGACTTATTAGAATTAGTATCTGATGCTCCTAAACAATGGATAGAAAGAATTAGAAAAGTTATTCCTAACGTCTTGATTACAAAAGTAAAAAAAACCATAGAAAGACTATCTTCTCATTTAACCAATTTGAGTGTTAATCCAACTGATATTGAAAGTTTTATTAAATTAAAAAAAGCTGTTGAAGCTTGCAATAAAGAAAAGCAATTACATGAAGAAGTAAACAATGATATTATAGACTTACAAAATATTATTGATACAGGCAAAGAAATTAAAATAAATGATTATGATAATAAATTTTTAATAGAATTAAAGGATTTAAATGTTAAATATGATAGAAAATTAGACTCTACATCTTATTTTATAGATAATAATATCCAACAATTTAGACTTGATTTAAAGAATGAAATTGGCAAATTCGACGGACAGATTAAGTCAATGATATCTGAGCTGAATAATGATACTTTAAATACATATAATGAGGATACTTTTAATGCTTTAGATTTCTTAGAAGAAAATAGCCTAAAAATAAAAAAGTGTTTAGCGATGAAAGAAAAATATCAACAAGAGGAAGAAGATTTAGAATTGGATGAGACCTTAAAAAGTAATTTTGAAAATTTGGATAATTTAGTATATGAGCAAGAACTAAAAGTTAATTTATGGAACAGTGTAAAAGAATTTAAAGACCAATCTACTCATTGGGACAGTGAGCAAGTTTTACAAATTAATTTAGAGCAAATGAAAAAATTAATAAAACATTGGTTAGATTTATGCCAGGTTGCTTTGGTTGATTTAGATATTCCACAAGTTCCCATGGAGCTCAAAAAAAAAGTTGAGGTTTATGAGCAAATTGTTCCTATTTTAGAAGCTATGCAAAATGTTAATATAAGAGAAGTCCCCCATTTATTATCCTTATTAAGTGAATTATTAAAAACTGAAGTAAAATTGGATGACCCAGGATTTACATGTGATAGAATAAAACATTTACCACAAATATTTACTAGAATACCTGATATACAAGAATTGAATAATAGAGCAAATGAGGAAAAGAGATTAAAAGATATAATTCAGCAAACAAGTGAAAGTTTTTATAATAGAAAAATACCAACAAAATTGGATAAAAAGGAAATTGATAAAGAGTTTGAATTTGTTGAGGAAAATCTAAAAATGCTAAATAAAATATATTTGAATAAATATTTTCTTTTCATTAAAAAAGACTTGGATAAACTGACAAATGATTTAATGAAATATCAAAAATTTTTGACTCACTATGTATATTTCCAAAAATATGTTCAAAAATCAGAAGCAATTTTAGAATTAAATGAATTTGCAAAAGAAAATCCAGCCGAACATAAAAGACTATTAAATGAAAATTTGAAGAAGAACTTTTATAAGAATTTAGCAGATTATCGTGTTATCCAGAAATTTTTAGATCATGCATATGAGAAACAAATTGGTATAATTAATTCTATTATACAATCTTATGAACAAAATTATAAAGCTATTTTCAATTTTTTTAATAAAAAGAGATTGGAGACACCAAGATTTTATCTATTGTCAAATGATGATCTAAATAATGTATATAAAGAAAGAGAATCCAATGAAATTAAACAAAAAATGTTATACAAAATATATAGATGGATTAAATATGTAAACGTAGATGAAAATCCTGAAAATACAATATCATTAATAACTACTGATAATGAGGAATTTAAAGTGGTATTAACAAAAAGTAGTAGAACTTTGCAAGATTTAATTGAATTTTTGGATGTGTTTTTAATTAAAAAATTGAAAGATAATTTTAAAACTTTCAAAAGAGAATATGAAGCATCATTAAAAGCAAAAAATCCTGAAGATAAAAAGCCAAAAGATGTTATTAGAGATTTAATCATTAATAAAGATAATTTGGCTCAAGGTATATTTAATTGTATATTCTATTTAACTATGGATAGCATTGAAAAATCATTATTTATAGCTGATGAGGCTTTTGATAAATTATTTGACCTATATAATGAAATTAAAGATGAGAAAATAGAATCTTTTTTGAATTTGATAAAAGAAAAGGACATAACCAAGGTTCAGAAGAGAATTCTTTTCAATTTGATATCTCTAATGAATTATTCAAAAGTAATTATTGAAAATTTAATAAGAGAAGATGTAAGAACTAATAATGATTTCACTTTTGTAAAAATAATTAGCCCAAAAATAGAAAATGATTCGTTTATTTTACATTTTATTCAAAATACTTTTGAATACGGATTTGAATATGTTGGATTACAAGATAATTTCTTAATTATTCCTGAAAGTGAAAGAATGTATATTGCTTTTGCAAATTGTATCATAAATCAAAGACCTTTCCAAATGTATGGTATCCAAGATAGTGGAAAAAAAGAAATTTTGAAAATTTTTGGTAATTTATGTGGAAAAAAGATAAATTATATCAATACTACCAAAAATTTCTCATTTACTTCTTTTAGTAATTTCTTTTATGGAAATATAAAGCAAGGATGTTGGTTATGTATTGACGAGACACAAAATATTAAATATGAAATTTTAGAGACTTTGGCTTTGAGAATTGCAGAATTCTATAGAATATTGCAATCTGGAGGAGAATTTGAATTAGAAAGTGGAGATAAAGTTACTGCTAATGTAAACCAGTTCAGTATATTCTTTTATAGAGAATTGCCATTTAATTCACCTTTCTCAGGAGATAGTATTCCAAAAGTTATCAAAAATTATTACAGACATATATCAATGCCTAAATTTGATTATTATTTCTATTTGAATCAATCTTTGATCAATTTATCTATTGAAAAAAATGAAGAAAGAACTAATAAAATATTTTACATTCTCAAATATTTACAATGCAAAGTTTCCAGTTTTAAGAAAACTAATTTAAAAATGTATTTTATTTCTAAAATAATTGATGATTTGAATAATAAAATATCAGATTTAAAAGAGAATAATACAAATATGGATTTATATTTTAGAAATCTTTTGATGAGCCTATTTGAAGATATAATTGATAAAGATGAAAGGGAAGATTATCGAAAATTCTTAAATGAAGTATTTGTAATGAAAGATTATGAAGAAGAAACTAAAAAAGATTGCGATGATCCAGTGATAAATGATTGTATTGGAAAAGTGTTATCAACAATGAAAATTAATAATCAAAGTTATGAAAAGCAAATCAAATTTTTATATACTTCATTACTTCATTTTAATAGTTTTATTTTAGTTGGACCTCCTCTTTCAGGAAAAACAAATTTAATAGGCCTTGTAGTAAACATATCAAGACAACTATTTGATATAGATAAATCTAAATATAATAAAATATTAGATGTGAAAATATACTCAAAAAGTCAAACTTCTGATAAATTATTCTCAGAGAATAAAATTGAAAGAGCTTATAGACCTAATAATAATTTCTTTTATAATATGCTATCTTTATTTGATAGTGAAAATGAAGATATGCTTATGAAATTAAATGAGCATTATACTAAATTATTGGGATTTCAAGAACCAGAAGTAGATGAGGAATTAACACCAGAAAAATTAAAAAGTTTGAATGAAAAGGAAGAAGACAATGATGAAGATAACATAGGAATACTAAATCAAAAACAAGAAGAAGAACCAACTTCTAAAACTTTGAAAATGATTATTTTGGATGGTCAAATTGATGATACATGGATAGAATATATTAATAATTTATATGACAAAGATAACTTTTTAAGTCTGGCAAATGGGGATGTTTTAAATTGTAATGAAGGATATAAATTTGTGTTTGAAACTGCAAATTTGAAATATGCTCAACCATCCTTTTTAACTAAACAAATTATTATACCTTGCAGTTATGATATTTATGGTTGGGAGACAATTCTATACACATGGATTGAATCAAATCCAAAAATAACTGAAAATACTGTTTTAAAAAATTATATAAGAGGTCTGTTTGAAAATTATTTCCCAAGAATAAATGAATTTGTTGTTAATAATAGAATAAAAACCATAACTTTAGGACCAAATTATATTATGAAAACTTTAATAAATATATTTGACTCAATTCTACCTATGTTTAATTTCGAAGATGTCAAAATAGGAAGAAGAAATTTTGGAGTTGTACCAAAGATAGAAATCATTAAAAAATGTACATTATCCATATTTATATTTAGCTGCGCTTGGACTATGAATTTACTAAGCAATTTTGTTATTAAAACAAAAATAGAAAAGTTAATAGGAGACATTTTTAAAGCAGATGATTTAAAAGGACCTATTTTTGATTATTATATAGATTTAGAAACAAATGATTTTGAATTATGGGCTAATTTATTAAAAAATGAAGAATATCAATTAAATTTATCTACAAAGGAAGTACCTTTTGATTATGGTTCTATTTTCATTCATACAAATGAAACTATTCCTTATACATGGCTCTGCGAGAAATTCATTGATATAAATACACCATTTTATTTCAATGGAAAAAATACAAGTGGAAAATCATTTTTAGTTGATAATGTTTTGGATAAAAAAGCAGAAGAAGATCTAGATATTTTAAAAATTAAAGTGGTATCATCTTATTATACAACAGGAAATGAAGTGACTGACTTTATTTTTAGCAATTTGAATACAATTAAGAGAGATTTATTTGGAGATAAAAATTTGAAAGAAGCACTATTATACATTGACGATTTAAATATGAATAGATATAAAGATGAATATGGAACTTCAAATCTATTTGAATATTTGAGAGAATTAATAGAAAATAAGTATATATATGACTCCAAAAATAATGAAATAAGATATATAAAGAGATTTAATATGTGTTGTTGTGGCAATTTGACTGCTTATCCAAACGAAGATGAATTTAATAGATTTTTATCTAAATATGTAATAATGACTTTCGTTACTAGTGATGATTATTATATAAATATATTTAAACCAAGCTTAGAATCCCATTTCAGACAATATATTCCAAATACTTCAGGTATAACAGCTACTCAATATTTGCAAGCATCTTTAAAATTAAATAATTTATTAAAAAATTCTATCCAGCAAGAACCAAAAAAATTGCATAGCCAAATAAATATAAAAGATATGGTGAAAGTTGTTCAAAGTTTCCATGATTTCAAATTCAGAGGAACATCTGACTATCCTGAATATTTAAAAAAAATATTTTTCTATGAAAGCTCAGTTATATATGAAAGTAAATTTAATAAAAAAGCAGATATTGAACTTTTTAAAGAAAAAATATGTGAGGCATATAATTCAGTGTTTAAACAAGATAAAGTGAGCAGAGAAATGATTTTTAACGAAGAGTGGGATAATGGAGAAAGTTACGCTTTTACAAGAAATTATGAGGGGTTCATAAAAGAAGTGGTGAAAACTGATAATCTTAATGTTAATCAAGTATCTACAGAAGAAAAAAAGGAAGAAAATAAAAATCAACAAGATTTTCATGTATTTCTTGATAAAAAGGTAAATTTGATAAATTATATAAAATCAAAAATAAATGTGTTTTATAGAGGAAAAGATATAAAGGATAGAGCATATATAAAAGTAACTGATGAAAATATGGAAACAGTAATTAAAATATTGAGATTTTTCGAAAATAAAAATCCTAATTTGATTTTATTAGGAAAAGAATTAATAGGTAAAAAGCCTTTATTCGAATTATCTGCATTTATCTCTGGTATTGAAATAATGGAAATAGACAATTCTTTCATTGGCGATACAACTAAAACAAAAGAGCAATTTATTCATAGTATAATTGTACCTTTCTTAGTAAATGCAACACATAAAAATAAAAAAACAATTATGTATGTTCCTCCAAATATAAAAGCTGATTATGTCTATGAAACCATTAATAAAATGATGGATTATAAAGAAATAATGAATAATTTTGTTTTTATCAATGAAGATGAATATGAAGAAATATCAGAGGAAGATGCCTATAATAGATTATTATCAAATATATCATTCTGCATTGATATTATCCCAAAATCTCATAATTATTACAAATTATTCATTGACTATCCTATAATTGCCAAAAATGCATCTTTAATAAATTTACATAGTTGGAAAAACTCAGATATGCAATCTTTCGTAGATTCAGCTTCACAAGAAGTTGAAATGGATCAAGAATTTAAATGCAATTTGTCTGATATACTAATTGAAGTTTATAACTATACACAAAAAATATATGTCAAATTTACAAAAAAGACAAATATAGAATTATTCTTATGTCAAAAACAATTCAGTAATGTTTGTGAATTTTATATGTCAAAATATTATGAATATAAAAATATTTTATTAGAAAATCAAAAAAAGTTTAATGAAGGTTTGGAAATAATTGACAAAGTGAAAACAGTCATAGATTCTACAAATAAAGAAATTGACGATTCGAGCCCTTTAAGACAAGAACTAGATAAAAATATTGAAGAAACAAGAAAATTAATAAATGATAAGACAAGAGAAAAAAAAAATTGGGTTACTAAAAAACAACAAGAAGATAAAGTTATTGAAGGCTTAAATAAAAAAAAAAAAGAATTGCAAAATAATCTAGATTCCATTTTACAACCTTTCAAAGATGCAATAAATAAAGCTAGTTATATACTTAATAAAATAGGCCAACCTGATGTTATGGAAATTAAAAACACTTGGGACTCATTGAACTTTGGCAAATATTTATTGCAAAAAGTATATGAAGTTTTAGGAGATAACAATAATGAATGGGATTCGATTAAAAAAAGTTTAGATTTAAAAGTTTTTAAGAATTTTATTGGATTAAGTCCTTTAAAAAATAAAGATAAACTTTTACCCGTAGTAAAAGAGGTTACAAGCAATTCTGATTTTTCTTCAGGAGATAAATATCAAAAGCCTTATAAAGTTTGTGGAACTTTGTGTGATTATTTTAATGTTTGTAATAATTATTATAATGAATTAGACAACCAAAATAAATTATTAGATGAAATTGAAGCATTAAATAAGGAGATACAAGATCATACCAATACTACAAAAGAATTTATAAAACAAGCAACAGGCATAGATAATGAAGTTACTGAAATAGAAAAAAAATTAGGCGATTTAGAAACAAAAAAGTCTAACAGTCATAATCATTTATTAAAATTGCAAGCTTTACGTGATTGTTTTAATGGATTTATTGATGTAGCCAATCAAAAGTTAAATTTATGGAAATCAAAGAAAGAAAATTTAGACATCATTTTAAATAATTTTGATTTTTATTTAATGGTTATATCATGCTATTTATTTTATGCTGCGCCCTTAAGTAATAATTATAGAAAAACTTATAAGTCATTCTTATATTCATTATCAAAAAAATTAAATTTGAAAGGTATTAAAGAGTTTAATATATATACAATATTCCTAGAATTTCTTGATTCTTCAAATAAAGACAATGAATTTTGCTCTTCTATAGGACAATATAATGATTTCTTGGCTGATAATTTCACAATGATGTATATAATGAAAGATAAAATACCATATTTAATAGATTCAAACTGTATGTGCCCAGATATTATTGCAACTTTTTTAGAAATGAAAACTCCTAAAGGTATTGTACAAACAAATTATAATGATATTAATCAACCTGGAGAAATGTTTGATAAAATTGAAAATTCTATGAAAAATGGAACTATACTTTTTATCAATCAATGCGAAGAGAATATTTATGATATCATGGAAAATTTAATAAATGAGAAATTTACCTATAATGCTGAAAAAGGAAAAAATTGTTATTTGATTAAAAATAAAAAAATAGAAAGACATGAAAAATTCAAATTATATTTAATTAAATCTAAACCTTCTTCAAAAATATATAAAAAGGCTTTTACTAATTGTTATGTAATTAATTTCACTTGTCCTGCTGAAGTCATAAGTATGTCTATATATGACTCCTTATGCAAAGAACAAAATTTGAATTCATTCCAGCAAAAAAATAAATATAAAACTATCATAAATAAAGATTCTTTCAAATTATTAGAAATAGAAAAGAAATTATTAGCTTATAATAAACAATTTGACTTTTCAGGAAATTTGGACAAATTGGAGCATAATCAAGGTGTTTTAGATAAATACACTATAGAAAGTAATACTCATACTACAATTACAAAACAAATAAATAATAATAAAAAAAGAATAGAAATATTTGATGTTGAATTAAATAAATTTAAAATAATAAGTAATGTTTGTTCAAAAATATATAAATTATTAATGAAATTTTTTTATTATGATAATTTTTATGTCATTCCAATTGAATTAATGAATGATTTGGTGAAAGAATTTTATAGAATTAATTATGGAATATACTCCAAAGAAATTACCAAAAAGATTTATCAAGAAAAAAAGAAAGCAGATGAAGGGGAAAATGAAGAAGATGAGGAGGAAAAAGAAGAAGAGGAAGTTCCCCCTCAACCCATTGAGCAACCCCAAAATAATAACAATAATAATGGTGAACAAAATGAAAATGTTGATAAAGAATTGCAAGAAAAAGAAGAGCAAAAATTATTAGAAAAAGAAATGAAAAGACAAAAAGAATTAGAGGAAATTTATCCATGCTTTAGAGAAGAAGACTCTTTTGAATTAGTAGTTTTTATTTATAATAAAATATCCCAAATTTATGATGTGAATAAAAGAAGGCATTTATTGCTCATTTTATTGTTCTATGGTCTTAAATTTAAAGATGAAATTCCAGGAAATTGCAAAAAGATAATTTATAATATAGAGCGTATATATTTCCAAAATATATTAGATAATCCAGATCAATTGGCAAAATCTCCTATACATTCCATAGATGACAGAACTTGGACCGCTTTAAAACAAATAAACGATTGTTCTTCATATATATTTTCAATAATTATCGATCATATTGAAGGTCATCCTCAAGAATGGGAAACATTTTTGGATAATGAAGAAATTTTGATTGAAAGGAATTTTGAAGTATTAGATGAAGAATTAGCAAGTACAATAAATCCATATAATAAATTCCTATTCTTTTCAATAGTTAAAAATAATTTAAGTGATTCGCTAATAAATAATATTCTTAAAGATATAATTAAATCCCAAGAAGTTAGTTATATAGATGAAGGTGGAGAAACTAAATATAAAAAGTTCAACTTAGATTATATTAAAAATATTGAAGATTTATTCTTTGAAAATTTCAGTACAACAAAAAAACCAATTATGATTTTTGATAATGGAAATGGAGAAATTTTATATTTCCATGAAATTCAAGATTTTTATATGCCAAAGTTGAAAGAAATCATATCCGAAAAAAATGCAAAATCTGAATCACCTATAAATGAGACAGTATCATTGAAAGAAATAATTCCAACAAAATCAGAATTGACAAATAATGAATTGGATACAATTCATGCAGCAATGAAAAATGGAGGAGTTATTTTCATAAGAAATTGTTATATGATTAAAGATTCACTAATTAAAATCATGGAGGAAATAAAAGATGAAACTACAGTTTTAAATGAATATTTCAAATTAATTTTATTGGTTGATAATAACAATTTGCTCCCATATTACTTATATAAAAATTGTAATATAATAAATAGAGATCTTTTGATCTTAACAGAAATGAAAGAATTTTTAATAGATTTAATTAGTTCAACACCAGTTAATCTATATAACAAATTTATGAATTGCGAATTTAATAATTCAAGTGCTTATTTCATGAAAAAACTATATATTTATTTCACGATGGTAAATGCTGTTTTAATTCAATATTCTAACATAAAATCAAAAATGTTCAAAATACCAATAGGCTTCCAGAGAAAAGACTACTTCAGTTCTTTGGCATATTTATATAAATATATAACTACCATAAGTGAAGACAAACAAAAAGAGTTGAGTAATCCAGACAACTTGTATGGATTTACTTATGAATCTTTAATTAAAATCGTTTCGGATGTATTTATTTCAGCAAGAATGATAACAAAAGAAGAATTTGAAAACATTAATGATTTCTTATTGCATATGTATGAAAATTCCTTTTTCCTAAAAGAAGATTTCCTCTTTGCTTATGATGAATTCGTCTTACAAAATATAGATGAAAAAAAATATCTTATTAATAATGAGCTTGTAAATATAGGGGAAGAAGTTGAAGAGAATAATAGTCATAATATGGCTGCAACTTTATCTAATAAACAAATGTTGCCAAGTAATACAGGTGCTAAATATTTAATTCCAAAAAGTGCTTTAATTGAAGAATTTGAAAAAATCCCTAATGAAACATATTACTGTCTTATGTATGGAATCAGTAATAAAATGCTTGAAGAAAAAAGGAAAATTTATATTCAACAATTTTTCAAAATTATTTGCATTAATAATGTTATTGATTCTCAATCTGATAATAAAAATATAAATAATAAATTATCTAAAATAGATATAAAAGTTATTTCAGATAGATTAAAAGATTTAAAGCAAAATCTACCAGATTTATTAAATACTACGGATGCAAATCAAGCTCTATTTAAAATCAATAAATATAATGAATTATTTAATCCTTTGGATGAGTGTTTACAAAAAGAAATTGATTGCTTTAATAATTTCATATATAAAATAGAGGATGATATTAATTCAATATTAAGCGTATTAAAGGGTGATATGGTATTGATACAAAAATTTTATGATATGATAAGTTCCCTTAATAGGAATGTTGTTCCAAAAGAATGGAAACTATCTAAATATCAAAATAAAGGAATGGAAATTAAAGATTGGATAAAAAAAATAAAAAGAAGATATGACTTTTTGAACAATTGGATTTTGGAAGGATATTCAAATATATATGATTTATCCCTTTTATCGAATGATAAATTATTTATGACTTTACTACCTATATATTTCCAAAAAAAATTAGGTGATGAAAAAATAAGTTCTGATAAAATTAAATTACATTTCAAATTAACTAAATATGACAAACCAATAGATGTAACTGAGGAAGTTATGTATGAATTTAAAAAGAGCAACAATGATAATGATTTTATTTTTATTAGAGGACTAAAGCTAAAAGGATTTGAAAGTTATAAGGAAGAAGATAGAGAAATAAAAACATTCAAAGAAAATGAAGAAAGTAGAAATGATATTTTGCCTATTGTAGTAATCACTTATAGTGTTGAAGATTATCAATATGAAACTATGAAACAAAAAGAGGATGAAAGTGAGGAAGAAGAAGATGAGGAAGAGGAAATTCAAATAAATGGAGAAGTTAAAGAAGAAAGCAAAAATGAAAATCCTCAACAATCAGGAAGTGGACCAAAAGATGATGAAGAGAATTCGGATAAAAATGAAGATAATAAAGATGATAATAATCAAAGGGAAGAAAGCAATGATATAAATAATAGAGACATAAATAACGATGAAAATGGAGAAAATAATAATGAAAATGAAGAAAATAGAGAAAATGAAAATAATAATGATAATAATCTTCAAAAGGACGAAGAAAAAGAAAAAACTAATGAGGAACAAAAAGAAGTTAATGATGGTGAAAAAGATGAAGAACAAAAAAATAAAGAAAATAATAATGATATAAAAAATGAAAAATTAGAAGAAAAAATAGAGCAAAATGAAGAGATAAAAGAAAAGCAACAAAATGAAGAAGAAAAGAAAGACCCTCAAAATGAGGAAATAAAAAATATAACAGAAAAAAACGAAGAAAACAAAAAAGAAGAAGTTAAAGAAAAAGAATTAAAGAATGAAGAATTAAAAAATGAAGAAGAAAAAAAAGAAGGAGAAAAAAGGGAAGATAATAATGAAATTGATAATCAAGGGGAAGGCGGAAAAAGAATAATTGTTGAAGAAACACATATTCAATCGAAGAAAATGGCATTTATTGAAACAATGGGAAATACAAAAAATACAAAGCAAATAAATAAAGAAGGAAAAGAAACAACTGTAAAAATAAAAACAAAAGTTAAATATTATAAAAAGCATTGTAGATTAGAAGTTCCTTTCATAGAGGAACAAGATCCGGATTGTTATAATATAAATGAGCCTTATGGGTATATAGAATTAAGGTTCGATTGTGATAAAGATAAGCAAGAAGAATATTTTAAAAATAAACAACTTACAATAGAATTAGATAAATAAAATTAATAATATTTATAAAATTAAAAAAATATTTTTATTTTAAATTATTAAATTTATATAATATAATAATTAAATATTAATTTTTAAATATATTATTTATTTTGATTAATTTAATTATTAATAAAGAAATTATATTTTTAATTATTTAATATGGGGATTGGGGATTGGGGAT
>OCTW011566068.1_pt1 | contig 14501 bp, 13 predicted proteins | sample 1539671 | NCBI WGS metagenome assembly OCTW01 (sample SAMN02144230, study PRJEB22623) | gut metagenome | biome: sheep rumen | host: Ovis aries | place: New Zealand
CATGCTGAACTTGTTTCAGCATCTACACTACATTTAGATCTATAGATTCCGAAACAAGTTCGGAATGACACTAGGAGGTAAACTTATTGGCCACCCCCTTCCAAATCCGTGGCATATATATTTGTAATATTTACTGCAATTGTATATAATGGAAAATATGAAGCGAATTGCGATAATTACAGGTGCCAGCTCAGGTATTGGCGAGGAATTTACCCGCCAGGTTTGTGCAAAATATATTTATGACGAAATCTGGATTATTGCTCGACGCGAAGAAAAACTTAGACAGCTTGCAGACCAGCTGAATACTGAAAAAGGCAGACATCTTGTTCGCCCGGTGGTTATGGACGTGGCAGGCAAGGCCGGAGTTGAAAGCCTTAAGACTTTTATCGAAAACGAAGGTAAAGCCCAGGGTGAACTTGAAATCGGGCTTCTTATAAATAACGCAGGCTTTGGAACTTACGGTCCTTTTGCAGAAACTTCAATCAACCGTCAGATGGACATGATTGAACTCAACTGTACAACGGTCACCGGAATCTGCGGAATTGCCCTGCCCTACCTTAAGGCCGGTTCTGTTGTGATTAACACCGCCTCGCTGGCAGCCTTTTTGCCGCTGGGGAATTTTGCGGTGTACGGAGCAAGTAAGTCTTACGTTTTAAGTTTTTCTGTTGCTCTCGCAGCCGAGCTTCACGACAAAGGAATTAAGGTTTGCGCTCTCTGCCCGGGGTCGGTAAGCACGGAGTTTGCAAACGTTGCTTCTAACGGAGCCCGTAAGGAAGTAAAGGGCGGCTTTCCTCCACAGAAGGTTGTAGCTCAGTGTCTGCGACGTGCCTTCAAAGGAAAGACTGTAGCGCTTTACAGACCAAAGTGGCGAGTAACGGCTTTTATGAGCCGTTTCGTAGGACGCTATCTTGGCGCCCGCTATACTTACAAATACAATCCGCGGCCACGCACCCCGGATTCTGATATAAAATAAATTACCGTCATGCTGAACTTGTTTCAGCATCTTTATAAAACAGATCCCGAAACAAGTTCGGGATGACATTTAAAGGAATGATTATGAATAACATCACAAGCGCACTTTTTACAGACTTCTACGAACTGACTATGGCTCAGGGCTACTGGAAGGAGAACATGAATCAGGAAGTTGTCTTTGACATGTTCTTCCGAAGAAACCCTTTCAACGGCGGATTTTCAATTCTTGCCGGAAATGAAACTCTTATGGATATTATTGTAAACTTCCGCTTCAGCGAAGATGACATTAAATATCTTGCTGAGCAGAAGATTTTTGAACAGGGCTTCCTTGATTACCTGAAGGATTTCCATTTTACAGGCGACCTTTACACAATGGATGAAGGAACTGTAATTTTCCCTCAGGAGCCTCTTGTACGAATTCATGCAAATCTTATAGAAGCCCAGATTCTCGAGGCCCTTGTTTTGAATCACGTAAACTTCCAGAGTCTTATCGCAACTAAAACTGCCCGCATCTGGCTGGCTTCTAAAAAGGCACCTATTATGGAATTTGGTCTTCGCCGTGCCCAGGGACCGGACGGCGGAATGAGTGCAACACGTGCATCTTACATTGGTGGTGCTGCAGGAACTTCTAATACCCTCGCCGGAAAAGAGTTTGGTATTCCTGTTATGGGAACCATGGCTCATTCATGGATTATGTCTCACTCTTCTGAGCTTGAAGCCTTCCGCGAGTATGCAAAAATCTATCCTACTAATTCAGTATTCCTTATTGATACTTATGATACACTTCACTCTGGTATTAAGAACGCAATTATTGCCGGCGGCGAGCTTGTAGAAAAAGGCTACAACTTTGGTGTCCGCCTTGATTCTGGAGACATCTCATATTTGACCCGCGAGGTTCGTAAAGAGCTTGACCGCGCAGGTTATCCTCAGGCAAAAATCAGCGTTTCTAACGAGCTTACAGAAGAAATCATTACAACTCTCGTAGCAAGCGGCGCTCCAATCAACAGCTGGGGTGTTGGAACCCATATGGTAACAGGTGGCAACGAAGCATCCTTTACAGGTGTTTACAAGCTTGCAGCCCGCCACGACAAGGCTACAAATCAGATGGTTCCCGCAATGAAGTTTTCTGATAACCCTGCAAAAACAACAAACCCTGGAATCAAAAATGTATTCCGCCTTTACGACGAAAACGGAATGGCCCTCGCTGATATTCTCGCCCTCGAAGGTGAAACAATTGAAGCAGGCAAAGAGTACCGCTACCATCATCCTATGGTAGACTACCGCCAGTTCACCTGCAAAGCTGCAAAGATTGAACCGCTTTTGAAGAAGCGACTCGAAAAAGGTCAGCGGGTAACAGAACGCCTGCCAGATTCAGAACAGCTCAAAATCAGCCGCACAAATATGCAGAGCCAGCTGGAAAGTTTTGATGAATCATACAAGCGAATCTTGAACCCACACATTTACAAGGTTTCGCTCACCGAAAAGCTGATGGAATTGAAGAAGGATTTTATTGAGAAAAATATTCGTTAACGAAATCCGCGGTGGTTGAGTGACACGAAGTGTCGTGTTTTCCGGTGGTTGAGTGACACGTAGTGTCGTATCGAAACCACCGCAGAACTCGATAATGCTGCTTTCAATACACATGCAATGGCATATCAATTCATTTGACAAAGATTAAAATATCCTTTTATAATCACTTTAATGAAAAATCCATTTAAAGCCTACAAAGAACTTTATCATATTTCACCAATGGATCTGGCAGATCCTTCTGAAACAAACCGTATTCATTCCAATTACGTAAGTATTGGATTTTTTATTTTTGGGATTACCGGAATTGCAGGTCTTTTAATTAAATATTATGCTGAGCTGCAGGAACATATTCCTTCATTTTTATATTTTTCTATATTTACAATTGCAAGTCTTCTGGCTTTTTTTCATTCAATTTGTGTAAAAGGGGTTGCCCGGGAAAAAGCATACATTGTAAAAAACATTTCATTTTATCTGCTTTTTTTCTGCGGAATCTTTTCATCACTTTATAATTTTTTTATTTTAAAACAATATTATAACGGAGTACTTACTTTATTTCTTGTTTTTATTATTGCCCTGTCTTCTTTTTATATTTCAACAGTCTTCTTTTTTATTGCAGCCCTTGTTGGACTCATACCAATGATTCCTCAGCTCTATATAAGTTTTGGCATAACGGGCTTAATGAACACAGTCCTTATAACCTTTATTTTCATCTTTCTGGCTCATTATAAAAGAAGCACTGAGAAAAAAATGCTTCTCAAACTCCGAAAGCAGAAGAAAAATCTTTTTGCAAAAACCTTTGGAAATTTTACCTTTCTTTATGAAAATAAAATTATAAAATTTCAGCGATCAAAATCAAGTGAGCTTATTGCCTATCTGATTTATAAAAACGGAAGTTCTGTGCAGACTAAGGAGCTGCTCACAGTTTTATATGGCGACCATGCTGATTCCTCGCGTTACGGTGCAAGTCTTCGAAATCTTATTTCTGACATAAAGCACACGCTTTCAGATCTTGAGATTCGTAATTTCTTTATTACTGAATATAACAATTTCCGCATTAACCCGGAAGCTGTTCACTGTGATTATTATGATTTTCTTGCAGGCGACTCTGCTGCTAAAAAAGCCTTTACCGGCGAGTTTATGAGTCAGTATTCCTGGGCCGAAGCAGGAATCTCTTTTCTTGAAAGAAAACTTCAGAAATAAAAGATTGCCGGGTCAAGCCCGGCAATCTTTTACCCTGCACGAATTACTAATATGAGCTGCATAATCAGCATAATCCCAAGTATCGTCAGGATGATTATTTTTTTAATATTCATTTGTCTCGATAAGAATCACTCCTGAAATTAATCACCGCAATAGAAGTAACGGATAACCAAAACAGGACCAGTCCAGGTTTTATGATACTGGTGATTCTGGGTATCTCCATTTGTAAAATCAACTCTATATACAGCTTCAGCATTTTCGGAAGATTGGGACACAGTAAGATAATGAGTTGTAGTCTCATTTACAAATGGAACTGTTGCGTATGAACTACCAATTTTTTCTGTTGCTGTAATAATAACCGATTTATTGTTATACACTAAAAGAAGTTCACTCTTTGAAGGAATCAGCCAATCATTAGTAATATTATTAAGATTGTTAAATCCGGCATAATTTTGAGCCCAGTAAATTGCAGAATAGTTGTCTTGAGAATAATCTGTGATGACACTATTATTATCATTGCATATAGCATCTCGAGTTGCCCGAGCATCTCCATCATGACTGAAAACAGTAGTATTTGTTTTACCTATTGAATTATCTGAACATAAAGCTTTCGAGTCCTGCTTCAATCCAACTGAAAGACAACGACTTCCTTGCACATTTGCTACAACTGCAATTGCATTCTGCTTTTCTCTATCTGTAAGGTTTCGGGTGTTATATATTGATGCAGGAAGCGCAGTTCCATCATTGAATACAATATCCCCTACTTCTGTTGGTCTCTTTTTTGTTCCGATTGGAGTAATTCTGAAAGTTGCAGATATTGTTACATTTCCAGCTGGCATTGTGAAGGTTCGAGTGTTATTATCTCCATTTACTATTACGTTTGTTTCTCCATTTCTTACAGTAACTGAATTAAGAGCATAGTATTCAGAAGGATTTGCAGAGATTGTTACAGTTTGGTTGTAAGCTGCACGTGAGGAAACACTGAGGCTTCCGTTTGCAATTGCGCTGTCTACGTTGATTGAGTAATATATATCCTCATAGGAAGCTTCTAACGTTACATTTTCAGCAGGCATTGTAAAGGTTACTCTTGAATTGTGTTCATTATTTTCATTAAGAATTTCGGGATTGTAGAGCCATACATCAAATTCTTTGCCAGTTGCCGGAGTGTTTGCTGTGACTGTAACTTCAACTCCTGCTTCTGCTTTTGTTACAGTTTGTCCGTTTACACTTGCGACACCGCCTGTTACAGTAATTGTATGTTCACCTTCTATTGTCCAGCTGGCAGGAATGCCGTTTTCGTTTCTTGACCAATTAACACCATTTGCTTTAACAAAAGTTCCTGTGTTAGAAACATCTTTTACCCAGTCAGTAGTACAATTTTCTGCCCGAATATCTGTTGCAAGACATTTTATGTATTGAATATTTGCACACTGATAAAACATTTTTTGATAACATTCTTTTGCTAATGTTACAGCTAAAAGTTCGGGAGCTCTTGTCAATTGACGGCAATAATCAAACATCTGTTCATAACAACCTTCTGCCAGCGTAGTTGCAGGAAGATCGGGTGCCTTTGTTATTTCCATCGAATAAGCAAACATATTGTTATAACAATCTTTTGAAAGTATAGTTGCCGGGAGCAAAATATTTTTTTGATTATGGCTCTTTATGTGGTTATCACAGAACAATTTATAAAATGCTTTTTCCTGAGTAATTTCTGTTAATGTTGAAAAGTTTGATGAATTTAAAAGACTCATTACATTACCATATGCAGAACAATCTGTTCCGTATCTACAGGTAATAGTTAAAGGATATGCTGCAGTTGTATTTTCAGAACCAGCAGCAAAGAACTCAAGTTTATCGCCTCTTGAAACTTCAATTGTTTTCTGCATTCCATGAGAGTTTGGTTCCTGTTCATCGGCAATTACATTTACGGCTTCTCCACCATTCTTTTTATACTTTAAGGTAGACCATGGATTTTTAATGATAATTTGTCCATCAGAAGCAACTTCGATTGTCAATGGGGTCTCTAAATCAGAAGGAACATGTGCAGGGGTTTGTGTTGTTCCGTTTGTACCCTGTCCTTGTGTCCCCGGTGTTGAAGTTCCAACAGGATTTTCCTGGGGAGTTTTATTTTCACCATCCGTGCTTGCAGCCGGATTCTCGCAGCCCCAGAAAGTGAAAGCAAGTGCTGCACACATTAAAAATGTGAGGACTTTTGCCATTTTTTTCATTCTTTTATACCTCCTCGAATGAACCTTGTTTTTAAGTACAGGCTCATATTACAACAGGAGGTGTACAGTATCAGAACAGAAATCAGTGGCAAATCAGAACAAAATTAACTATTTTTAGTCTCAAATCAGAACAAATTATAAAAGAATTAGTCACAAATCAGAACAAAATAGATGCCCGGGTCAAGCCCGAGCATGACATGGCAATCCATTACGGCAGATACAGCGGCTGTATGTTTCGCATAGAAGCAAAGAGCCGCTCTTTTTTGGCCTCGTCGCCATCTGTCAAAGCTTCAAGCTTTGCCCTAGCCTCTTTGCGTCCCGAATTATCCTGATAGTCGCAGGTGCAGGTATAGCCTGCATAGCCGCAAGTCTCTGCTTCTTCAATCAGACGAGCCTCACTCACATAACAAAGGGGGCGGATTACTGTAATTGGAAAATTATCATACTTAAGCCTTGGAGGCATGCTGGCCATCTCCCCCTTGTTCAGCATGTTCATTAAAAGCGTTTCCAGAATATCATCCATATGATGGCCAAGGGCAATTTTGTTGTAGCCGTTTGCGATGGCATAATTTAAGAGTTCAGTCCGCCTCTGCGTAGAACACCACCAGCAGCTCATCTTCTGCCCTGGCTTTACACGCTCTAAAACATTTACATTAAGCTGCTCAAAGGGCACGCCCCACTGCCTGAACAAAGCTCTAATCCCCTCAGGAAAATCCGGTGCAAAATCAGATTTTATAAAAAGAGCCTTATATTCAAAACTTGTGTCAGCAGCACCAACTCTCGCAGGCCGCCTCGCCCTGTCTGAAAAATATTTGATTAGCGCGGTAGAATCTTTACCACCGCTGGCACCAATCAAAATACGGTCGCCTTTTTCTATGAGATTATAATCAAAAACTGCTTTGTCTATGAGGCTGGAAAGTCTGGGAGGCTTTTTCATAAAGCCATTATATCACTTTTTTATATAATTTATACAAGCCAAAGCTTAAAACGGCGCTGATAGTTTTATCTGTAAGATTTTCTATTGTACCGGCCAGATAAGTCGCAAGATGAAGATTATCAAGAGCAATGTAAATCCCCTGAACCGTAATGTCAATTCTTGGAGTTTCTGTGTTTGAAAAGAAAAGAGTATCGGCAATAATATTTCCAAGCACAGCGTTACTCAAACCGCTCCAAAAGCCTGCCCATAAAAAGGCATCCAGAGAAAGATGTCTTGAATCATTTTTTTCAAAATGATTAAAGGTAAGCCAGGCAAAAAAGGCTGTAAGAATATGACAGGAAACAAAAGGCAGCATTGTGTAATCAAAATATGTAAGCAGAAGATTGGAAAACAAGGCACAGACAAAGCCCGGCACAAGACCGCAGGAAGCTACCACGCCAATTGTCAAAAGAGAATCAAGGTAAAGAGGGATATGAAATTTTTCTGCAGAAACACAGCCGCAGCAGTTTATAAAAATTGCAAGCGCCATCATTATTAAAGAAGAAATAATAAATTTAACTTTTTCAGACTTTATATTTTCCATAAACCTTTCCCTTTGTCAGCAATTACCTACTCAATAATTCCAAGCAGCTTTGCTTTTTCCAGTAAATCTAACCTGTCGATAATTCCAAGCTTTTGATAGATAATAGAACGCTTATTCAAAATTGTCTTTTCTTTTTTACCAAGAATATCTGCAATCTCTTCAATTTCTTTTCTCTGGGCAAGCAGCTGAAAAACCTTCTGCTCAATTTCTGTAAGAGTTTTATAATTTGCATAAAGCAGATCGCTGTTATTTTCTTCTGTTTGACCGCTTATAGCCGCAGAGCTTTTTCCTGTTAGCAGCATCTGAATTGTTTTATTAGCCGCCTTGCTGAAAAAGGTTCCGCCATCGGCAACAGTTTTTATTGCCTGCTCCAGTTCATCAATCGGAGCATTTTTTGTTATGTAAGCCTGAATACCGCACTTTACTGCATTTTCTATATGAATCGGATCGCAGTACATTGTGTAAATAATTATAGGAAGAGTTTTTCCCTCCCCCTGTTTTTCTGATCTCAGCTGATTTACAAAATCAAGTCCGTTTTCTGAATCAAGATTCAAATCTACAATTGCAAGGGAAAGGTCTTTATTTTGAGAAATAATATTTTTAGCCTCTGTCTGATTTGAAGCAAGATAAAAATCAAAGTCGGGATTCTTTCTTTTGAGAAAATCGGCAATACCTTCCTGCAGGCCCTTGTGGTCATCAAGAAACAATATTTTTAATGTGGATTGCAATTGTAGTTCCTCCCTCATTTATTATTTCAAGAGTGCCGCCAAGTTCTTCTGCCCTCTCCTTCATATTTTTTAAGCCATAATGATTTTTACCATCTTTTTTGCCGGCAGTTTTTACAGCCTCTTCTTCTGCAAAGCCGCTTCCATCATCATGAATTTTAATCATCAGCTCATCAGCAACATCAATCATCTTCACTGTTACCTGGCTTGCATTTGCGTGTCTTGCAATATTGCTTAAAGCCTCGTGCAGAATATAGAGAATCTCAATAGACTGCGAAGAAGAAAGTTTTTCTACCAGCAAAGACATACAGGAAAAATCAGTTTTTATCTGGCAGTTATTTTCAAAGGAAATAAGAGTTTCCTGCACAAGCTCCTTAAAAGGCTTTGAAAGATTTTGATGAAGTGTATCTATAAGATAGCGGGTTTGCGAAAGAGCCCGCTCAGCATAAAACTGGCTTTTCTGATTTTCTCCCGTCTGCTGATAGATTTTTACAGCCGCTAAATCCTGGGCAACCGTATCGTGCAAATCACGGCTGAATTTTTTCTGGGCTTCGTTTACAGCCTTAAAACGTTCAAACTCAGATTTTTGAATTATCTGTTTGTAAATAATAAAGGCACCTACAATAATCATAAGGGCCGCAGAAAAGAATATAAGCGTGTCAAAACCGGAAGAAACGCCCCGCTGAATATTGTGGGTCTTATTCTGGAAAATTGAAAGAAGAATGATTTTTTCAGAAAGATTAAGCTCAGAATTTTCTGCCTTATCAGGAATAGTCAGGAGTGAACGAACCCTATCATAATCCTGTGAAAAACCTGAATCAAAGTAAACATAAGGCTTTAGTTTATTAAGAAAATTATCAATAAAGCTTTCATCAATTGTTTGATTTGTCAGGGCATTTTGAACCAGCGAAAAATCTTCATCCAGCCGGGAAAACATTTTGCCCGCCTTAAAACGGCAGTATTCAGTAACAGAAAAATTGATTACAGCTATATAGAGAAGAATGAATTCAATTTTCAAAAAAAACTTAAACTTTTGCATTTTAAATAATAATACCAAAGGATTAGAGAAAAAGGAAGTTAGCGGAGTCGGGATTTTTTCCCAGCCCCACAGGGAAATAATATATATATTTTGATTAAAAGCAATTTTATAATACTTTCGAGAGATAAATATAGATAAATCAATTTAAAAGGTTGCTTTTATGAAACGCTTTCTTTTGATTGTTTCATGCCTGTTGTTGACCTTTGCTCTTTCTGCGCAAGAGCTTCAGGATGAAAAGGAATCCCCACCAAGATACCAGGGCTTTGCTGCGGGTGGTGATTTACTAACTCAGTTTGCTTTAGGAGATTATTCCAAATTTGCATTAATGAATCTTGGCGGCTCACTTGCAGGTGAATATACCTTACCTCTTGAGCTTCCCAAAAATATGGATTTAGGACTCGCTCTACGGGCTGAGTTCGCTCATGTTTTTGTAAAAGCTGATACAGCCTTAAAAGCCGATGAAGAAATAAGGGCCTTTGGTGCTGCCTGGCTACGAATCCCTTTTATGCTTGGAAATCAGTTTTTTGCTTTTCAACCGGAGCTTGGAGGCGGTCTTTCTGTATTCCTTTCTCAATACGAAATTAAGGGTGAAAGAAAAAGCAATACTTATCTTTCACCTCTTATAAGCATTACTCCCTCTTTCCGCTGGATTCCAGAACCTTTGCAGAAGCTTGAGGTTGAAGCAGCCCCACTCTTTACTATTGTTCCCGAAAAAGAAAAGGCAACAATGATGCTGGGCTTGAGACTGGGTGCAATCTGGCACTTCCAGCTTAAGAATGAAACTGATAAAGAAGATAAGAAAGCGGCAAAGCTTGCAAAGGCAGAAGAGAAACGTCAGAAAAAAGAAGCTGAACGTCTGGAAGCAGAAGAAAAACGCAGAAAAGAAGAAGAACGTCTGGCTGCCGAAGAAGATAAGCGCAGAAAGAAAGAAGAAGAAAAAGCTCTTCGAGAAGAAGAGAAACGTAGACAAGAAGAAGAAAAGACCCGTCTTGAAGAAGAGGCTGAAAAACAGAGACTTGCCGAAGAGGCTGAGAAAGCTCGCCTCGCAGAGGAAGCAGAAAAACAGCGTCTTGCCGAAGAGGCTGAGAAAGTTCGCAAGGCCGAAGAAGAACGTCTTGCCGCAGAGGAAGCAGAAAAACAGCGTCTCGCTGAAGAAGCCGAAAAAGTCCGAAAAGCCGAAGAAGAACGTCTTGCTGCAGAGGAAGCGGAAAAGCAGCGCCTCGCTAATGAAGCTGAGAAGGCTCGCAAAGCTGAAGAAGAACATCTTGCTGTAGAGGAAGCAGAAAAACAGCGCCTCGCAGATGAAGCCGAAAAAGCCAGAAAAGCCGAGGAAGAAAGACTTGCCGCCGAGGAAGCAGAAAAGCAGCGCCTCGCAGATGAAGCTGAAAAGGCTCGCAAAGCCGAAGAAGAACGTCTTGCTGCAGAGGAAGCAGAAAAGCAGCGCCTCGCAGAAGAAGAAGCCGAGAAGGCACGCAAAGCCGCAGAACCTTCCTTCGTTACCGAGCGCCTTGGTCTTAACCGTATTCTTTTCTTCAGTAAGAATGGCGCCGTATTCTCCGGCTTAAGCCGCGAACAGATTCGCCAGAATGAAAAGACAATAGATACCGCCGTAGAACTTATCAAAGAGCATCCGGAATGCAAGGTCATTATTGAAGGTTACGCAAATAACATCAGCGGCACCGAAGAAGAAGACCGCACCGCCTGCCAGCCGCTTTCTTTATGGCGCGCAGAATACATCAAAAAGGAACTCATTAAGCGCGGCATTGCAGCAGACAGAATTGAAACCGTCGGCAAAGGCGGAGCAAATCCTCTTGCAAGCAGAAGCGACCGCGACAACTGGTGGAAAAACCGCCGCGTAGAATTTGTAATCACATACGAAAGCGAGGTACAGGATGAATAGAACAAAACTCATTTCTTTGATTTTGATTACAACCATAGTATTTGCATCATGTTCAAGTCATATTATTGATATTACAGAAGCCCTTACCCAGACAGAAGCATCAAAGGATGATACTAAAAAGACTGCAGGAAATGGCCCGTCAACTGAAAGACCGTATTTTACACTTACACCAGATACAAGAGGCATTAAGCTTATTCTGGATGATGATGTTACTTTGCAGGAATATGCAGGTTCTTCAATGAACGTGGAAGGGATACCTATCCAAATTAGTAACATGGATTGGACAAAGAAAGAATTTGTTTTCCCATTTACTACACAAGGGCAAACTTATAATGTTAAGCTTTCTGCAAATATAATTATTAATGATGGAACTCCAGGTGGTAATCATAAATGGATAACAAATACACAGGAATGTGTCGCAGGTGGTGGAATAGATTATACTCAGTATATAAACCCTGCACCGCTCATGAATATGCAGATAAATGCAAATTATAATGGCAGTTATTTTACCGTGGAATGTATTGCAAATACAGGTACTGTTTTAATAGATCCATCATATTTTACTAATCCTAATGTAGAGCTTGCATTAATTCTAGGTGAATTAGATTGGTCTCATACAGAATGGGGAGATAACCATTTTCTGACACTTCCTGAGGAGATTACTAATAGTAACAGAGTTTTTTCAGCAACATTTACACTATCAAATCTTTCTAATTGGGGAAATTATGATTATAAATATTGGGCATCTGCAGCTCCTCATTTTTATTTTGTTGGATTTGGAAATACAGAGTTTGAAATTACTCCGATATCAAAAACTACAGAAAAAACTTATAATCCTTAAACCGGCAGCTACAGCCTGCTGCAGCTTGTATTGTAAAACAGGCCAGAAGACACATTACTCTCTGGCTTCTATATTAGTTCATATTCTTTATAATCGCAGTAAAAAACTCTGCACTCCACAAGTCCAGTTTACGTTCGTCTTGTATAAAGGGGCGAACGTCTTTTTTTGCGGACTCGAAATTATTATTATATTTTTTATATATAAAAGCTAATTTTTATGTTATAATTGAATTATGAATTATGGAGGTTTATACATATGAATGGACAGATGAACAATTATAACTCATATATGCAGGAATCATATTCACCTATAGATGTTAATACACTTCCCTATTTTGTAGATATGAAAGCTATGTACGATTATGCCAAAAAAAAGGGTGTTTCAATTTCTTCTCTATCAGATTCTGAGAAAGAAAAGTTTTTGAGAGCTAATCCTGCAAGTAAAAAAGCTACGAATTTATAATCGCAGTAAAAAACTCTGTACTCCACAAGTCCAGCTTACGTTCGTCCTGAATAAAGGGGCGAACGTCTTTTTTTGCGGCTTCAAAATCAATTTCTTTGAAGCGTTCGCAAAGCATTTCTTTTAAAACTGGTAGAGTAAGAGTTTCACTAGGATTCCACTTTTCGCTTTGTTCAAGACGCTTTTGCAGGTGAGGAAGATTAGGCTTTGTTCCTCGCGAAAGATACCAGACCAAATCATAAAAATCCCTGCCCTTTACTCTGTTCTTCCAGGCACGGCATAAAACCGCATGAAGCTTTCCCGCAAAAAGAGAGGCCTCATCGTACATTTTTACGGCATAAGGAATTGGAAGTAAGGCATACTTTGTTTCATAGCTTGCAAGAGGTGGCGGATTAGTATCTATTTCGAATTTTATTTTGATTTGTTCTCCGCTTTGAAGGCCTGCAACGAGAGGTTTTGAAGGAACAATCTTCAATAACTGAATCAGTGTTTCACCTTTTATAAAAGCTGATTGAACTGCACTTTCCTTTGTTTTTGTTTTCTGTTCTACTGTTAGAGAAAAACCAGCGGCTGCAAGCTCTTCTTCAAGAAATGAAAAATACTTTGAAAGAGAAAAAGCTGGATCTGGACTACATAAGGAGAAATCCATATCTTCGCTAAAACGGTCCAGCCCATAAAAAATGCGCAGGGCTGTTCCACCGTAAAAGGCCGCTTCCTTAAAAAAATCTCCCCGGGCAAGACCGCACAAAGCAACTTCCTGAATAATTTCCTTTAGGGCATTTTTATAATCTTCTGTGTTTTTACATTCATAGCGTTGAAGCATTGATTGAATTACACTTGTCATTATTTACCCTCCTTTTCCAGCAGCCTGCACAAAAAATTAAGATTCTTTTTTCTGTAAAGCGGACACAAAAACAGAAGCGATTCCCGGTTCAGCTTTTCGAACTCATCTTCATCAATACGAAGGTTATCAAATAAAAGCTGCTTTAACGCCTTTAAAGAAGTTACCGGCTTCTGCTTACAGAGGGTATCACAAAGAGCCTTTTCTGGAGTTGCAATTAAATAGCCGCGGTTATTCCATACCTGAACCATAGTTTCATGAGGATAAGCTGCCAGAGGAATATCCTGATAGGTGTAGGTTCCAAAATCATTTGTAAACTTTTTAGTACGGTTTTTGCAGGTTGTTGCAGACGTATAAATATTTACCCTTTCTGGAATAAGCCCATAAAATGAAAGTGCATATTCAAAGGAAAGATAAGACGGTCCATAAATTGAACAGGCAAGAATATGAGGAGGTATATTACTTTCGGTTTCGTAGCGTCCGTGCCTTATATGATGATATATTCCCTGCCTGCGAAGGGAGGCAAGCTTATTGTTTGGAGAAGCATAATTTTGTCTTTGCAGCGATTCGCAAAGTGTTATTGTATCCCAAAACATATCGATTTCCACCAGATATTTGAATATTACTGCATTATCTGGAGGAAATCAAGTGTTTTTTTTCTTAAAAAAAAGGTACCTCAAAATTGAAGTACCCTTGTGTCATGCTGAACCTTCGCAGCATAGCTGCTCGGAGACTCGCTAAAAATAGTCCAACGGACTATTTTTACACTGCTTCGCAGTGTCGCTCACTAAGTTTCAGCATCTATAATGAGACCCCGAAACAAGTTCGGGGTGACTTTCAATCACTAGAATGAACCAGCTACAGCAACGGCGCACGCAACAGTACATGCCTAAAATAGCAAATGCGTTAAAAAAAACAGTCCATCGGGACTGTTTTTTAGCATTTACTTACTAAATGGCTCGCCCGATTTATCGGGCGCCTAAGGTTGTACCGTTGCTTTTAGAGATATCTAAAAACAAACGATACAACGATAATTATTTAGAAACTTCCTGCAACAGCAACTGCACAGGCAACGGTACAACCGACCATAGGGTTGTTACCCATTCCCATGAAGCCCATCATTTCTACGTGAGCTGGTACTGATGAAGAACCGGCGAACTGTGCATCTGAGTGCATACGTCCGAGAGTATCAGTAAAGCCGTAAGAAGCTGGACCTGCAGCCATGTTATCAGGATGGAGTGTA
>OCTW011611120.1_pt1 | contig 14497 bp, 10 predicted proteins | sample 1539671 | NCBI WGS metagenome assembly OCTW01 (sample SAMN02144230, study PRJEB22623) | gut metagenome | biome: sheep rumen | host: Ovis aries | place: New Zealand
TATTAGCCCCTTAGGGGCGACAGAGCATTGCAGTCAAAGATAATACCCGTGCGACACAATAATCTGTCACCCCTACGGGGTTACCCTGTTTTACCGAATATTACGGGGGCTCACGCCCCCGCCTATGCACTACCGCCCTTACAGGGCTCCGCCTATGATCCTTGGGGTCTACTCCATCCTTCCATCCAAAACTACTATAACACAAAAACGGGGGCAAAGCCCCCGTCTATAACTATTCAGGATCTAATCCTTTCTTGCATACAATTATATTCTAACCCTAAAGGGGTTATTCGATCACTACGGTTGTCCATCCATGGATATCCTCTTCGATACCATACTGGATGTTACGCAGATGCTTATACAGTTTCTCAGAGATCGGACCCGGTTTGCCATCCTTGCTGATGACATAGCTCTTGCCTGTCTCGATATCGTCGATACGAGAGATCGGAGAGATCACGGCAGCTGTTCCGCAAGCACCAGCCTCCTCGAAGGTCTCCAGCTCCTCCTCTGGTATCGGACGGCGCTCCACCTTCATGCCCATATCCTCTGCCACCTGCATCAAACTCTTATTGGTGATACTCGGCAGGATAGAGGTTGACAACGGTGTCACGTAGGTATTATCCTTGATACCGAAGAAGTTGGCAGCACCACACTCGTCGATATACTTCTTCTCCTTGGCATCCAGGTAGAACTCGCAGGCATAACCCAGGTCGTGAGCTTTCTTGTTGGCCAGCAGAGAAGCGGCGTAGTTACCTCCCACCTTATAGACACCTGTTCCAAGAGGAGCAGAACGGTCATGGTCGCGGATGATCACGTAAGGATTAGTAGCAAAACCACCCTTGAAGTACGGACCTACCGGGGTAACGAAAATCAAGAACACATACTCTTTGGCGGGGTGTACACCCACCTGTGCGGAGGTACCGATGAGCAGCGGACGGATATACAGAGAGGCACCGCTCTCGTAAGTAGGAATCCATTCCTGGTTCAGACGTACCACCTTTTTCACCATTTCACAAAATAATTCTGTCGACACCTCTGGCATCAGGATACCACGACAGGTTGACTGCAAGCGCGCAGCATTCTCCTCCATACGGAAAACACGTACTTTTCCGTCAGGACAGCGGAAAGCCTTCAGTCCCTCGAAAGCTTCCTGACCATAGTGAAGACTGGTGGCAGCCATGTGGAGTTTCAAGTATTCGTCGGAACAAACCTCAATTTCTCCCCATTTACCGTCACGATAATAGCAACGTACATTGTAATCAGTTGGCATGTACCCAAATGACAAATTTGCCCAATCTAAGTTTTTCATCTTAATAAGGATTTTAGTATTACAATTACGGCACAAAGATAGTGAAAATTCTGATTAAGCGAAGAGAAAATATCAAAAATATTTTCTTGAGCGTGAAGAATTTATTCAAAAGCGAGAGTAAAACAAAATTAATTCGTATTTTTGTCGTAACGTTGCAACTTTTTTGTGTTGCGTTGCGTCAAACCATCAAACGAACAAAAAAATATTGAGATATGAGAAATTCATTTTTAACTATTATCATGGTGATGCTGCTGGGATGTACCACGGCAACATTCGCACAACAGACAAATAAGAAAGCTCAGCAGCCTCAGGTCACCGACGTGGTGAGCGCCACCGATACCGCTGCGATCGAGGCCTTTAGTGATACCACATCGGCACCCGTTGCCGTCGATACGGCAGCCATCAACAACGCCCCCATCAATATGGATTGGGATGAGGAAGAGATCGCCTGGAAGTTCTTCAACGACAACAAAGGATGGGCCATGGCATTAGCCATCATCATCATCCTGGCTCTATTGCTCATCAGTTTGGCACCGTTCATCATCCTGGGCTTCATCATCTACCTGATCGTGAAGAACCGTAGGATGCGGTCGGAACTGAGGGAGAAAGAAACCGTATCGTCACAAGGCGAGCAGACGGTATATGCCAACCAGCCTCCGCGCGACACAGCTTACACCACGGTTAGCGACACGTATATGGACAAGCAGAACCAGGCCATCAAGAACATCTTCCTGGGTATCGGCATCGTCATCGCCCTGAACATCTTTGGCATGGACAAACTGGCAGGCATCGGATGGATCGTGGTATGCTGGGGTATCGGACAGTTTATCATCGCCCGCAACTCCAGGAAGCGGATCCCTGCGGAACCTAAGGAGAAAGATACGCACACCCGTTCGACGGATGATGACTATGTGGAAGTGAAGAGTGAAGAGTAGAAAAGCCCCTCCCCGCCCTCCCCGAAAGGGAGGGGATTCATTCGGGGACAGGCTCACTTGGGTGCCTGTCCCCGCAAAAGAAAAATAAGATAGAAACAAACTAAAATATTTACAAGTATGGAACCAAAAAGAATGTATCGTTCAACGAAAGACCGTATGATTGGCGGTGTGTGTGGTGGTATCGGTGAATACCTGGAGGTAGACCCCACAGCAATCCGCGTGGCTTATGCCCTGCTTACCCTGTTCACCGCATTCTGTGGTGTGATCCTCTACCCTATCCTTTGGATCATCATGCCGGAGAAAAGATAAGAGATGTCGGAGAAACTCAACGATATGACCTTGGTGGCGCGGGCGACCGTGTTTCATGACAGGCGGGCCTTTGAGCAGCTTGTCAGGAAATACCAGTCGCCTGTGCGACGGTTTTTCCTGAACCAGACGATGGGTAACGCGGCATTGAGCGACGATCTGGCACAAGAGACGTTTCTCAAGGTCTACACCCATCTCGACACGTTCAAGGGCATCGCCGGTTTCTCCACCTGGCTCTACCGTATCGCCTACAACGTGTTCTACGACTACACCCGCCGGCAACATTACACCGAAGACATCACCTCTAAGGCAGTACAAAACAAACCCTCTCCACGTCATGATAACGACCTGCAGATGGATATCCACGAGGCGCTGAAGATCCTGAAGGAAGAAGAGCGCACCTGTATCATCCTGCAGATGATGGAAGGACAATCCATCGACAAGATCGCTACCATCACCGGCATGGCCGAGGGCACGGTAAAATCGCACTTATCACGAGGAAAGAAACGGTTAGCAACTTATCTAAAAGAAAATGGTTATGGATAATAGGAAGATTCATTCGCAGGAGCTGCAAGAGACGGTGAGCGCAGATGAGGAGCGCTTGCTAAAGGATTTCTTTCAGACTCAGCAGCAGGATATCGAAGATAACGGATTCACCAACAAGGTGATGCGGCAACTGCCCCAGACAAGCAGTCGTCTGAGCACGCTATGGACCATCATCTGTATACTGGCAGGTATCGCCTTCTTGTATTTCACCCATGCCCTGCAGGGATTGTCGGCCAGCATGAGCGGACTGAAGACAGAGCTGTTGAGCATCCATCCCACGGCAGGTGGTATGGCTGTGGTGTTTATCTGTCTGGCAACACTCACGGTAGCTGGCAGTTACTCATTCTTTGTAAAGGAAAATTTCTAAATATCGATGATGATGCCCTCGTCACCGCCCTTGTTGGCATCGGTCTTGGGCTTGCTCTTCGGCAACTGTTTGAGTTGTCCCTTCTCGTCAAACATGCCATAGGTAGTACGTAGCACGGTAAACTCCGTACGACGGTTCAACTGGTTGCAGATCTCTTGTTTCTCCTCATCCAGCGCCTTGATGAACTCCTCGGTGAGTTCATCATTTTCTTTCAGCCAAGGATATTTCTCGGTTACTTTCTTACGGATCTTCTTCGGGCGCTCCACGCCATAGCCCACGGGTGTAAGACGATCGGCGGCAATGCCATGGTCTATCAGGTAGCGCACCACCGACTCAGCACGTCGCTGTGACAGGTTCTTATTATACTGGGCCCTACCACGATAGTCGGCATGCGCTGCCAACTCGATGGTGATATTGGGGTTCTCGTTCAGGAGCTTCACCAGTTCGTCGAGGGCTGTGGCCGACTCAGGGCGTAACGTCGCCTTATCGAAGTCGTAGAAGATATTATCGATGAGCACGGGCACGCGGATAGAGGCCAGAGGGAACTGCAGGGTATATTCCTTCGACTCACTGACAGGCTCCACCCGCAACTCCTCTTTATGGTTCAAGAAACCGTTGCACGTAGCCAACAGCACGTAGTCGACATTCGGGTTGATGACCTGCTCGAACGAACCGTCACCCTTCACGCTGAGTTTCAGGTTCGTACCGTCGTTACCCACGACATACACCTGTGCGGCAGGCAACTCATACCCTTCCATCTCGTACACCCATCCCTTGATGGTCTGCACGATCTCAGGATTCTCAAAACTGTAGATATGATCCCATCCACGACCGTCACCACGGTTGGAAGAGAAGAATCCGCGATTGTGCGGTCCTTCAAAGGTACATCCGAAATCATCCCCCTGTGAGTTGAGCGGGAACCCAGGATGCTCCAGGAAATAGCGCCCATCCTTACCCACCTTGGCAATGAAGATATCCAGTCCGCCCAGTCCGGGATGACCGTTGGAAGAGAAATACAAATCGCCATTCGGACGGAAGGTAGGAAACATCTCGTCACCCTCGGTATTCACCGGACTGCCGATATTCTCCACGCCCCCTAAGCCGGCAGCGGTGATACGACAGCGCCAGATATCCAGTCCGCCCTTGCCCCCGGGCATATCAGACACGAAATAGAGCCATTGTTCATCGGGTGACACGGCAGGGTGCGCATAACTGGAGAGGGTGTCGCGGGTAAGTTCCAAGGCTGTAGCCTTACCCCATGCAGCATCACTACGCTGAGCGGTCATGATCGTGGCAAAACGGGGATAGGAAGGATCAGACGAACATTGCGTGAGGTACATCGTACGTTGGTCGGCAGAGAAGCAGCAGGCCCCCTCATCATACTCGGTGTTGAGTCCTGACTCGATTGTCTGCGGACGGCCCCACTTACCTTTGTCATCCTTCTGTGAGAAGAAGATATCACCCGCCTTAGCTCCCGTGATACCGCTGATCTCATCGCCCTGCGCCTCATTACGGGTGGAGGTGAAGAACAGTTGGTCGTTCTCATCACCAAAAAGCATGGGTGAATAATCAGATCTGCGGGAATTGAAGATATCCATCTTCTTCACGGTGTAGCGCGAGCCTAACTGTTTGATCCCAGGCGCTTCCTTAGCTGACTTTAATCCGTTAATCACCAGTGGGTTATCAGGCATAGAGTCGAGCACCAGTTGAAACTCGGTAGCCGCCTCTTTGTAGTTGGCATTCTTCAGGAGTTGACGTGCGAACGACAGGTGTGTCTGCACATCATCCTGCTTATACCGGATGACATTCCGATAGGCAGCAATGGCTTTCTGCGTACTGTTGATCTTCTCGTAGCAAGCCGCCATCTTGAGGGCCCGCTGTCCACGTAATGCCTTCTCCTTGGCAGGTGTCTTGTTATAGGCGCTCTTGAAAGCCTCAGCAGCATCATAGTATTCCCCTATGGCAAGAAATTTCTCACCCTTCTTCATATCACGCTCAGCACCACAGGCATAGAGGCAGAGGAGCATGACGATCACGGAAAACAGTTGATACGCCTTTTTACTCATTATTATAATAACTGCAGGAGGGCCGTTTTATTGCTTAAAGGGCAGACGGAATGTGCAACCGCCCTTCCACTCAGAACAGCCATAGGCCGTCTTGCCCTTGATGATATGTCCCTTTCCACACAGCGGACAGGTTTTTCCGATGATGCTGTCATCGGCTGGCAACGTCTCAGGGGCTGCCTTGGTCACCGTCTTGGCTGTTGCAGGTTTCGGTGTAGCACTCTTTTTCTTGACCGTCTTTTTCTTCAGGTCCTCACTGGTTGTGATGGTCACTACCCTATTGCTGTTGTCTGCCATCACCTGATGAACAATCTGTGTGACCTGCTCTTTCAACTCGTTGATAAACACCCCCGGCTCATACGTATGATGCTCAATATCACGCAGTTTTTTCTCCCAGATACCCGTCAGTTCACAACTCTTCAGCAATTCTTCCTTGATGATGTCTATCAGTTCGATACCTGTGGCCGTAGCGAGCAGGTTCTTCTTCTCCCTACGAATATAGTGACGCTTGAAGAGCGTCTCGATGATGCCCGCACGGGAGGAAGGACGCCCGATACCATTCTCTTTCATGGCGGCACGCAACTCCTCATCATCCACAAACTTACCCGCAGTCTCCATGGCCCGAAGCAGGGTGGCCTCGGTGTAATACTTCGGAGGCGTGGTCCACTTCTCTGTCAACGTGGGGGTATGCGGTCCCGACTCTCCCTTGACGAAGGCCGGTAAGGTCTTCTCCTCATTATCCTTCTCACCCTTCTCCGCATCGGTGGGCATCTCATCTTTCGAAGCCTCATACACCGCATGCCATCCGGGTTCGAGGATCTGCTTACCTGTCACCTTAAACTCCTCTTCATCCACCTTGCCCAACACGGTGGTGGTGGCAAACTTACAGTCGGGATAGAACACGCAGATGAAGCGCTTGGCAATCAGGTCGTACACCTTCCACTCGAAATCCGTCAGGTTAGAGGGTTTAACGCCCGTAGGGATGATGGCATGGTGGTCGGTCACCTTAGAGGTGTCGAACACCTTCTTGGATTTCTTCAGCGGTTTACCGCCCAGCACCTTCACCAACTGCGCATAGGGTTGACTGCCATTATGTTGCACCTGGAAGAGTCCGTTCATCGTCGCAGGACATTTCGGGTAGATATCATCACTCAAGAACTGTGTATCTACACGCGGATAGGTGGTGAGTTTCTTCTCGTACAGACTCTGAATGGTGTTGAGCGTCTGTTCGGCACTCATGGAGAATTTACGGTTGCAGTCCACCTGCAGGGAGGTCAGATCATAAAGATGTGGCGGTGCCTCAGTACCGTTCTTCTTCTGTACGGAGGTCACGGTGAAGGGTTTGTCGGCAATCGTCTCAAAGGCCTTCTCTCCTTCTTCCTTGGAGGTGTACTTTCCTTTTGTTGCCACGAAGGTGGTATCCCGATAGATAGTTGACAGCACCCAGTAAGGCTCGGGCACGAAGGTATCGATCTCCTTCTGTCGGTTCACGATCAGGGCTAATGTGGGTGTCTGTACCCTACCGATGCTCAGCACCTGTTTGTTCTGTCCGTACTTCAAGGTATACAGACGGGTGGCATTCATTCCTAAGAGCCAGTCGCCGATAGCACGTGACAGACCCGCAAAGTACAGGGAGTCGTAATCACCCTGTTCTTTGAGCTGTTGGAATCCTTCCTGTATCGCCTCATCGGTCATTGAAGAGATCCATAGTCGTTTGACAGGACATTTCGCTTGGGCCTTCTGCATCACCCATCGCTGGATCAACTCTCCCTCCTGTCCGGCATCACCACAGTTGATGATCATATCCGCAGCCTGCATCAGTCGTTCGATCGTGGCAAACTGTTTCGCAATCCCTTTATCATCAATCAGTTTGATGCCAAAGGTAGGAGGAATCATCGGCAGGGATGACAGACTCCAGCGCTTCCACATGGGTGTGTAGTCGTGTGGTTCTTTCAGGGTACACAGGTGTCCGAACGTCCACGTCACTTGGTAGCCGTTCCCTTCCATATATCCGTCCTTGGAGGCGGTAGCACCGATAATCCTTGCGATGTCGCGCGCCACACTGGGTTTCTCTGCGATACAAACAATCATGATCCCTTCTATTATTATTCAGAATTGTATAGTAGGGTGCAAAATTAGAAAAAAATCCCGAAACAAGAGCCGTTCAACCAAGAAAAATAGTCATTCGGTCATTTGGTCATTTGGTCATTCGGTCATTCGGCCCCGTACGGGCGATATCCGTCATCGTGGTTTAAGCCCTGAAAGGGCGATAGAGTATAGGCGGGGGCGTGAGCCCCCGTTATATTCGGAAAAATATGACAACCCCGTAGGGGTGACAGGTTTGGAGTGTCCAATGGATACTATCGTTGCCCGCTATGCTCTGTCGCCCCTACGGGGCTTTTATATGGGGGATACATCCCACGGGGGTTGACACCCCCGCCTATGCTCTGGCGCCCTACGGGCTGATTATCAATCCCATTCTGTGTCCTATTCGCTCATTGAGTGCTCGATTCCCTCATTGCGGCCTCCGAACTGCAATCTCCCTTTATATTGCACATCCTCCGCAAAGAGGGTTTAGCCCTGAAAGGGCGATAGTGTATAGGCGGGGGCGTGAGCCCCCGTTATATTCGGTAGAATATGACAACCCCGTAGGGGTGACAGATTTGGAGTGTCCCATGGGTACTATCGTTGCCTGCGATACTGTGTCGCCCCTACGGGGCTTTTATATCGGGGGATACATCCCCACGGGGGTTGACACCCCCGCCTATTCTGTGTCGCCCTTCGGGCTATATCCGTCATCGTGGTTTGATTCCCTCATTGCGGCCACTGAGCTGCAATCTCCCTTTATATTGCACATCCTCCGCAAAGAGGGTTTAGCCCTGAAAGGGCGATAGAGTATAGGCGGGGGCGTGAGCCCCCGTTATATTCGGAAAAATATGACAACCCCGAAGGGGTGACAGGTTTGGAGTGTCCAATGGGTACTATCGTTGCCTACGATGCTCTGTCGCCCCTACGGGGCTTATATGGGGGGTATGTCCTCGCACGGGGGTTGACACCCCCGCCTATGCTCTGGCGCCCTACGGGCTATATCCCTCATTGCGGCCTCCGAGCCGCAATCTCCCAATATATTTCCTCCGCAATGAGGAGAGTACAGGGTACAGGTATGCGAAGGGGCCCTCTCACCCAACAATAAGGCCATGAAACAATACCGAAACGTGGAAATTCACTGAGGCATAGAAAAGCCCGTAAGGGCGATAGAGTATAGGCGGGGGCGTGAGCCCCCGTAATATTCGGTAGAACAGGGTAACCCCGTAGGGGTGACAGATTTGTTGTGCCGAACGGGTACTATCGTTGCCTGCGATGCTCTGTCGCCCCTACGGGGCTTATATATGGGGGGTATGTCCTCGCACGGGGGTTGACACCCCCGCCTATGCTCTGGCGCCCTACGGGCTGATTAATTCCATTCTGTGTCTTATTCACTCATTGCGTGCTTGATTTCCTCATTGAGGGTTAAGCCCTACGGGCTTTTGCATCAGCATATGGTTAGACATAAGAAAGTAGAGAAACTTGCGATAAAAACAAGTTTTCCTTTTGTGTTTTGCTCGTTTATCTGTATCTTTGTCTGCAGAAAACGAATGCTAACAAGAGAAAGCTTATAGAATTATATGAAAAGACTAAAGATATTATTCTTGTCATTGTTGACAGGTGTTCTGTGTGCACAGGCAGCTACGGTAGAAAGACAGGGACGCACCGTTGTTATTCGTCCGGATAACGGACAGGCACGAGTGGTTTGTCTGGAGGTGATCAACGACGGTATTATCCGTGTGCGGGCCACCAGTCAAGAGGCTCTGCCCCAGAAACCGAAGAGTCTTATCATCGTGCCACAGACCGCCACACCACAATATGAGGTGACAGAAGATGCAGAACATGTTTATGTGAAAGCGGCACGGGTGCAGGCTGTCGTGAGTCGGCGTACTGGCAGAATAACATTCCTGGATGCTGATGGCAAGACCTTATTGCGTGAATCTGATCAAGGCAAGAAGTTCTGGAACTACACCGTGCCAGAACGCGAACTGGGACTTCGTAGTGGTTCTGCCGTTACTGAGGAGCAGCGCCACGGACTGTCTTGGCAGATGCTGTTCGACTCTCCTGATGATGAAGCTTTCTACGGACTGGGACAGCACCAGAGCGAAGAACTGAACATGAAGGGGCGCAACGAAGATCTGTTCCAGTATAACACCAAAGTATCCGTTCCCTTCGTGCTTTCGAATAAACACTACGGACTGTTATGGGACAGTTATAGCTACTGTCGTTTTGGTAATCCAAATGACAACCTGCAGCTGAACAAGGCTTTCAAGCTTTACGATAAGAAAGGGCGCCCAGGACATCTGACAGGTACCTATATCGAGAAGGACGGAAAGAAAATCATACGCGATGAAGACAGCATCTACTATGAGTATGCCTTCCCCAAGACCTCTGAGATCGCTTGCAGAACAGAAAACGGAGGTATCAAGAACCTGCCGCAGGGATTCCGTTTGAATGGAGCCACCGTCACCTACGAGGGATTCATCGAGCCCTCTGTGACATCACGCTATCAGTTTATCCTCTATTATGCCGGTTATATTAAGGTTTATCTGGATGGCAAAGAGGTGGTGGCAGAACGATGGCGCACCGCCTGGAATCCCAATAGTTATAAGTTTGATTTCCCGATGCAGGGAGGTAAAAGGATCCACCTGCGTATAGAATGGAAGCCCGACGGTGGGGAGAGTTATTGTGGATTGCGTGTCGCCCAACCCCGGAATGAGGAAGAACGAGGAAGACTGTCAGTATGGAGTGAGATGGCAAAGGACATGGACTACTATTTCATTGCCGGCAAGGATATGGATGAGGTGATTGCGGGTTATCGTACACTGACCGGTCGTGCCTCGCTCTATCCCAAGTGGGCATTGGGATTCTGGCAGAGTCGTGAGCGCTATAAGACCTCCAGCGAGGTAGAAGAGACGCTGGCAGAGTTCCGCAGCCGACATATCCCAATTGACAATATCGTACAAGACTGGTTCTACTGGAAGGAAGACCAGTGGGGCAGTCATCAGTTTGATGCCTCCCGCTACCCCAACCCACAAGCCATGATCGACAGCGTCCATCAGATGCACGGACGTTTTATGATCAGCGTATGGCCCAAGTTCTATGTCAATACCGCTAACTATAAAGAGCTCGACAGCAAAGGGTGGATGTACACCCAAGCGGTAAAAGATGATATCCACGACTGGGTGGGCCGTGGTTATGTAGCAGGTTTCTACGATGCTTACAGTCCTGAGGCCCGCAAGATGTTCTGGCGACAGATGGATGAAAATCTCTATAGCGGACTTGCCCTGAAAAAAAGCAAAAAGAAACACTCCACCCTCAAGTCTCCCTCCCTTTCGGAAAGGCTACGGGTAGGCGCGTTAGCGGGAATGAGGGCTGGGGAGGGGCTCTCAACCTTCATTGATGCCTGGTGGATGGATGCCTCAGAACCCAACGTACGCGACTGTACACCCTTGTGGTATCGCAAGGCCCTGTGCGGTCCTACAGCCCTCGGCACCTCAACAGAGTATTTCAATGCCTACTCCATCGTCAATGCGGATGCCATCTACCATGGTCAGCGTGGCGTATGGAAAGGGAAGCGTAATGAACCCCGTGTGTTCCTGCTTACACGCAGCGGTTTTGCCGGAGAACAGCGATACAGCACAGCCACATGGAGTGGGGATATCGGTACCCGGTGGGAGGATATGCGTGCCCAGATGACTGCCGGCATGAACTTCTCTATGTCGGGCATCCCCTTCTGGGGAATGGACCAGGGTGGTTTCTGTGTGGAACGTCGTTATGCAGAGGCACAACAACTCTTCGACAAGACTGGACAGGAGAATGAAGATCTCAAGGAGTGGCGCGAACTGCAATGCCGCTGGAATCAGTTTGGCACCTTCGTGCCTATCTTCCGCAGTCATGGTCAGTGGCCCTTACGCGAGATCTGGAACATCGCTCCGCAAGAGCATCCTACCTACCAGTCGTTTGTGTATTACGACCGGCTGCGCTACCATCTGATGCCTTATCTGTACTCCCTGGCTGCCTGGACCCACTTCAAGGATTACACGATGATGCGTGCCCTGGTGATGGATTATGGCAACGACCGGGAAGTGCTCAATATCAAAGACCAGTGGATGCTCGGTCCTGCCCTGATGGCTTGTCCTGTGGGATATTACAAGGCACGCAACCGCAGTGTCTATTTCCCCGCTCATACCGGGTGGTATGATCTCTATACGGGCGATTATATCGAAGGCGGTCAGCGTCTCATGGTCGATGCTCCCTACGAACAGATTCCTGTCTATGTGCCCGAGGGCAGTATCATCCCCTTCGGACCTGCGATGGAATGGAGCGACGAGAAACCTGCAGAGCTCATCAACCTCTATATCTATGCCGGTCGTGACGGTAACTTCCAACTATACGAGGATGAAGGAGTGAACTACAACTATGAACGGGGACAGTATGCCACCATCAACATCCATTACGATGATGCTGCACGTACCGTTACCTTTGGCACCCGTAAGGGACAGTTCCCCGGTATGCTGAAACAGCGCCGTTTCAATATCGTTCTCATCACGAAAGAGAAACCTAAGCGACTCGATCTGAACACTCCCGAAGGAAAGATGATACAGTACAACGGTAAAGAGATGAAGGTCAGTTTATGACCCCATTAATAAATAAGGTAAATCGTTAAAACTACAAATATGACCATCATGTATAAAACCACTATCATTGCATCGTTATTTGCACTACTGACGATCAACGTACAGGCACAGACGTATCAAGACCCGAAGGCTCCTGTAGAAGAACGGGTGAAGGACGCACTGAGTCGTATGACCCTCCATGAGAAGATACAGGTGCTGCACGCACAGAGTAAGTTCACCTCTGCAGGAGTACCACGTTTAGGAATCCGTCAACTCAACATGGACGACGGTCCGCACGGGGTACGTGAGGAGTTGGAATGGAACACGTGGAGTCCTGCCCGTTGGACCAACGACTCTGTGGTAGCCTTCCCTTCACTGACATGTCTTGCCGCCACCTGGAACCGGGATCTGTCACGACGCTACGGGCATTCTCTGAGTGAAGAGTTTGCTTTCCGTGGCAAAGATATCCTGTTAGGTCCGGGTGTGAACATCCAACGAACACCGATGAATGGACGCGCCTTCGAATACTGTGGGGAGGATCCTTTCCTGGCCGGAGAGATCGTGGTGCCCTATATCCAGGCAGCGCAGCAGAATGGTATAGCCTGTTGTCTGAAACATTTCTGTCTGAACGATCAGGAGACAGACCGTTTTGGTGTCAATGTCAACGTCTCTGAGCGGGCCCTGCATGAGATCTATCTGGCTCCCTTCAAACGGGCGGTAGAGAAGGCCGGTGTATGGTCGATCATGGGTGCGTATAATTTCTGGAATGGTACGCACATGTGTCATAATGATGCGCTGATCAATGGTATCCTCAAGAAGAAATGGGGATTCGACGGTGCCCTCATCAGTGACTGGGGAGGCACTACCGACACCTGGCAGGCAGCTACCGGAGGACTGGACATCGAGATGGGATCGTTTACCGATGGAAAACTGAAAGAGGCAGAGTTCGGTTACAAAGACTATTATATGGCAGACAAACTGGAGCGCCTCGTCAACGAGGGTAAGATTCCCATGTCTATCATCAACGATAAGGTGAGTCGTGTGCTCCGTACAATCTTCCGCACCAGCATGAATCCGAATAAAGTGATTGGCTCCCTCTGCAGTGAGGCCCACTATGAGGTCTGTCGGCAGATTGGTGAGGAGGGTATCGTTCTGCTGAAAAACGAGAAGGTAGGAAAGAAAAAAGATCCTGCCGCCAAACCGTTGTTGCCACTCGACATCACCAAGTACAAGAAGATATTGGTGGTGGGTGACAACGCTACCCGTTCACTCACTCAGGGCGGTGGCTCTTCCGAATTGAAGACCCTTCGCGACATCTCTCCGCTTGAAGGACTACGCAGTCTGCTATCCGACAACCAGCATCAGCAAACCATTGATTATGCTCCGGGTTACTATGCCGGTCGGGCGCTCTACGACAAGGTGGATCCCCTGGATCCCGCCCGTCAGGAGATGCTCAAGCAAGAGGCATTGGAGAAAGCCAAGGATGCCGACTTGATCATATTCGTAGGAGGACTGAATAAGAACAACCGTCAAGACTGTGAGAATAGTGATCGCGAGAGTTATGACCTGCCCTACGGACAGAGTGAACTGATCAGTGCGTTGGCCCAAATACAACCCCGGATCGTTGTCGTCACCTTCGGCGGTAACCCTTACGCCATGCCTTGGATCAACGAAGTACCAGCCTTGTTACACTGCTGGTATCTCGGTTCTGAAGCAGGAACAGCCCTGACAAACGTGCTGACTGGCAAGGTGAGTCCGAGCGGTAAGCTACCGGTAACGTTTGCCCAGAAATTAGAAGACTACCCCTTCGCGCGCTTTGGCAAAGAGGCATGGCCCGGTATCACGGGAGTAAAAGCAGAGCCTAACAGTGCCGGAGAGATTCCCAAGAGTCAGGTGTATTATAAGGAGGATGTCTTCGTGGGATATCGTGGATTCGATAAATACAAGACAAAGCCCCTGTTCCCCTTCGGTTTTGGACTCAGCTACACCACCTTTGCATACGATGGTATCAAGGCCAGTCGTGAGGGCAGTTCTATCTTTGTCAACATCACCGTTCGCAATACCGGTAATATGACCGGCAAGGAGACCGTACAAGTGTATGTCTCGGCGCCCAAAAACAAACAGATAGAGAAACCCGCAAAAGAACTGAAAGCCTTTGCCAAGACCCGACAACTGAAACCGGGAGAAGCTCAGGATCTGCGCATAGAGATCGACATTGATGACCTGGCTTCTTGGAATGAAGGCAGTCATGAGTGGCAGACAGACTC
>OCTW011163441.1_pt1 | contig 14495 bp, 12 predicted proteins | sample 1539671 | NCBI WGS metagenome assembly OCTW01 (sample SAMN02144230, study PRJEB22623) | gut metagenome | biome: sheep rumen | host: Ovis aries | place: New Zealand
GGTTTTGGCATATTCAATAACGCATTACGAATTAAAAACGCGAAGGCCGTTAGGCCTGAGCAAATCCGTTTGTAAAAACAAAACCAGCCCTCGGCTGAATCGTTGCACCTAGTGACAGGCTGGACGCGAATAAACATTGACAATAAGGTATCATTTCTGAGAGATTACAGCATGGTATGGTTTGCTCTTTGCAAGCGGCCAATGACAAATAAAAAGGATAACCATTATGGCATTTGATTTAAAACGCAGTGAACGTACTGCCCGCGCGACCGCATCCGATACGGCGGTTTATCATAAAGATGAAATTCTGAAGAGCTTTGAAGATGACAATTTCTTTGAAGCATTGGCAGAAAACATGGAAGAAAGCAAGAAAGCCTTCGTGACACGCTGCGGTGCCGAAGCTGCTGCGACGAACATTTTGGAACGTGCAATCAACGATACGATATTTGTCCCACTCGGAGAACAAGGCAAATTCCCCATTTTCTAGGAACGAATCTGGAGTTTTTTAAAATGACCAAGCGCATCATCCGTGCCGTATTTGCAGCTTGTCTGTTAGCCGTGCCATTCACTTCGATGGCCAAGCAGACATACGATTTTAGCGATATCAATGAGCCCAAACTTCAGTTGCCCTTTACCGTAACGAATGTCGAAACGACTGGCGAATGGAACACTCTAAAACATATCTATCATCTCTCCGATGCGTATGACAAAGTCATCAGCAAACTGGAAGAGATGTACAGCAAGAAGCAACCGCTTGGTGATCTGGTTATTATGGGCGTGACCAAACAAACCGGATCAGAAATGTACCAGATGATCGTTGCGTACCAAAATGAGCACCATTATGCGCAGATTACCCCCGAAGGTTCCGGCGCAAAGATCACCTTAGAAGCCGCTCCCGTCAGTTACGTGACCGGCGTATTTGATATTGCCATTTACGGTTTTACGATGCCAGACGGAACGATCATTTCGGCAGTCAGTGCAGCAGAAGAGTAAAACTACTAAAATGGAGAAGCCAAGAGACGTTTGACCAAACGTCTTTATGATATGGATACAAGCATAGCACAGGCTGTGACTGCACTTGCAGATTGGTGCCGTTCATCTGAGATTGCATGGCATGCAGAGGCAGATTCGCTTTTTGGGCGATATATTGAGTTGCTTTTGCATGCTCAGCAACAAACAAACCTGACGGGATTTTCGACCCCAAGACAATTAGTCGAATCCCTGTTTGTCGATTCATTGCAAATACTGCGCGTGCGAAAACCGGATATATCGATGCTCGATATTGGCACAGGTGCAGGTTTTCCCGGCATCCCTATTAAGATATTGTGCCCCGAAACCAAAATCATTCTCGTGGAGCCTCGCACAAAACGCTATGCATTTTTGCGCCTCGTCGAGCGCGAACTTGGTCTCACACTGCTCCAAATCCACAAATGCCGGGCAGAATCACTCGCCTTGCAGGAAACGCCCCAGATGGTAATTTCGAAAGCCTTTGCACCACTCCCCGAATGGCTCACACTCACAAAACGATGGGCTGAGCTGGGGAGTGACGTTGCTTGTCTCGTATCACAAAAAGACTGGGATGATGTGGATCTGTCGCAGTTTGGCTATCAGACGGTAGGTCTGCTCAATGAAAACCAGCGGGTTTATGCAGTGGTAAAGTTAGCGCAATTCCTTTAAAAGGGGTTCGTAATGTGTGATATCATAGGCAATGCCGTATGCCATGCGTGCCACTTCGGGATAAGCTTTTTTCGTCTGATTGCCAATATCAATGGCAAGTCCATAGACGGCAGGATCTGGACCGACGGGAATATCCGCAGCATTCAGTCGTTCTTTGACGGTTTCGACTTTGGGTTTGGAGAGATCGACGCCACGATGTTTTGCAAGTGAATTGAGTTGTGCGCGCACCTGAGGCGTGTCTTCATAATCCATGCTCAGGTAAATCAGCGCATTTGCCAGATCAAATTTGCTGTCGAGCATGGCGAGTGCCGCATGTTCGCGATAAAATCGAGCAAGCTGATGGCGCGTATACAGGAGCTGATAAACCTGTTTGAGCAGTTCACGTACTCTATTGTAGTCCTGTCGAATGCGTGCGATTTGCATGAGTTCAAAGAAGATCATGGTATTGACAGGAGATAGTTCCAGAGCATGATTGAGCGCCTCTTCGGCTTTGTCGTAATCTTTGAGTTCAAACCAGGCACATCCTTTTTGATAATATAAAACTTCGGGCAAATTGGATATTTTTTCGATAGGTTTATCTTTATTGCGTGCCCGAAAGAGCATTTCTTCGAATGGGTGGTTAAACGAACAGATGTATTTATCCGGATCTTTAGGCGGCTGCACTTCGCCGATAATTTCATCGAAAGCTTTGACGGCATCCTCGAATTTCTTTTCGCGCATCATTTTCTGCGCCTGCATGACTTTATCCTGAAATTCGACGAGCTTATCTTCGAATGCTTTTGCTTCTTTGACAGCTTCGGCATCGGGGAATTTCTCGGCAGCATAGCGACCGATGTAGGTCACGATCTTGAGATTTTCTTCGGTTCTATCGAGAGAACGGCAATAATTGCGCAGAATATCGACATCATGATTGATATCGCCATTGAAGTCCTTTTCGAGATTCTGAATAATTTCCTGAATTTTTTCGTCCATATTTTTCCTATTGTTTGTTTTACAAGCGGATTTGTTCAGGCCTTTAGCCATGAGCAATGAGTCATTAGCAATGTGCAATTATTCGGACATCCTCAATGTCTGTCGCTAAAGCATCTGGATTCACGTCGTCCTTTAGGAATTACCTTGTTAAAGACTCATTCTTTGCTAATTAGCTAACTGCTAATTGCTCATTATTCATAGTGAGCAACACGCGTTGCGAACAAATCCGTTTGTAAAAAGAACTTACCTAATCTCACTGCCTTCGACAGTAATGGGAATGGGTTGAAGTTTCCAGTTATCGGGCGGGATTGGGAATTTCATATTTCCCCCCATTTTAAAATTCTTGATGCATTCTTCGATCATTTTGTCAAAAGCCGCATCACCGCTTTTGGAATAGAAATCCCAATTCCAGACGACCCCATTTTCACCGATGCGGATCCAGATCTTGGCCCTGAGTTTTTGCATTTTTGCTTTTGGAATACTTGCAGGTGCATTCATATTGTTGTCGAGTTTAGCCTTAATCTTTTGCAGATAGGGATCACCCGAGCCGGTGGCAGATTTGGAAAGTCTTGAACCATCGGCAGAACCACCGGGATCGACATCGCTGATGGGGCGTGCCTCATCAAAATTGCTCGCAGCATTGAGCAGATTGTCGAGATTGGGCTCTTTAGCTGTTTTCTTTTTTTCTTTTGGCGGCGTCGTGGATTTGACCGTAGTCACGGTATTGGCCTGAGTCTGTTCGGGCGTATTGATGATACGCGGCAATGCAGTTTTTCGTGTTTCTGCCCCGAGCCTCGGTGCCTGAACGATGCCAATATCCTGTAAAATGGGCACGCGTTCTTCCTTAGAGCACGAGCAACTCTCGCGCTGTGCCAGAACGACATCATTGGGAGCACCATCCAAAATGAGCTGAGCACCTTCAAGCAAAAGCGCTCCCATGCGAACATCGCGCATGTGCGATCCGCAGACGATTTCCTCGGCATCCTGCCAGTCAGCCGCATTCACCTCAACGGTAAACATGCGTCCATTTTCAATGTAACGACAGAAGATATTCTCTTTTTCGGGAGCATTGCCGACCGCATTCGTACTTTCAGAACCAGAGCTCAAAATAAAGAGCAGAAAAACGACAGTATGTACAGCAACGGTCACGAAACCGCTGATCAGTCTTTCGCCCGCAGTCGGCTGATGGATATCTTTACTCATGCTCAGCCTCTAATACGGAAGAAAAATTGGGATCGGTGACAATATCGACGCTTTGAAGTCCCAACCCCCGAAAAGCCTGAAGTACGCCCGAAACAAAACCATAAGGCGCATCCGCATCCGCTTCGAGATAGAGTCCTTCTTTAATCATACGCTGATTTTGTCCCAATGTTTTGACAATGATATCGAAACACGGCTGCCATTGTGCCGGATCGCGCGTTTTGGAACAGTCGGCAATCGGATCCTGTCCCCCCACACTCGAAAGCCCGCGCACGACAAATACACGCAAATTTTTATCAATGACGACGACAAGTTTTGAAGTATCAGGATCGGCCAGATAGTCGTTATCGGGTGTAATGGGCAAATTGAGCGATACGAGCGATTCGGTCTTTTCCTGCACACTTTCCTGCTTTTTCTGTTCGAGGCGCTCCTGTTCGGAAGCTGCCGTCGTCACCATAAAGATGATGAGCAGAACAAGCAGGACGTCTACAAGCGGCGTCACATTGATATCACTGAGTTTTCCAGCAGCCATATTGGATTTTGTAAAACTAAAGGGAAAGTCTGAAACTAAAATGAATGGCTTTCTGAATGCGTAATGCGTAATGCGTAATTGAAATTGCAAAACTAAGGGGATAGTCTGAAGCTAAATGAAAATGGCGCTCTGAATGCGGAATTGAAATTGCAGCCCCCCAATGTCACTCTAAAGCTAAAATGTCTTTATGCTTAAGTAATCACAAAGAGAAAGCCTGAATAATTACGAATTACGAATTACGAATTACGAATTATTTAAAGAAGTGCCGTTTGACGATATTGAGGAAGTCGTTCGAGAAGCTCTCCATATCGGCATGGAGATTTTTAATCTTTTGATTGCAGTAGTTGTACGCCATAACGCTGGGAATGGCAGCGACGAGGCCGATGGCCGTAGCGATAAGAGCCTCGGCGATAGGTCCGGCAACCGTCTGAATTCCCATATCGGCAGCATTGCCCGAGAGATTGACAAAAGCGTGCATAATTCCCCAGACCGTACCGAACAGACCGATAAAAGGCGCAGTCGATCCCGTCGTTGCCAGGAATGACAAATATTTTTCGAGCGATGTCGTTTCGACAACCGATGCTCTGCGCAGCGCGCGTTCTACATTTTCGATACCCGAGAGTTCGATGGCCTCGGCCTCTTTATCCTTTTCTTTTTCGCCTTTTTTAAGCTTTGTCAATTCGACATATCCCGCGCGAAACATCTGTGCAGTCGGGCTGCTCTTGAGATTTTCGGCCTCTTTGTAGGTATTGTCCAGGCGTTTGGATTTCCAGAAAATGTCCTGGAATGCATCGGTTTGTCCGCGAGCTTTAGAGAGATAAATCAATTTCATGGCGATGATAAACCAGCTGGCAAGGCTCATGGCCACCAAAATGACGAGCACAGCCATGACGACGCCGGTCGAATCGAGGATGAGTTCACCAATATTGAGTTGTTCTGCGGCTAAAATGATATTGTTATAATCCATCATGGAACCATTCCTGTATCAGGTATATCCTTCATTTTTTGGGGATACATTCATCCCAAAAGTTACCATTTACCCGATTTCATCTCATGCGAAAAGTGAAAACATGGATTACACGAATATGAATTGCGTGTAATATAGGATGTGTATTGGTATGCGCAATGCGCAATTGAAATTGCCCCCAATGGAGAAACACATGGCGAACGAAAAAAAATCCTATCAGATTGAACTGCGTTACGATGATACTACCGCTAGCACAGCAGAAATACAGGCACTCGCAGATGTGCTTGCAGGTCGAGGTCACCGGGTATCCATTCATAAGATACAGTCCAATGGTTTCGTGCGGGACATCACCCGCTCAGCCAAAGACATCCGTGATATGGCAGGAACTGTAGCCGAGAACGTGCTGGATGCCGCCAATTTGGGTATGCAAATGCTCAAAGGTATGGTCGAACCATTTGTCGGCAAACCTGACAGCAAGAAACCTGAGGAAACCAAACCAGAAACATCGCAGGAAGCGCCCAAAGAAGCCGCCCCGGCGGATGATGGTTTTGACGCCATAGGGCCCGCCGCAACGACAGCAGCCGTTGCATCGAGCGATCGTGCCGTCGTCGTCACTTCTCCCGATCATTTAAAAGATGCCGGTTGGGATGCCATTCGCATCGGTTTTATGTCCAAAACGGCCCTCAATCACACATGGCAGCCGGCATCCCTCGACGCCATGGTCATTCCCCATAATGCATTCCGCCCCTATCTCGAATACATCCACTGGGATCCATCCCACATTTTCGAAGGCGGCTATCTGGCACTGGACAAAGATCGCCCCGGCATGAGCCACGAAGATGCTCAAAAACGCTTTAATCTGAACAGCGCCGACGGCCCCGTGGTACTCATCATGGCGACCGGATTCCCCCAGGAATCGCTCCAAACACTCATGGTACAATTGTCCTTGCTCAAGATGCCGATGCAGGTTTTCTTCTATCACGGCGGCGATGCCACGAAAGCGAATATTCTCCGCTCACTCGCTCAGCAATATGCCGTCAATGCACGCATGTTCGGCAAAGTCAATGCATTGCCCGACTACATGGCCATGGCTGATATTGCGGTTGCTTCAGTCGATGAACCGCTCTCCGAAATGCTCGAGAATACAGGCGTCCCAACGGTTTATGTCGCTGGCAATACCGTCTCGGCGAGAATCAATTTCCTCGAACATGAGCGCGCGGCGATGGTAGCCCCTCAACTTTACAAACTATCGGCGATCCTTGCTCAGCCCATTACGGATCTCAATCTTCGCGAGAATATGCGCAAATCGGCACAGGAAATCGCAAAACTGGCGAGTATTGAATTGTGTGCCGATGGCATCGAAGCGGCATTGGCAAAGAAAGCAGAACTCATACCGGATCCCAATCGCCGGACCGTAAGCGATGATGGTTTTGAAACAATCGGCCAGATGCCCGCGCCCGCAGCCGGACAGAATTTCCTGATGCCACAGGCCGCCCCGATACAGTCTGCCCCCATCGAAGCGACACAGCAACCCGCACCCGGTATGATACAACCGCCCATGGCGCAGCCTGTCCCCGGCATGGTTCAGCCCGCGCCCGGCATGGTTCAGCCCGCGCCCGGCATGGTTCAGCCCGCCCCTGGTATGGTTCAGCCCGCCCCCGGCATGATGCCGCCCCCCGCACCATTCCTCACTCCCGGCATTGGCGCAAAATCCAAAGAAGAAATCAAAAAAGAATATACCAACCTGCTCATCGTCGAAAAGAACATCGACAAATCGCTCGAAACCGCCAGCAGCGAGGTTCAAAAATGGGAACTCCGCCTCGATCTGGCGCGCCAAAACAATCGCGATGACCTCGTCAACTCGGCCCTGATCAGCCTGCAGTCGGCCAAAACGCAGGAGATGTCCCTCCTGCAGCAAAAGGATCAAATCCAGCAGCAAAAAGCCGTCCTCAAACAGAGCGCACGTCTCGTAAGCAACCAACCCACCGGCGAGGATGCGTTTAAACTGTCGAGCATTACCGATGCTGAATTGTTTGGCCCCAGCAAAGAAGAACTCTCGCTCGAAAAGGAATTTCAGACACTTCAGCGGCAGCAGGCATTGCAACGCCTAAAAGATGAAATGGGAAGACGGTAATGGATGGATAATTGGTAATTGATAATTGATAATGCGGAATACGGAATGCGGAATCCTGCTCGCCCTTTCAGGGCTCAGACAAAGCAATCATCTGACTTTTAGCAATTTGGATAAAGTCGACCGATTTTAGAACTCGACGCCCCTGGGATGAGGCATGCCGAAAGAGAAGTTCGGCATATTTTTTGCTATCATCACCTAAGATTGAAACATTCCGTTTCAATCATCGCAAATCATTCACACATTTTGTGATTAATAGAGAGGCATACGATGCAAAAAGTGTTCATTTTATCCGTTGCACTGATTGCAATGATGGGTTCGCTTTGGGGATGTCATTCGGATATCCACGTTGAACGAGGGTATGTATCGGATCCCGTCATCGTTCCAGATCCTTATGTTCCGAAATATCCCGAATCCCGTGCATACGACACAGGTTATTATGGCACGGGCTGCTCGGATGGCACGCGCGAAGGCTTTATCGATTCGAACCTGTATCCATTTATTGCCGGCTGTGCGGGCGCATGGACTATTCCCGGCGTGCATCACGACGAGGGCCCGGCATGTGGGCGCATGGCTGGCAACAGCAACTACAACCGCTTTGGTGATAATTGCAACGTCGAGGATTTATGCGCACCAGGCTGGCATGTGTGCTATGGTGCCGACGATGTGACCTCGAACACACCGGTCGGCGTTGGCTGCGCTCCTGTCATGGACGGCACGATTGGCCCGGCATTTTTCCTCACGCGCGCGACCTCGAACGGCGGCCTGATCTGCGGTGAAGATGGCAGTTATTATGCTTCCGCCTTTAATGACGTTTTCGGATGCGGTGATTTGGGATGCACGCCCGGCCCCGAAAAGAACTGCGGCCCACTCAATGCGACATCGCACGATGCCTGCGCCATGCTGATGCACGGCAGCTGTGACTGCTACTGGGATGGATACTCGGTTTCCTGCAGCGGCACCACCGGCTGCAACTGGTGCCGTTCGGTCGATTATTACGAAGCCTACTACAACCAGTACATCCCGGACAACGGTGCTTGGGATTGTGGTGTAACAAGCAGCTTCGAAGCGGATGATATCCTCAAACACGATCCCGATTATCTCGGCGGCGTGCTTTGCTGCATGGATTTTGAGTATTGATTTGTGGCTTTGCTATTGGCTGTTGGCCAATACGCAAAGCCTGCGCGCCGCTATCGGATTCCCGATACGCGGCGCGATTTTTTATTCTTTAACGCACTTGCCGTCGCGGCAAACCTCCGAATCACGGCATTGGACATCGCATGGCGTACCAGTACCGCAGCTCCAATCCTCGCAGATCGCATCGACGACGCGACCATCTCCTGCGCCTACGCGGCGAACGATCAAGGGTGTTGCGTGACACCCTTGACAATCCCCACGTCGGGGGACGGCGTTCGAGAGGCGACATCGTGTCGCCGCTCATGTAGGGAATGCATGTAGTCATCCACAGTTCACTTCTTATCCGCGTTTGTTTAGCAGAGCCCCCAAAAAACAGCCCATGCGTATAAAAAAAGGCGGCCCAACTGGGTCGCCTTTTTATAGCATGGGCCAAAGCGCAGCCGTATTGCCGCAGGCAATAGGCGCGCACCAAATTATATATATTATTATATATATTAATATATATATTTATAATTAGAAAGCATTGCCGATGCTGAATTCGAACACGCAGGGTTCTTCGTCTTTTTTGGGAGCGAGCGGGAAGCCCCATTCGAATCGCAGCAGTCCCATCGGTGACATCCAGCGGAAACCGAATCCCATGGCCGAACGCATGACGGAGTCGTATTCTTCCTCGCTATCGGCGAACCAGTCGATTTTGAGCGAGAGTGGCTGATCTTCGTTGTAGGCATTGCCCATATCGAAGAAGACGACGGCGGAAATGTTCATCGACTTGATGATGGGGATTTCGAGTTCGGCATTGAAGACGATTTCCTTGTCGCCGCCGATTTGGAAGCTGGAGAGTGTCGACGTCGGATCGACGACGTTGGTCGTGAACGAACGCGAGGGGCCGAGGCTCGATCGGTCGAAACCGCGAACGGAATTGGGGCCGCCGACGAAGAAGCGTTCAAAGATGGGCACTTCCTTGCTTGGGGCGTTCCAGTTGGCGATGTAACCGATTTCGAGATTGGCCTTGAGAATGATGTCCCAGAAGATGGGGTAGTAACCGCGTGCGCGTCCCATAAAGCGAATGAATTCGTTTTCGCTGCCGAGGTATTCGTCGGCAAAATCGACCGATCCCTGCAGCATATACCCCTTGGTGGGGAGCAGACGGTTGTTTCGCTTGTCCCAGGTGAGCGTGGCATTGAGAGAGCTCGTCAGGCCGCCATTGAGGATCGACCCGAGATTGCGCTGTTTGCTGGCGAAAGAGCCCGTACTGACTTCGACATTTTCGAGGGTATAGGTGAGATCGAGCGTGAGATCGCGGGTAAACGGATAGCCGAAGCCGATGTTGCCGCCGTAGGATTTGCGGGTAAAGTCGGTATAGACGTATTCATAATTGAATAGTGAGAATCGGAAACGCCATCTCGAATCGAGGAAGTAGGGATCGAAGAACTGGAAGTTAAAGAGCTGTCGCAGTTTTGAGATCGTGCCCTGTGCGGCGAGGTAGTGGCCGCGCCCGAGGAAGTTATCGTAAGAGACCTGGAGCGTACCGATGAACGATTCGGAGGAGCTAAAACCGGCACCGATCTGGAACTGTCCGGTCGAACGCTCGGTGACATCGACGAGGACATCGATGGTGTTGGGGTCTTTAGCCGACTGCGTGGTGACCGAAACTTTGTCGAAGTAACCAGTTCTTTGAATCAGCGACTCGCTGGCGTGAATTTTGGAGCCGTGATAGAGCTGTCCTTCGTTGACGAGGATTTCGCGCCGTATGACTTTATCTTCGGTTTTGGAGTTGCCGGAGATGAGAATTTTGCCGATGTGTACGGGTTCATTCGGCGTAATATCGTAAGCGATATCGATGGTATTGGGTTCTGCGCCCGGCTTTCGGCGTGGTTCGACCTGTACGTAAGCATAGCCTCGATCGCCGAAATAATCCTGTATTTTTTTGACATCATCGAAGAGCTGCGAGAGCTTGAATCCCTGTCCAGACTCGACGGTTATGAGTTTTTGCAGGTCTTCATCATTGCCGAGCGTATCGCCGACGATATCGACAGCTCCAATGCTCGTGTACTTGCCTTCCTCGACCGTAAAAGTGATGTACATGGAACTGCGGTCTTCGGAAAGCTGAACCTGACTATCGATGACATGGGCATCGGGATAGCCATTTTCGGAGTACCATGCGGCAATGCGCTGCAGATCGCGTTTAAATTCTTCTTCTTTATACTCGCCAGCGCCCTGGAGTTTTCCGAGCAGTGAGGATTCGCGGGTAAAGATATGCCCTTTGATATCGTCATCGGTGAGCGCTTCATTGCCTAAGATCGTGATGCGTTTAATCTTGACTTTGTTGTATTCGCGGATGTGAAAAACGACCGTTTTATCGCCATCGTCGCGATCTTTAATTTCGGCATTGACCTCGGCGAGGAAGAAGCCTTCTTCGACGTAATGTGCGCGAATTTTTTCGACATTTTCGTTAATTTTGTCTTTATCGAGCGGGCTGGCGACGCGGAGATCGATCTTTTCGTGCAAGTCGTCGGATTTGATTTCATCGTTGCCATCGAAGAGAATTTCGGCGATCGAAGGTTTTTCGACAAAGATATAGGTGAGTACATTTTTGCCATCGATGACATCGAGATCGACCTGGATATCATCGTACAGCTTCATGCGATACAGGCGTTTGATATCCTCACTGACCACATCGAGAGACAGCATCGTCCCTTCGCTCTGTTTAATATAGTAGAGCAAATCTTCGTCGGCGTTTCGACGATTTCCCCGAAGGACGATTTGATCGACCACGACATTGGTGTTTTCGGGGAAGAGTTTGGTCTGTGCGGATACATCGCTGGAGACGATGGAAAGGATCGCGGCAGCCAATAGGAAGGCCGACAGCCAGTGAATGGAAAATATCTTACGCATTCGCAGTTTTCCTTCCATCAGAATGGCTTTCTTTGAGCGTGTCGGTCGATTCGGCATTTTCAGCATCGAGCATTTCTTCTTCATCCTCAGATTCGTCAGCATCACCGTCATGCGTGTTTTCTAAATCGAAGAGAGGAAGTTTTTCATCATTGGCTTCGACGAGCAGACCGTCCTGCATGATGAGGCGCCGATCCATGCGGCGTGCAAGCACTTCATCGTGTGTGACAATGACGATGGTCAGACCGAGCATCTCGTTGAGCTCGAGAAAAAGTTTATGAATTTCAGCGCCGGTTTTTTGGTCGAGATTACCGGTGGGTTCATCCGCAAGCAGAATCGCAGGCTGCATCATCAGTGCTCGCGCAAGTGCGACGCGCTGCTGTTCACCGCCCGAGAGTTCGCCCGGTTTATGGGAGCCGCGATCTCCCAAACCGACGCGTTCGAGCAGTTCATCTGCACGTTTTTCGGCCATGGCATGCGATTCGCGATGGATCAATGCGGGCATCATGACATTTTCGCGCGCCGTAAACTCACTGAGCAAATGATGAAACTGAAACATCAACCCGATATTTTCATTTCGAAATCGCGACAAATGCATCGGCGAAAGGCTAAAAACATCGTGTTCCCCAAAGAATATTTTACCGCTTGTCGGGGTGTCGAGCGTCGCAAGCAGATGCATAAACGTCGATTTACCAGCACCGGATCGTCCTCGAATACTCACCATCGAAGCCGGTTCAAGCAGTAGATCAATCCCTCTCAGGACTTTAAGTGTTTTTCCTTCATGAAAGAATTCTTTTGTCAGTCCTTCGATTCGAATTTCTGCGGCATTTACTATGGCTGCCAAATTAAAGCTCCACTCAACAACGGCATCTTCGTTCCACCGTGATGCAAACCAACTCAGCGTACATTATACGCTATTTTCTCTCTATATGATACAGCCCATGATGGTCAAGTTACTCGCACCTCAAAGCGTCCACGGGATTAAGTTTAACGGCCATACGACTTGGCAAAACGGTTGCCAGCAAGCTAATTGCAATTGCAGACAGACAAATAACAACAACGTCGAGCCAATTTATATTCACCGGAATTTGTGCAACATAGTGGACATCTCCGGGCATTTGCAGTCCCAGTGACTGTATAATGAAACACAATCCGAGCCCCAAAATGAGTCCGATAAAAGTCCCCAATCCGCCGATGACCGCGCCCTGTACGACGAAAATGCGCACCACACTGCGATCGGGCGTTCCCATGGCCTTAAAGATCGCAATTTCGCGTGCTTTTTCAATGACCATCATGATGAGCAGACAAAGAATACTAAATGATGCCACGAGAATAATCGACGTCAGAATGACGAACATCGCCAATTTTTCGATCATAATAGCACTGAACAAACTCGAGTTGAGTGTACGCCAGTCGTCGACCTGAACATTTTCGTATCCAGCCAGTCGTTGCCGAAGCTCATCGCGTACTTTGAGGCTATCTTCGAGGCGCTCGCAACGGACATCAATCCCCGTGACCATATCGCCAATTCCGAGCAAAGCCTGTGCATCCGCCAGCGAGATGTATCCCATTTTGGCATCGAAATCGAACATCCCACTATAGTAGGATCCCACGAGTTTAAAGGGTCTGCTTTTGGGCAATCCTCCTGCAGGCCCGACATCCCCAGAGGGGCTCATGACATTGAGTTCTGCCCCCGGATAGAGGGTCAGATTATTTTTAAGCTCGCGTCCCAGAATGATGGCACCGACGCGTTTCACACCGAAATCATCGTCCGTAAGACCGGCAATGGCCTTCATTTGGCGTGCCCGTGTTTTGGCAGGAAATAACTCAGCATTCGGATATCGATCGTATATCTCCGTATCTAGATTTGCGGGCATCGTGCGAGCTTGCCCACCATCGACCCAATGATCTTCGCCAATGAGAGCGAGTAGTTCGGCATCTTCATCCTGGACATCTTCATCCGAAGTTACTTCATCGGGGGGCGTGGTATCCAAAACCGGGATAGGCTCGCCATGGGTGGGAGCATTTTTTTCTTTTGCAGCGACGGGTGATGTGTCCCCGGGTAAAGGTTCGTCCTCTGCAAGATCCGGCAAATTCAGCATATCTGGCGTGTCTGTTGAATTTTCGGGTGCAGTCGGATGATCAGACCCATTGGCAATCCAGGCACCATGTTTGTTACCTGCAAAAGCAATGGCGGCACGTGCACCGGCTTTTTCGAGCCGATCCGCACGTTCGGGGGTCAATTCACCATCTTCGGTATCGCTGTGAATGCTGAGCGAACCACGCTGGATGACAGTGCCAGCTGTCGATATCGAAGGCAATGCATTGGGATTCTCGAGATATTCGAGTTTCCCTTCTTCCATATATTCCCCCAATTTTGTCGTCGTCGTAATCTCGCGATAATCAATTCCCCGCAGGATGGCGGCCTGCAAATTTGTCGGGGAATTGAGCATGACTTCGGCTTCGACATAAATATTGGCACCGGCAACCTTCGGCGTTTCTAAAGCGATTTTGCGTATTTCATCATAATGATCGATGTAGCCGTCTTTTGCACTAATCACGACATGCGCTTTTGAACCGATGATCTTTTCTCGAAAATCAGCTTCAAATCCGCCCATGACACTCAACACGACGATGAGCGCCATCACACCGACGGCAACACCGCATATACTAATGAGTGTAATCACACTGAGCATGTTTCGGTCGCGCTTTGCCATGAGATAGCGCAGGCCAACAAAATATTCAAAACGCATAGAGGTTCCACAATGGATTGCCACCAATGGCAATACTGCGCGCTATTACTACGAAAATGCAAGTCTTTCAACTAGGACAAACATTTTTACGGTTACAATTCGTAACTGTTCAGCCGGGGCGCTGCCCCGGACCCCGCCAAAGGACTCTTGCCGTTCGCAATATCCAATCCGCTTCGTTTCTCGCACCACCTCACCCCTTTGTCACTTCGTGACATTTCCCCTCTCCATGAATGG
>OCTW013390133.1_pt1 | contig 14485 bp, 12 predicted proteins | sample 1539671 | NCBI WGS metagenome assembly OCTW01 (sample SAMN02144230, study PRJEB22623) | gut metagenome | biome: sheep rumen | host: Ovis aries | place: New Zealand
AGTCATACAATATGCCCGATGTCTTCAGCCGTTTGTATATTTCTTTCTGTGGCAGTTGAAGCAGTACGGAAAGTTTTCCGATGCAATATGTCACAAATTCCAATGTCTTTTTATCCATATATCATTTATTTAACTTGCTGTGCCCTGAGAATTTGTATGTTATAGCCATATTTAACTACAAATTAGAATTCATCAAAGTACGGACGTCCACATTTAGGACGTTAGCAATCTCATTCAACTGTGCCACCGAAGGCTGGGACTTGTTGTGACACCACCGAGAAATGATTTGCCATAAATTGTTCAATTATTGATGGCAAATTTACAAGAAAAAATGAGATAAAAGAAAGATTTAACCTTTTTCAATATAAAACGGTTGATTTTACATTAAGATTGAACATATATGAGAGAAAAGCGCGAGATAAAACATCAACATTGACAGATATTTGATGAGAGAGAGGGATTACTTGTCAATACGAGTAATAGCAGTAACATGAGTAATACGCTCCTTAAAAGGCAAATGATCCAAAAGGTGGCGTAAAAGAAGGCGTAAAAGAAAAATAAGAACGTCAGAGAATTATCCCAGAATTGATTATTGCTGATCCTTTTTTATTCACAAAGGTCGTTTTGGAAAAGATTTCGGGAAAGACTTCGGAAAAGGATGGCGTAAAATGAAGTGAACCCCGAAAGTTAGACAAAAAACTTTCTGGGTTCACTTCAAATCTGCACCTCTTTTTTATTATCGCAAATCGCGACGGTGGTTTTATTCTTTGTCAAGTACTTCCCAATGACCACTATAACCACTACCTACATAACGAGTATGACAACTCTCTTTCGACCATCCTAGAACCTTCCTGACGAACCTGTCGGAATTTCCGACAGGTTGCAGATTCATCCAATTCCCCATCTTCATAAATATGTTGTATATGCTCCACTACGTTTGTGCAAGATGTCTAATACAAATCGCACAATTGCTGTTGAGTAAGCCAAACAGTTTCATTTTCAAGTTTTATCTCAATGCGAGTATTACCATCCTCGCTTTGGTATATTATAATTGGACTGTTCTGTTCTTCCATTATATGACTTTTATTAAATTGAATCTACAACGATTTCCCAATAGCCATTTCTTTTACCATTCACTCTACGTAGAATGTTCTTCTCTTGTAGCGCGATGGTAATTGATTTGACAGTTCGCTCAGATTTTCCAATTTCAGCAGCAATCTCTTTTTGGGTAACAGATGGATTCTTTTGCACTATGCGAAGTAGAGCGACTTCTTCCAAAGTGCAATTTTTGCACTTTGGAGGTAGTTCTTCGCCAGCTTTTGCACTTTGAACTTCATGATTTGCACTTTGGGATATGGTTTCGTTCTCAACTTTGTTCCAATCAACGTGCATAATCCTATTCCTAAGGTCATGTTCCTCTCCAAGTAACATATTACGAAAGAACCTCTCCAAGTACTCTGTTGTTTCTGTGATGCCATTTGTCAAATCACTATAGTTGGCACGAACGAGCGCATTTCGGAAATACCACGAGTTTTCAGCAAAGACATCATTGACCACATTGAAGCCCAATGTACGTAAGTACTTGATCATAAATACGGCAGTCGTTCGTGTGTTGCCTTCGCAAAACGCATGAACTTGCCATAGATTAGCACAGAAACGGGTAAGATGACGAATAGCATCGTCAATATTCATGTTAGCATAACTGAACTCGCGTTCCTGCCCCATATCATAATTCAAAGTGTCGCTGATAGTATCTGCACTGGCATAATACACGGTCTTGCCGCCAAGCACCCACTCGTTCTTCGTAATATTATAGTCACGAATGCGTCCTGCCAGTTTGTAGATACCATCAAACAAACGGCGATGTATAGAGATCAACTGAGCAGGAGTAAATGAGAACGTCTTTTCCTCTATCAACTCCGTGATACGTGCAGCCACCTTGTCTGCCTCTTCCGTTCGGTCATTCTCAACAACCTTTCGTCCAGATGCAGACTTGTAGTATGAGTCGATAAGTTGCTTTGCTTCATTGATGCTGATATCACCCTCGATATGCCGTTTGGCAGTATCAAGCAGATATTCGGAAGTCTGAAGTCTATCAACCTGTTGAAGCCCTATAGCAACCTTCCACGCTTCGCTACGCTCACGCTGTTGCGGCTCTCCTTGGCGAATGTATTCATCTAGGCCCTGAATGGTATATTTCTGTTCGTCGCTCATATGTCGTTTATTATTAAATCACTGTTAGCACCTATTATTATGATTCTCGTATTTCTTTTACCATCAGCATCAAGTTCTCTTAACTACTCAAAAGGAGATTATAGAACTATTGCCAGATGAGTCATAATGATTATTCAGTGCTATGAGATGTAGCTATTGATTCTATATTATTCAACAAGAATCTTTGCGCATCAACACTATACACGACTCTTTGGTAATCTAATCCATCGGGATTCCGTTGAATTTCTATGTTTATGCCCAGGCTATTACCTTTTTCTGTCGGGAGATTTGTTTTATGACCATCTCCTTTGGAAATTTCTTGCAATACCCCTTCTTTTCTAAGCCATTTTATAACCTGAGTTGCTGATAGTGGCTTCATATCTGAAGGAATATTTCCATTTACCAATTTAACAAAGTTAGCTATGCCATTATGTGTCGAAATATGAATGTTTGCAGCATCCTTAGAAGAAAGAAAAAATGTTTTTCTGCCTCTTCTTTCGACTCCTGTTCCTGCCTTTATCTTGTCTAGTAATTCAGTAACATAGAATAGACAACGAGATATGTGAACATTGTTAATAATATCGTCCTCTTTAACTAGTTCATCATTCAAAGGATTGATACCATTTGCAAGTTTTTCAATCCACACCTTGGCGGTGGCAAGTTTTTCCATATCAATCATATGCTGTACGTTTTAAATTCTGTCCTTTGTATTTACGTAAATAGAAATCCTTAGTGACGTAGTTATTACATCCCGTCTTATCAGCCTTATAATTCGTGCATCCCAAAAACGGACCACTACCACGCCCATCCTTGACAATGAGATACCCATCTTTGCATTTATCACATTTCATGATAGCCATCTCCTCTCCAGCTAGGTTATTGGTCATGAAGTCGCAAATCTCTGGTTCGTTTGTACAGATCCACAATTTAAGACCGTATGCTTTCTTGTAACGCAACTGCAGAGGATAACTACAGATAGGACATATCTTGTCTAATTTCATTTTCTGGGGGGCCTTGTCAATCTCACCAAATACTTTTACTTGTGGATAATCTCGAATCAATTCAAGTACAAATTCAGATGGATGCTGCTGTGGAGTGATGATGTAAACCCTGTTCTTTGTTCTTGTCAAAGCGACATAAAACAATCGACGTTCTTCAGCATAATCATAAGAATGATCGTCCTTTACAACATATTTCAATATTGGGTCTTCTTGTACCTGAGATGGGAATCCATAAGTCTCATTTCTGGCATTAATGATTATCACATGATCGTAGCCAAGTCCTTTTGCCCTATGTACGGTCATAAAGTCAAAGTAATCTGCATTGTATTTCTTTGACCTAACAGAACCAGTCTTATCATCGTAAATAAAATCGGCAGATTTTGTGAGATTATATCCATCAAAACCATACCTTCCAAGAAGCAAGATTTTCGGGTGTTCGTACTTGGAAATCAAGCCATCCATAATTTCTTCCACACACTTACCAACAAGGAAGTATTTACCTCCTTTGCCCTCGTATTCCTTTCGGTCAACCTCTTCTGTATAGGTCTTTATAACGATAGGGTGTTCAATGTGCTTTGGAGAAATAAGCGCTTTGCGTATCTGGCTAAGATTCTTTTGCACAAAGCCTCCTGCAATATCTATTACTTCTTGTGCATTGCGATAGGTCTTTGTAATACACAATTCTAAACCGTATCCAAATGTATTTTTGAAGTCAGTAAACAATGTAATGTCAGAACCTGCGTATGCATAAATTGATTGCCAATCATCACCAACGGCTATAACTTTTGCATTGCATAACTTGCACAATTCCTTTGTGAGATTGAAACGCTGACGTGAAATATCCTGATACTCATCGACTATGATGTATTTGAAATCAAGTTTTTTGCCTTGGAGTTCCTCTTCCCTAAGAATACGAGCAGAATCATTAATCATATCTTCAAAATCGATGGCATGATATTCTTTCAAACGTTTGCTGTATTCTAGATAGCATTGTTCGCAGATGGAAAGAAATAATTTGGTTCGTTCGTTGGAAGACGTAGCACGAAAACGAGCAAAATCATCAATCACAAAATCATTTGTCTTGAAGTTTTGTATAAATGTGCAAACAAGTTTTACTAAACGAGCAATGTACTTGTTCTCTTCCGTACTGACTATCTTCTCAAAAACTTCTTTTGACGGACGACGTTTTAGTTCAAATCCATGACCGACAAGTTCTTCCTGAAGATGAACTAGCAAATCCCGACCATCATTGTAAGCAGAGAAAGTATAGATGAGGTCTGTATCATGCTGTCGATGGAGCATAATTTTGTCATTAATCGCTTTCTTGTAGACATTAAGCTGCTCTTGTGTATAGCGGTTATTCCTGCCATCTTCGGTTATACCAAAGTGTTCGATATAAGCAACCTTATCTCCTTGTATTATGGTAAAATCTGGCGTATAAGGCTTATGTGAGCGCAGAATATTGTAAGGGTAGGCTTTTTCGTATTCATATTCTATATTGTTCATATACAAGAAGTTTGCAATAACAACTTCCTGTAATGAGCGCAGACATTCGTGGGCAATTGTGACGTGACGACCAGAACGCTGGTCAATAACCTTTTCGGTGTACTCATCCATATTGCCACGTAGGGTCGTAAAATCCGCTTTGGTTATGTAATTGAAAAATGAATTTAAGTCATCTCCTTCGTATGGTGCATCAAAGTAACTGCCAAAGAACAGAATTAGTTTATCTACAAGTTCTGGATACTCAAGAATATTGTGTTTAAGATAGTCGTTCACAACATTGAACATGTAGCCTTCTGTTACGATTCTTACTCGTTCTTCTGTTTCCTGTCTACGGCGAATAGCATAACCTGTCTTGTGGAATGTAGTTACAGGGCAATCTATTTTCAGCGCTTTATTGATTTTATCCTGTAGTTCGCCAACTGCTTTGTTCGTAAATGATATGACGAGAATTTGATCTGGACGGATTCCTTTCTTTTCTACTAAATATTTTACTTTTGCAGCTACCGTAGTCGTTTTACCTGCGCCTGCACCTGCAATTACAAGTGTATAGTCTTCATCCGACAGAACCACTTTACGCTGTTCATCATCCAATTTTATGTTAGGGTCAACCTCTGCAAGGATTCCATCAAGATACGATTTCTCAGAAACTAAATGGTTAGATAAAAACTTCTCATTGTGTGCATTTATGGTTGCTGAAGTCTCTGTTTTCTGAAGATCTTCATATAAAGATAAAAAACTGATGATGCGTTCATTCTCAACACCATTATCTCGGCAGAAATACTTCAATGTATTGCTATCATTCAGCACTTTAAATTGTTCATACAAATGAGCATTCCTGTCTATAAGGTCTCTATAGTCACTTCTGGCAATGTAGCTATCCTTTTTAAGCAAGGCATCTATGCATTTTTCGAATTGACACAACTGAACTAGTTCGGGAGCATTGTTAGCCTCCAAACCTCGCGTTTTGCCAAATCCAAATATTTTGCTCAAAAAGTTTGCCATAATTCTATTAATACTTAGCTCTATTTTTAAAATAGTAACTAGTCATGGAAGTTCCATTCCTATTTACTATAGGATTTTGATACGAGTCGTTGAATATCTCCACCAACTTAGTGGGTTTTTATTCTGCCATGATTAACAGTGAACTGTAATTCTCCAACAAATTGTTGGAGTTTTGGATTTATCAATTCTGCACCAGCTTGGCGCATTTTCTCCGCTCCATTTACTGAAACAAGTTGTTTCAGTTTTTTTTTCTTCTCAGCATAGAACAAATAGCGACTCTTAATGTCCGCTATCCAATCCGCATAGTCCGCATCAATGTGAATGTCGTGTGACTTCACGATATATGGTTCAGCCTGTGGCTGTATGTCTTTATTTTCTTGCGTCATTTCTTCGACGTTATGTGATTCGCCTTTATTCTACTTTGCTATCTGTCAACAAGTTCTTCATATTGACATTAAGAACTTTTGCAATTTTGTTTAATGTTTGAAGGTCTGGCTGTGATGCATTTGAGCACCATCGGCTTGTGGTTGTAACGCTAACGCCAAGTTGCTCTGCAAGCCATTTACCAGTTTTCTTTTGTTCTACCAGCACAACCTTTAATCGGTTCAAATCGTCCATTGTAATTTTATTTAAGTTCAATGCAAAGATATTAACATTTTTTTTAAATAATCATAATTGAGGCTTTCTTTTTACGCTTTTATAACGAATTTGTATCCGAATCATCACTATTTGTGCTTCTCGGATGACATTATCGCCCCTCTGCTATTAGCAATCAAACAGCATTTCACCATTCATGAGGTTTGTCCAAACGTTACGAGTTTATCCCAATTTGAAACTGAATTTGGATCACACTTGCTATCTCTGCATTAAAATAATGTCAAAATTGCCAGTTTTTTAATGTAAAACTTGCTCAGCTCGATAAAAAGAAGCACCTTTGTGTCCAAAATATGACAATTCATTACGAGATAATTTCAATATCAAATAATCGGAAAGTTAATAATTCAAAGTGCGTGAAGCATGATTCACTTATTCTGAAAGCAGAAATCTAAATCAATTGTAATTGGTTAGAATGCAGATGCGGCACAGAAGATACTGACATGGGAGAAGCTGACCAACGGGAAAGTGAGGCTCATCAGCGATATTGGTGTTGGGAACAAGCAAGGGAACAAGTTGGGGAACATGCTGGTGGTCAAGCTAGTGACCAAGTCATAGTACAAGCTACGCAAGTACAGCGACTTGTGAAAGTAATGTGAAATAAAGCGGAAAGGCGATGTTCGGGGTATATACCGAGTTGGGCACAGATTTAACTTGCCGGTAACTTGCTGGCAATTTACTGGAAGCAACGAAGTAGCCACTAAGGATTTTGCTAAACAGCTATTATACAGCATATTATGAATTATAATTTAATTTACCGGTAATTTGCTGGTAACTTGCCGAAAGGAAAAAAAAGATAATATATGAACATGTTATTTGGAAATAAAATTAAAGAGCTCAGAGAAGAACAAAGTTTGCTACAACGCCAGTTGGCTGCATTCCTAGAGATTGATACCCCCATGTTCAGTAAGATTGAACGCGGGGACAGAAGAGCTAAGCGTAGGTCATCAAGCTTGCGGAGTATCTTCATCAGGATGAAAAGGAAATGCTTACCTTGTGGTTAGCAGACAAGTTCATTGATGCTGTTGAAGATGAGCAGGAACGTGACTTGTGTAACGATGCAATCATTATAGCACAGGAGAAAATAAAATCATTGTAATCATGGAGATAGATATCTTTCCCGTTCCATCTGCAAAAGGAGTGCATCGCAATATTGGCACGTCATTCTTAGGGCTGCTCATCATTACCTACATAGTTGGTGCTTACAACAACTGATAGGTGAGGACAAGGAGCTACTTTGTTTCCTTGTCACCATACCTATATTTATAGGTGGCTATGCTGTATTCGTATTGTTGCTTCATGGCATCAAACAATGTCTCTATGCTTACTTCAAAAGCAACAGGAAGGAGTTGAACATTCGAGCAGATCAGGAGAACATGGACGCTTGCATCATAAAGCATCTGGAGGATATTCAGAAGAAGCAGGAAACAAAGCCTGCGGTAGAAACGCCACCATATGATGTGGTTCCACAGCCAGTACAACAAGAGCCTCAGACATCGGAAGAGGTAAATGATTTGAAGCCACAGATTATATCAGAACTCGAAGAGACGCTGAAAAACGCACAGCGAGATTTGGCTCCGTTCATTCAGCAACTGCACATTGACCGTACCCAAATGGCAGAAGCGAAAGAAAAACAAGAGAAGGACAAACTTGATAAAATCCTTAAATACACACGTCTCGTTTTTCTTCCTCACGGATTCAGTGATGAAGAGCTTTTCCAGATTGAGGAGGCCGTTAAACTACTTGTACCGTAAATGGCATTGTGAATTGTGTATCGGTAAAGATTGAAAAGAAGAAACTGAAGCAGACCGATTTAAAGAACTTTGCTTGGAACATCGGCCATCAATACAACATAGACTCCGAGCTGCTGGCTATGTTTGTAGTCAATCTGTTCCATTCTTGGTTCAAGAATACCGAGAAGGGCACGATACAAAAGACGCTCCATAACACAACAGGTACATATTCAATTAAATTGACGAGAATATCTTAGAGCATCTGCCAGAATTAGAAGAAAAGGTGCTTGGCAAGAAACACAAATAAAAAGTAAGATGGAAAGATTTGACATACGACAATTGATAGGCGAAGCAACAGAATACGATAAAAAGCAGACTCTGGAGGTAAAGAAGCCCAAGAGTTGGTGCAAGAGTGTGAGCGCATTTGCCAATGGTATGGGTGGTAGACTCATATGGGGAATTGCGGATGATGATACGTTGATTGGACTTGCTGATGCCAAAGGGGATGCAGAGAAGATTAGCGAGGCTATCAAAGCGCATATTGACCCTATACCTGACTTTAAACTTTCGTTTGCCAGATGTGAAGACAAAGAGTTTGTGGTACTCGATGTTCTGCCTGGTGATCAGACTCCATACTACTATATTGGCGATGGACAAATGCAAGCCTTTATGCGTGTGGGAAACGAAAGCGTAGTAGTGAGTACTGCAAAACACAAGGAATTGGTATTAAAGGGCTCTCACGTATCGTATGACAGTCAGGTCTCTCGCTGGAGATTCGAAGATATGGCATTCACAGTATTGCGTGCAACTTATTTCAAGCGAACTAATCGTTCGTTTGAGGATAGTGATTATGAATCGTTCGGCATCATAAACGAGAAGGGCGAGCTTACGAATGCTGGTGCTCTTATTGCAGACTACTCACCTGTGCGTCACTCTCGACTATTCTGCACTCGCTGGAATGGGCTTGACAAGGCTAATGGTGTAATGGATGCATTGGATGACGAGGAATATAGTGGCAGTTTGATTACTCTTTTGCAAGCAGGTCTTGACTTTGTACGTCGCAATTCAAAGAAGGCTTGGCGCAAGACGCCTGATAATCGCCTTGAATATCCTGAATATCCAGAACGTGCCGTAGAGGAAGGCTTGGTAAATGCACTCATTCATCGGAACTATCTTGAGTTGGGGAGTGAAGTACATATAGATATGTATGATGACCGACTTGAAATATTTTCTCCTGGCGGTCTTGTGGACGGCGGTTCTATCAAGGATGTTGACGTGTTGAATATGGCATCTCGACGCCGAAATCCTATTCTTGCAGATATTTTCAGTCGTCTAAAATACATGGAACGCCGTGGCTCAGGATTCAAAAAGATTGTCTCCGCTTATAAAGAGCATGAAGGCTATACCGAAGGAATGGATCCATCATTCTCAACTCCAAGGGATAGTTTTGTTCTGACACTACCCAAATTTAATGTTGTTGGAATTGATGGTGTGTATGTCAGCAATGGTGATGATACAGAAGATAATAATGAAGTAGGTGGTCAGAAAGGTGGTCAGAAAGGTGGTCAGAAAGGTGGTCAGAAAGATACTGGTAAAACAATTGACACTATTCTTCAACTTATAAAAGACAACCCAAGTATAACAAGAAAAGCCCTCTCTGAAACTGTTGGCATATCTCCAAGTGCCATCCAAAAACATATTAACCGTCTAAAAGCAGAAGGTGTAATTGTTCGTAATGGTGGAGATAGAGGTGGTTCTTGGGAGATAAGAACCATAGTTAGTGATAAAAACGTAAAATAGTCCTAACTTGGGATTTCTATATTTGTTTGGCTTAACAGCCACTTTTACATTCTCTTATCGTTCACGTGTATTTGTAAATACCTGATACACAATAGCGTTTAGATTTGAGGAGGTGAAATAAAAATAGATTAATTATATAGTAAGAAAGAGGTGCAGACAATGAATCTGCACCTCTTTCTTATTATCGCAAATCGCAACGGTGTTTTTACTCTTGGTCAAGTACCTCCCAATGACCACATCGAGGTTATACATCATCACCTCTCCAGACCATTTGTCCGAAGGTATTCGAATTCTTCTAATAGTATCGGACAAATGTATCTCTCCACTTTGTTCTATTTGGTCAAGGTGGTAGTTAATTAATTGTGGGTACTGTCACTCCAAATAGCCCATCACTCTCGCCAGCTTGCGTGAATTCCACCATTCCTTGCCATCAGCATCAACCTCTCTTAACTGCTCGAAAAGAGATTGAAGTTCTGGGGATGTTGTTAGAATTTTACTCCATATATTCAACGTTTACGATTTCTGCTCTATTGCTCATTTCCGCATTTCCTCTTTTCCTTCAGACATCTTAAATGTGATATCACCTTAACATCTGCAGGCAACCACTTCACGTTGTCCAGTTCATCATTTTTCAGCCAACGAGCAGCTTCGTGTTCATTCAGGTGCATCGCTTCTGTCAACAGCGAACAGATATAACAATGCATGGTCAGATGAAACTTTGGGTAGTCATATTCCACCGTACAAAGGAATTCATCCACATTGATTTCCGTTGACAGTTCCTCTTGTATTTCCCGTCTCAGGGCTTCCTCCGGAGTCTCTCCCAGTTCTATCTTCCCACCAGGAAACTCCCACCAGTCCTTCCATTCGCCATATCCTCGCTGAGAGGCAAAAATTTTATCTTCTTTGCAAATGATTGCAGCTACTACTTTTATATTTTTATGCGCTTTCATATCTATCACCCAATTGCTTTATACTGACTTGCAAAGGCGTATGTTGCTTCTGACATTGGCGTGTTCAAATGCCATACTATCTGCATAGGCATAGAGCCCTCCATACTTTTCATTGTCACTTGACCGAGATATGTAAATCCCATTCTGCACCCATAATCGGGATGTTCGACTTGCTGACGGACAAATAACAGCATGTTGTTTTCTCCACTACGATATGCTTCCGCTTCGCGGCTGCCCTCTCGAACACGATTCTGTGTTTCCCAATGGAAGAATTCACGACTTTGTGCAAAATCTTTGTAAGCTGTCGTGGAACCCTCCTCCCGTTTCTTGATGATATCAACGTACATAGCTTCAAGTTTAATCGATCTCAATCGTTCTACTCCCTCACGAGAAGGAGATTTTCTTTCAAGGGTTGAAAGTCCCAATGCAGCTTGTATCTGTGCTTTTGTATAGACACCATGCAAATGCAAAGGATTCCAATCTTTATAAACAGAATTGTCTTCTTTTTCCGGTGCAGAACATCTATTACGTAGAACTCCTATCACTTCTTTTATCTCTTGTATGAATAATTTGTCAACAGATAAGTCTTTAAACATTTCTGCAATGTTTGCATAATAACCTGCAGTATCAAAGAGATCATAATAAAACATTACAGCATAACGTCTTTCCATCTCGGTAAAGTTATCCGTAGAGCACTTAAATCCGCATTCAGCGAACTGCAACAATTGTGTGAAATACGAATACGAATCTGTTGCGAGCCATTTTTTTGTCACAGCAAACTTTATGTTTTGCACATGAGGTGAAACGCCATTCTGTACGCCAGCGGCCTGACATAGTTCGCCCCAAGTCAACGAACCATAAATTTTGTGGAAAGGTATATGACTATAAGCAAGGAATTCACTCAAAGAGAACGTTTCTCTGTTAGCCTCATAGTATGAAGCAATTTCCTTGATGATGCGATTCTTGTTCAAACTGCGGAGATAACCTTCAATATTGGCAATAATCTCCTCCTTCGCCTTCTCCTCGAGGATAATCTTGCAACCAAACGGAGCATTTTGGAATCCTTCTTTTATTTCGGTAAGAATAGAGCGCGAATGACGCCCAATAAGTGATTCAAAGCGTTCCTTATAACTGAACTCTGCTCGCGAATGCCCTACAAAGTCAAGAACCGTAAGATGGTCTTTATCTTTATGCAGACGGAGCCCACGCCCAAACTGTTGCAGAAACACAGTAGCACTCTCTGTTGGACGCAAAAAGAGAATTGTATCTATTTCTGGAATGTCTACGCCCTCATTGAAAAGATCAACAACAAAAAGATAATTGATGCCACCCGTTTGCAATTGTTTCTTCACTAGACGACGGTGATGTTCATTATCATCACTTGTCAACACAGCAGTTTTCAAACCTGCAAGTGTAAACTTTGCATTCATGAACTTAGCATGTTCCTTATCTACACAGAAACAAAGGGCACGTACTTTATGCAGACGACTATTGCCAATGTATTCCTGCATCTTCTTCAAAATGAGCCCTGTTCGGAAATCATTCTGGGTATAGATATGCGATAATTCCGCTATATCGTATCCATGACCCCTCCATTTCACCTCCGACAAATCTACGTTATCTGGGATACCATAATAATGAAATGGTGCAAGCAGCCCGGCATTCAAGGCAGCCGGCAAGCGTATTTCTGCAGAGATGTGACCATCAAAGAAAACCGTAATATCTTCTTGCTCATTAGTACGTTCCGGTGTTGCCGTCAAGCCTAGCAGTATCTGTGGTTTGAAGCATGTCATCAGTTTAACATAGGTCGGAGCAACAATATGATGCACTTCATCCACCACCATATAATCGTAATAGTTCTCCGTCAGCTGAAGATTATCTACACGGTTGCGCAACGTATCCTTGCTCGCAAACACATGCTGATAAGTAGTCGGTTCATTATTACCATCCCATACACTACCGAAGTTAGGATCGTCAAGCACAATACGGAATGTATGCATCGCTTGCATCAATATTTCTCGTCTGTGAGCAATAAAGAGGAAGTGGCAATTAGGATGTGCCTCACGATAGCGTTTGAAGTCAAATGCTGCTATGACAGTTTTACCCGTACCGGTTGCAGCAACAACCAGATTACGATAATGTCCATGGACGTTGCGTTCTACATCGAGCTTCTCCAGAATCTCTTGCTGATAATCCTTCGCACGCATCAGGTCGAGTGCTGAAAAATCAAGCAAAGGTGTTTCCCAATCGACACCCAGAGCCTTTTGTAGTCGTTCATCGCTCACACCAGGAATGAATACCTCAAACGTCTCGTCACACCAATAAGCCTCAAACGAATTACGTACTTCTTCAATAACCTGTGGCAGTTCAAATTGTGTAGCTTTGAAGTTCCATTCTTTACCATCTTTCAATGCATAATGCGACAGGTTGCTCGAGCCTATGTAAGCGGTATGAAAACCCGAGTTACGCAAAAAGATATAAGACTTGGCATGCAGACGATCCTGCGTTCCATCATATGAAATCTTTATTTGAGTATTAGGCAAACTCGCCAATCGAACAATTGCATCATAATCCGTCGCTCCCGTATAAGTAGTTGTTATAATCCGTAAGCGTTTTCCTTCGGCCGTGAACTTCTTCAAACTATTCCAAAGCAAGTTTAACCCGCTCGTTTTAATGAATGAAACAACCCAACAAATCTCATCAGCACAAAGAATCTCCCTGTTCAACTCACTCTCCATGTCTGCAGGCCCTCGGCCTCCAAAGAACAGAGCACTCCGGCTGAGAGTTGTAATAGGAGTAATAGCTCGCAGATGTTCCTCTATGTCAGGGTATTCACAATTGGTGCGATCAATAACTGCTGTTAAAATACTCTTCTGAGCATCAATTAAATCAAGTTCCGTATCATCCACTTTGAATTCTTTTCCCAATATCTTGATTACGGAATTAATGAAATCTATATATCTATCAGTATCCAGGTCATCAGGCGTTCCAATAAAAGCTATTTCAATTAGTCGCTGCAGGTACTTGCTCAGTATATGCACGGCATCATCTTTGCCAATTGGCTTCTTACCAATATAGAAACGATTAGCATCCACTTCTTTCAGTTTCAGCTGAAAGAGACGGTTAATGATTTGTTCGTATATACCAGTATGAATAATATTGTCATTCATAGGGCTTATCGTACTTCTAAAAACGATTTCATTTTATTTCCTTCAGTGGCTGGATTTATTCCCTTCCACTCTCTGTCTACTCAATATTGTCCACCTTGCTCATCAAACGTTTTATTACGAGCATACAAAATTAATTAATTTTCACGAAATAAAGAAAGAAGATTCATTTTTCTGCAAAATTCTGCCTATTATTGCATAGCTTATCCTTCACGTTAGATTTATACCATCTACGTTATCGCCATGGCATGCATGCATTATAATGTCAAATAATATATCAAAAAAACAGTACCATCTGAAATCGTCATCTAGCTCAAAATATTCAACTTTTGATCTGCCTGTTTGGTCTTTTTTCTTCCCCTCGATCCTCTCTCCCGCCAAAACCCCAGGTCCTAGGGGTCGAAACCTTAGGGTTGATGCGATAAGGTCATAGAGTTTAGCGGATAAAGTCTTAGCTT
>OCTW013368839.1_pt1 | contig 14484 bp, 11 predicted proteins | sample 1539671 | NCBI WGS metagenome assembly OCTW01 (sample SAMN02144230, study PRJEB22623) | gut metagenome | biome: sheep rumen | host: Ovis aries | place: New Zealand
CCATCATTTGGCAGAGATGATGACTGTGCAAAACAGCACACCGATTGACAGATTCAACGGATTCACGTCAGAGCAGATGCATCAGATGATTTATTTCCCTTTGGAGAAAGGATGTCCTGTACAGCTTAGGACACTGACAGACAGCCAGTTGAATGACATTCCACTCATGCGGCAAGTCCTCCACTTGATGGGAATCTTGGACAAAAGTGAATTGAAACTCACCGCAAAGGGGTACATTCCACCAAAAATCGTTGAAGAGCTATACCAGATGGGAACCCACAGTTGGAATACAGATTGGTACAAACAGAAAAGTGAACCTAAAACAGAGGAGATCCGTGTCCTCAGGGTTGTTCTCAAGGAATGCGGTCTTGTCAAGACGCGTACAGGCAAAATGTCGCTGACATCAAAAGGAAAGCGGCTTATGATTAATCATAACGAACTTCTCCGGGCAGTGATGCTCTTCCTTCTTCGCGACTATAACACGGGCTGGCTGGACTTGTGGGATGACATGGATGTGGGAAACCTGGGACGGATGTACTCTTTATGGCTGCTGCACCACTTCGGCAATGAATGGCAGCATACAGATTTCTATGCCGGGGAGTACTTTAGGGCTTTCCCGACGTTGGCCAATGCCCCCGCTTATGAATATAGGGTATTCAACAGGCTTTTCCATCTGATCGGCCTGTGCGATGTGAATGAACGGGAGGAAGACCGGGGCCCGGGCTTTGGGGAAAGGGTTATCAAGACCGATGTACTTGATATGATGTTTGAGTTTGCGGAGCCGGGGAACTGAATGCGGCCTTGAGTACATCCCCCTCCTCTGTAATTATTCTGACATTTCCAAATCTTTGCAAACCGTGCAAGGATTTGCAATCGGCCTCCCGAAGCCCTAACTTTACCGAAAAAACAAAGCACATGGGCTACTACTCAAGACACGCCATATTCCTGAAAGACAACGACATCCAGAAGCTTAAACTGAAGCAATCATAATGCCTGAACTCGATAGTCCGGCGGCAGGATAACGGACTTCAGAGATTCGCATAGTCCTGGTGCACCTTCTCTATCAACTCATCAAAATACTCGTCAACCGACACTGTATCTGCCATCACTCGATTTTCATCCACCTCATCCTCCACCACATTTTCCTCGTTAAGCGACCAACCAGCCCAGGGCTCCTGTCGGAACTTGTCAATGGGCACCTTCACCTTTTCATAATGCATTTTCCCGTCGGCATTGTACCTTCGCTGCCAGGCATCAAAATAGCGGACCAGATCCTCCTTTCCATCATATCTGAGACGGCAAGTTTTATGGCAGGGTGGATAGAAGAATGACGCCAAAGCATCCCAGCCCAGATAATCGTCAATGGAACTGTGTGCCCAGAAATGGGAATTCGGCTCCTCCCCTTCCGGCTGCATCACCGCCTCATACGATATCTTTCCTCCAGTTGTAATCTCCACGCTGACAGACTTATACCGCGCCAATTCCTCTTCCGAGTCTATCCCCTTTTCCGAGATAAATGTCAGAAACAGATCCATCGGGCTGTAACGCTCTTCCAGGTTGTAAGGCATCCGAAACATCGGCGTGCCGAACTGCAGGTGAAGTGCCGTCATCCTCCTGATATCCATGGCGTTATGTCTTCGCTGTTCCTCCGTCAAAACATCACATCCATAGCGGACGATGTCTTGCCAATGGCTGGCTGCATAACTGTGCCGCCCCATTGCATAATTCTTTGACAGCCAAATCAAGTCCTGCTCCAGATACCGTTCCTTGAGGTCGATGACATCTTTAATCTTCCTACGCTTCAAGAAATCACAGAACGCTCCCACCAGCGCCCGGAACTCCTCCGTCCCGAATTCGATATCCATAAACTGCCGATACCGATCAAGCTCGCTATATCCCTTCTCCCCCACATAATCCGTCATCCCCATAGCATAGCGGTATCCCATCCATGCCAGTGCTTCCTTATAAAAGCCATCCTCTCGTTCAATTCGTTTGCCCATAACGTTCCTTTTTTGAGCAAAGTTACGTCGCATTGGACGCCCCTGCAAATCTTTGCAAGGTTTGCAACTATTTGGAAAAGACGAAAGAAATACAGGTAGAAGACTGTTCTGTAACAAACGCGGTCAGCATACTGTTGAACCGCTCATACCGGTCCACTTATGTGTCATGGTAGCGTCAAAAAACGTGTGAGTCATTGCCCTGGGGGGGCAGCGAGACGCGCTCAATCCCCCGCTGCAATATAACCTTCCTGGTCATAGCCGCGGTGGTGGCGGTGGATGAGGCCTACAAGGGGCTGGAGGCGGAGGTCGGGAACATCCATTTTGCCGAAGCGCTCAAACTGAACATCATACCGCTCACGGCTGCCGTGGGAGAGGCGCTCCTCGATATCGCCCGGCACAAAGAAGGCGGCACGCTCACCCAAACGGGCATAGAACTCGGTGATGTAGATGTGCACCCCGGCGAGGTCGAAGTCCCCAAAGTGGACGTACTTGTTTGGGATGCCCTGCAGCCAAGTGGCAAGGTCACGCGATTGCGGGTAACGGGATACCAGCAAAAGGGGCGGAACGCCGCCTTCCCCGTACTGCTCCTGAATCTCTTCCCAAACGGCAGTCTGAAGCTCCGGCAAACGGAAATTCTCCATGTTCTCCACGCCCACCACAATGGCGTCGGAGGGAATGCGAAAGACCTGGAAATCACTGATATACAAAAAACTTCCAGGGCATGGGCAAAGAAGGATCTTCCGGGTTCCAAGCCGCACGCTCAGCGGGCCGATAACATTCACCGGGAAGCCCGGGCAGGAGCGCACGGCCGTAGCCTTAGAGTCTCCAAGGAGCTGCACCTGCTCGGAGCGTAAAGAGGCCCCGGAAAGGACCGCCGCCGTCTTCTCCAGCCTGTCTGGCTGCAGATTCTTGCTTCGGAGATATACATCGAAGGCTGCCCTGGAAATCACCTTCAGGGACTTTCGGCTCCCCCTCACAATGCTGGTAACGCCCCCTTCCAAAAGCATCTCCTCTACCCAGGCCGCTGGAAAACGGCTGAAAGGCACCGTTTCTCCCTGCCGTAAAGCCAAAAAGGCTCCAATAAGCGTAGCTCTCATTCCGCAGCCGCCTCCTTCCGGCTAAGCAGTGGCTGAATCACCGTACGTGTTCCGTCTTTAGACAGCAGATAGGTATGTTTGTAATCGGCCACGTTGTACGGCACAGGAGAGCCGTTTACCAGATAGATGTTGCGCGCCCCGGCAAAATCCAGGATACCGCGCACGTTCCGTGGATGCAGGCGGCCAATTTCGTCCATCACACAGTGAATGCGGAAGTCCGCGAACTTCCCGGAGACCCTCACCTTGAACACATTGATTAGCATGATGTTAACCATGGCTTTCACAAGTACGTCCGTGCCATCCGAGCCCACGGAGGAGATTTTCTCCACCCAGCCGGTGTCGTTGTCGTTTTCCGTGATTCGGAACTGGAGCTGGAAGGTGTCGCTGAGCGTGAGCCGGCTTCGCGAGGCATGTTCCCCGCCGATAAGCAGTTTCATCAGTGACAGCAGATGCCCGACGGCCGCACTGCGGGACTCGTCCCGGGACGCGCCGGAGAACAGGTTCACCTGATCGAGGTCGTACCCGTGTTCATCGGCAAACTCCTTGATCCGCTGCAGCAGGCTTACCATTTTATCGGCCGAAGGGATGGTCCTGAGCTCGATGCTTTTGACCGCGCCGATGAAATTCTTTTCACGGAAGTCGTAGTTGATATCCTTGATGATGCCGGCAATCTCCGAGGAATTGCGGGAGACCTCGTCCATCTCATGGGAAATCCGAAGGAGGAGGTCTGTGTAGTGCCCGCTTGTGCGGCTCCGGAACTCCTCAATCTTGTCACTTTCAATGAATTCCACCAGCGAAGATGCAAAGCTGCGATAGTCTTCGTCGGAGTGGTTGTCCGTCTTGAAATCGAAGATATTCCCCGGGCTGAAATGAGATGTGAAAGTATTGACACTCTGATAGAAAGCCTGTTCCGTATTCCGTTTTTCGCTAAGTACCCGGTGGATGGCGTCAATCAGCTGCCTGCAAGTTTTGTCAGTCTTTTGTTCCCGGGCTTCCGGAAGAATGGGAAGGGCGTTGCTCTGCTCAAAATTTTGGGCTTCCGTAAGGCCTTCCTTTAGTTGCCGAAGCACCTCCTGCATCTCTTGCAGGGATTCAGTGGCGCGGCCCAGAGCATCCTCCTCTTTCCTGCGCCTAAGCTTGTAACGCTCTGAAAGTGAAGCCTTTTTCCCTTCCACCTTGGTCTTCTCAGAGACAAACAGTTCCTTCTTGTCCAGATATTCCTCCTTGTCCTTCCGGTAGTTGAAAATGACTTCCTTGTTCTTTGAAATCTTCTCTAGCCGCTCCTCAAGGCCGGCAATCTCTTTGTCACACTTTTCCAGAGCCATGGCATCGGCACCCTGCCCGGCAAGTTCCCGGGATTGCTCCTTGGAAAGGGCTTCCAGGGCATCGGAGAGCTCTTTTTCCCTGGCCGATATTTCGGCCTCAACCTGAGAGAGGGCGTCGTCGTGTTGCTTCTGAAGGGACTTTCGGCCGCGGGTATCAGCATCCTTAAGTTTCTGAATCTGAGCCTCTTTCTCCTTAAGGAGTGCATCCAGGGCCTCCGTGGCCAGAACCTTTTCCGAAGTCAGGGCTTGAAGGGCCTCCCTGCACTTTCTCATCTCATCCTCCCGCGCTTTCCGGGTATTCTCCTCCAGCATCGAGAGCCGTTTTTCGGCATCCTCCAGCTTGGCCGGAAGCATCAGGACCGCCGCCTGCAAAGCGGAGAGTTCGTCACGGAGCGGTTTTATGCGGGCATTATACTTCTTCCTGAGCGCCGCCAGGGCCGATTCTTTATCGGCCAGAAGGCTCTCCTGCCTCTCCTTCAGCGTGGATAGTTCCTTTTCCAGCTGCCCCTTTTCCTTCTGCAACTGCCGGGGCGTACGCGAATTCATATTAAGGGTGCTAAGGTCAAGATGCACCCCAAAAAGGGAATCTCCCTGGGCCTCTGAGGGGTGTAAATTCTTGGCATAGAGCACCGTACGTTCATCGGCCACCTTTCCTATGGTGTCCTCCCAGCCGGGCTTGTGAGTGGAAAGCCACTGGATGAAGGAGCCGTCCATGGAAGCAAGAAGGCCGCTGATTTCGGCTATGCGGGAATCAAGCCCATTCATTTCACCGGCGATGTCTGATAGTTTGTCGTCCCAATCGCGGGCCTCCCGATGCTGATGGAACTGCCCTTCCTGAGAAAGCGCCTCTATGCGGGCCTCCTGCGCCTTGACGGAAGCCTCCAGCCTCCCTTTTTCGCCGGAGAGGCGGGACATAGTGGCCTCCGCGGCCTTCATCTCCTCCGCAAAAGGCGAAAGATGGGCGGCAAGCGCCAGCGCCTTGTCCTGGACGGCCATCCGCTCCTTGAGGTCCAGCGCCAGGCTTTCCTGGGCCGAAACACGCTCCCTGAAAGCTTCCTCCACGCCCGACAACCCCGCCTCAAGCACCTCCGAGAGCTTCCTTAGCTGAGCATTCAGCGCCGCACCGATTTCCACCTTCCTCTCCTGCCGGGCCGCGCGCCAGGCATCAAAGCCCAGCCGCATTTCGCGTTCACGGTCCTTGTATTTGGCCGCAATGTCGGCATACTCCCGCGTGAGCCTGGAGCGAAGCGCCCGGGCCGATTCCAACGATGCCTGTAGCGCCTTCTCCCGCCCATCTTCTTCCATAAGCGCCTGTATACCAATGCCTTCGTACTTCTTCCGAAGTTTAGGGATCTTTTCCAATTTATCGTTCAGGGCGCCTATTTCCTGGTCCAGGGAAGACAGTTCGTGCGAAAACTTATCCTGGAGTTCGGAGAGCTTGTCCCGGCACTTTTGCTGCAGGACCTCCGTATCCTCAACCTGTTTTTCCAGAATGGGAATCCGCTCCTGCGAATATCGACGGGCATAGCGGAGCTCAAGCAAGCTGCCTGTGAGTTCGTCGTCAAGATACAGGAGCTTCCGATACAGTTCCACCACTTTTTCTCCCTGGCGCCGCACCGTCACCTCCCCCTGCTTGTTCTTCTGGAACCACTGGGAGATGTCATTGTATTCCCGCTCAAAACCAGCGAGTTGGCTGCGGAAATAGACAAGGTCTATGCCGGGTTCTTCGTCGCCGAGGGAGCGGATTATGATATCCTTGATGAAATCGGCATCTACCTTTGCGCCCAGAAAAACGTTTTGAAGGCTGCGCGGAATGTTCTGATACTTAGCCGTTTCCATAATGCAAAACCGGGCGAACTCCTTTCCAGTGGCCCGCTTGTTCCCGTAAATGATGTCCCTGTATTCCTGGTATTCATCCACGATACGCGTCATGGGCGCGCCGTCCAGACGCCGGCGGATTACGGAAGAATCGGCCGTCACCTCCCCATGGTCATCGATGAGCCATTCCTTCCGGAAGGGGGCCCCGATAAAACGGAAGACACTATGGGCGTGCGAGCGGAAAACCAGCACCGTGAAGGCCCCGAACTCGCTCTCGACCTCGTAGGCGATGTATGAATTGGCCCCCGGAAGGTAGAACTCGTCAAAGGGACGCTTCTCACGGCTGATGCCAAGGTGCGTCTTGTCTCCAGTGTAGAAAAACAGGATGGTCCTTAGCACGGTGCTCTTTCCAACGCCCTGAGTACCAATAAGATGAACGTTTCCGTCCAGGCGAACCTCCCCGTAACGGATGCCCGCGCTGTTCACAAATACAATTTTACTTAGCTGTCTCATCGCTGGCCTCCTCTTCTTCGCTGATTGTTAACATTTCCACAAGGGCTTCCAGGAAATGGAAGGCCGATGTCACCTTGTACACCTGCTCGAACTCGTTCTCCAGTTCAATGAACCCGGCCTTGTCCATGTCGTCAATAAGCATCTGCACCGTATCCTTGGCGCTGTGCTGCCCGGGATAGAGCTTACGTGCCTTTTCCTTAAGCTCTACATCGGCCGAAATGGCCTCAGTGATGGCCGAAGGCGTAAAACGGATGCCTGTAGAGAAGCCGCCGTGGAAGGTTTTCACAAAATCCAGGCGGTCTATCCAGACACCAAGGGCGGTGAGCCGACGGCTAAGCTCTGTGCGGGAGTCTTCGCGGGAAAAATGGAAGTAGCCGTTTCCCTGCTCCAGCACAAAGCCAATGCCCTCATAATAAGCCTTATAGTCGTCATAGTTCTCCTCAATGTAGTCATAGAGGCGACGGACATCGGCCCGGGTGCTGTCCTGGCTGATGAACCCTCCCCGCGAGAGGAGCTCGAATATCTCTTTGGTCCTAATCATGGTCTAACGCGGATAAATCAGGGGGTAAATGAAATTCCCCGCCTCACGAAACTCATCCGTGATGCGGAAATCTTCGTCGAATTCCACCGCTAGGCGGCAGAATAGGGTGAGGCGGTCTTCGGCCGAAAGCGGCTCACGGAAAGTGTAGCCGGAGAGGAAGGTCATGAGGTCCTGGGAGCTCCCAAGAAAGGCATTTCGGACCTCGAAGGTGTTCAGGGTGTCCTTCACTACGGCGCCACGGGAAAGCTCTTCCGGGGAAAGCGGTTCAGGGTTTGTCCTGCGCCTTGCCGTGGGGTTTTTAAGGACGGCGTGCGCCTCCTTCAGGGCGGCAATCCCGTCCGGCGTATTGGTCAGCGACTCCAGCGAAGGCAGGCAGTTATACCAAGGGCGCTTTTCCAGGAAGGCGGGCCGATGAGTCTGCAGCGCCCAAATAACGTCCGTGCTGCTCTCCCACACAAGCTGGTCCTTGAGGTACTTGATGCGGCGGATCTTCTCCACCAGCCGTTGCTGAGCCTCTATCTTATTGAGGTACAAGATAATCTGGCGGTCCAGCTCCAGCAGGCCGTGATAAGATTCCGTGAGAGCGTCCTTCACCATGGCCACTGTCTCTTTCAGATGAGCATCCATGGACTGGCCGAAAAACACCCGCTGGCGTTCGTCGAAGAGCTTTTCGGCCTCCTTTATGAGAAGGGCGATGTCTGCGCGCTTGCGGTCCAAATTTTCCAGGCGCTTGCGCTTGACGGCATAGTCGCGCTCGTTCTTGTAGGTGCTGTCGATGGCCCGTTTGAGGTCTATGACATTGCGGTGGGTGGAAAGGGCGATGCTGCGGAGAATCCTTAGGATTTCCCCCATATAGCGCTGCTTTCGGCCCTCCGAATCTACTGTAAGCCAAAGCTCAATGTTCTCATTAAGGGAGTCTATGTGCTGCTTCACGCTGAGCACATTGATTTCCTCGTTCACCTCCAGCACATCCTCGAAAAAGCGAATGTAGGTATCCTCCAGCACCAGGAGGCCACCCTCCGACTCCCGGATGACCCCGTGTTCCAAAAGATATTCCAGCCTGCGGCTATCCTGGGATAGAAAATTCTCCAGCGCCTGCTCCGTGCGAAGCGACGGCGCCTTCCTGCTTGTGAACAAGAATTTAAGCAGCTCCTTCTCCCTTGCAATCGCCTTCAGCAGCGCATCTATGTCTCTGAATGCATTCAATTGTCAGAATAACAAAACATTAATCAACACCATTTGAAATTAGTAGAATAATGACTATCTTTGCATTACACAATCATGCTTAAACAAGACAGAACCATCATTCATGTGGAGGTCAAGGACACCCATGAGCATTTTTACTTTGGGTCAGCGGCAGCCATGTTCCAAGACTCCAGAGTAAAGTATTTGTTAAAAATCAAATACCAGACTTTCCGTACCAAGCGCATCGCCCCCGGGAAGCCTTTCGAGAACGAGTTCGTCATCGTCCGAAAGGGCCTGCTCAGCACCATCGATCACAAAGAACTCTTGTAACTCACTTCCGGCGTACCTGTGAAGCCACTCCGCAGGAATGCTGACAACGCTTGTCTGGCATTACAGAGTCCTGCGCCCCTACAGGTCCACCAGCCTGTACCCTTATGCGCAAAATTGGCCGATTTTGACGCTACCCTGCCGATGGCGCGGACCGGTATACACACAAAATCGCCATTGCAGCCAGATTATGCGGTGTCCAGAAGCCTCGCGGCATCGGTATAGCTTATACCGCACACCCTGGCGGCCTGGTGAACTCCGGCGCTGAAACGGAAGCGGACCTGACGGAGCGTTTCGGCCTGCTCCTGAGTTGAAAGAGCCACGAACGCAGGCTTCTGAAACAGGCTTTGCATAAGGTCCGGCAGGGCAGCCAGAATTACCTGATCCCGGAAGGCAGGCAGTTTTTCATCCTCCGCCTCCAGGCGCTTTCGGGCCTTGGAGGAGCTACTGAGAAAATACTGCATGCGCTTGGAAGAACGGAAGACAGATTCTACTTGGTTCACATCCACGTACGATTCCGGCAACACGAACCCTCTTTCAGACAACAGCCACTCATCCGGAAGTTTCAGAGCTGCCCTGCTGTGCATAAGACGGATTCGCTCCCGCCCGGAGAGCTCCCCCAGGCGGCGGTACTTTTGGGCAGGATGCCTGGAGACGAAGTTCCTGCCTTGAGGCATACTGCTTTCAAGGGGCATTCCATCCCACAGCATCTGAAAGAACGTGTTTCCCGTTCCCCACGGATACTGCCCAGGATACAGGCATATACTTGCCGCCACACAATTCATCTGTACATAAGCAATCGCCCGTTCCAAAGCTTCCGCCTTATCTTCGGATATCTCTTTAATATCCAATTTGTTACGTCTGAGAAACTCTTTTATACCATACTTTCCGCCCAAATAATGGGAGAACCGGCCCTTAAAACTGTTCATGAAGGCTTCCACCTCCTGACGGGTTCCGTACAGCACAAAGTGCACGTGGTTGGACATCAGTATGAAAGCCAGCACAATAACCTCCGGCGTCAGGGCCGCCTGGATGGCCACATAGTTCATTCCTGTTACAAAATCCTCATCATCCCTGAACCACAATCCATCCTCCAGATGCTTGGTGGTCACCAAATAATACTTTCTCATCGCTTCAAATCTTTAATTACTATTGATTTGTGGCCGGGCGTTAATGCAGGGCTACTGCTGGATAATCCACGTCTGTATGCCAGCCCCTTATATGCGCTGATTGGAGTTCCGAACAGCAGCCACCAGCCTCTACAAATATAGGTATTCTGTTGACAATCGCCAAAATATTTCAACAATTTTATAGAATAATGTTGACACACATCCGCTAATATGCAGGGCTACTGCGCCTACAGGTCCACGCTCCCTCCGCAGGGTAGCGTCAAAATCGGCCATTATTGCACATAGGGGTACAGGCCGATGGACCGGTAGACGAGCTGGAGAAAGTCAAAGGCAACAGATGTGCACTTTCTGCCTATCGACGCCATAGAATTATTCTGCTGATTTCCAAATTTTGGCAAGGCTTGCCAAAACTTGGGGAGAGGGTTGTCGGCATCTTACTTTTGCAAAAAAAAGAAAGATGCGAAAGAAACAACAAAGGGTGCTTATGACGCCGCTCAATGAAAAGGTCCTCTTGCCGGATGAGGGTGCTGAACTTAGTTTGAATCCCATGGAACGCACGCTGTACAGGTTGTTCCTGCGGCATCCGGAGGGCATGTTGGCCGATGATTTGATGCTTCATTGGCGGGAACTGGAAACTCTGTATGCCCAGGAGTCCTGCTATGTGGACGAAGGGCTCCGGGAGAAAAAACTGGAGTCACTTTGCGGAGAATCCAAACGGGTGTTCTATGCCACGGTTTCCAGGATAAAAAAGCGGTTCATGAGGGTGCTGGGCGCCACGCGGGCAAGGTCATACTATATTGCCAGAGGGGAAAACGGTATGTATAAGACCAAGGCAAAAAAGTGTGGCTAGCAGATGCATGCGAATGTCGCTGATACGGGTCGCTGCTCTTACCCTGTTTTTCTTCCGGACCCCGGCGCGCAAAAATGGCCGATTTTGACGCTACCCTGCCGGGGGCGTGGACCGGTAGGAGCACCTGAGGCATCATCGGCTTTTAAGAAAAACCTATTCTGACGCTGTCCCCGCGCATTTTCTCCTCCCGGCAAAGCCTTCTTATTTCCTGAAGATCCGGTCCCTTGCCGTCAAGAACTTCCATAATGGTGGCCTTGCGGACGATATTATCAATTTCACCGCCACTGAAAGAGAAGGCGGTAGCCAGCGCCTGGGCTTCCTCATCGGCAAGTGATGGCATCTTGGAAAGCCAGATACTTTTCCTCGCTTCTACAGTAGGCTTTTCAAATTTGACTTTGAACAGGAAGCGCCGTTCAAAAGCCCCGTCCAGATTGTCGGCCATATTGGTAGTTGCAACGAGAATGCCGTCCAGGCGTTCCATCTCCTCAAGAATGATGTTCTGGATAGTGTTTTCCGTTTGCGCCACATTGGAGGAGTCGGAGTCCTTCCGTTTGGAAAAGATGCCATCGGCTTCATTAAAAAGCAGAATAGGGCGCAGTTCGCTGTGCTCGCAGATGTCCTCATACTTTTTGAAAACGGCCTTGATGAGTTTTTCGCTTTCCCCAAACCAGCAGGACTTGGTGGAACTGATATCCACATGATAGATGGCCCTGCCGGTAGCCTTGGCTATCTGCATCACGCTCTCCGTTTTTCCCGTCCCCGGCGGGCCATAGAGCAAAGCCGCTATCCCTCTTTGCATGCACCTTTCTTCCAGGCGTTTACGAAGCGACACATAATTCCTTTCTTCAAGGCATTTCTCCAATAAGTCAAGTTGCGACCGGGTCTCCGTACTAAAATAGAGTTTCCGTTCCGCAATCTTCTCCGGGAGGAAGTAGTCCCTGTCTCCTACTTTTTCCATGAAATTCCGGGCATCATCGCCAAAAAACAGACGCTTTCCTTCGTCTGTGAGCGTTAGCACAGAGCTGTCGAAAAAGCCCTGCTTGCTGCACTCCACCAGTTTACCCTTTTGAAGCGGATGCTCTTCTGCCTTGAACATATGGGACATCCTCACCGATTGGGCCTTCGGATAGATGCACGACAAGTCTGACAGCCCGAATGAGCCATCCTCCATGCATTCATAGCAAACCATATAGAAGAGGAAGCGGTCCAAGTCGTCATAATCCATCTCCAGTTTTTCCACGAAAGGAAGACGCGCATTCGCAATCTCCAGGCGGAACATCTTTTTCTTGATTTCCTCTGAGAATCCCGGCCTGTCTTCATCCGCATCATGGTATATCTTGTTGACCGCCGATGCAAACCCATAGCAGTCAAGGCCTTCTATGGGCTTAATAAAAGCCTTGGCCCTGTCTCCCAAAAAGAGCCGGACGCCCTCATTGGTCAGTTTAATACTATGCTCCCCTACTCCTTCTATCCATCCCTCCTTCAGCAGAGGGTTCTCAAGCTGCATGATGGAACTTCTGACGGAGAATCGCTTCCCCGGAGAGTCGAAGATGTCGGCAAGTACCTCCAAGAGGTCCGTATACCGGTCTACGCCAGGAGTATAATCATCGCAGGCAACATAAAACAACGCCCTGTCTTCAATGGTTATCTCTTTTTCTCTCAACAACTTAACCATAGAAAATTCCGAGAACGCCTCTTCCAGTTGCAGGATGTTTCCCAAGAGCTCCTGCGTATCCATACCATCCTTTTTCCTGGAATCCACCATGCCAGCGACAAGGCCGCAGAAATCACACTGATCCAGGACCTTCTGCTTCTCCGGTTTGGGATTCTGCTTCACTTCTTTCCCCTGCAGGATGGCCTCCAGAACTGTAGGGTTCACCCTGTACCTCCGTTTTAAAGGAGACCAGGCCATTCCGTTTTCAAGCGTCAGGTAGCCGCCCTTCTCCAGGTCAATCAAAAAACAGTAATACCCCATTACGTCCAGTACGGGACAGTTATAATAATCGGCCAAGTCCGTTATTCCGGTGGACGTTTCTGCCAGATCCCTGTCAAACACCGGAACGAAGGCCAATGCCTCCATCCCCTCCATGCCCGTACACTCCGACAGGGCCTTCATGGCATCCGCCGCCTTGTTGATACTCTGGTTGGTAAGGCCTCTGCCCTTCAGCATCTTGGAAATGGCATGGATACAGTTGAACGGGCTCACTTTTCCGTCCCGCCCCAGTAAACTCTCCGGCGTATATGTATATCGGTTCGTCATAAAGCTTTTTCCGCAAAGATACACGGCCACTCCGTCCCCTGCAAATCTTTGCAAGGTTTGCAAAGATTTGGAAATAAGCAAAATGTATTGCAGAGAAAAAACTTCGACAAAAGCAAATTTCTGCAAGGTTTGCAAAGATTTGCACACGCCATTGGCAAACACGATCTTTGTGGGGAAAAAAACGCACACGATATGACAAACGATTCCAAGGAAAACCTGATTGACTCCCTACAAGAAGCGGGAATGCTGTACTTCGTGCTTGGTTCACTAATCAGTGCCGACAGTCTCACTGATGTCGAGTCCTGCCGGAAGGCACTTAAAATGTCAGAAGGCTTAAAGGCAGATTTCGTCACCTCTACACTCAAGGACGATTTGAAAATCAAGTCATTACTGGAAAAGGCCAATGCCATTATCAAACGAGATCTGCAAATCTACCTGAAAAAGAAATCTACAAAGAGCGACTAAAGATGGGAACAACAGCAAGAATATCTATCAGGATAAAGCCGGAACAAAAGGGACGGGCCAGATTTCATGTCAAAGAATGGAGAAAGAGCCTTTAATCCCACTATGATTAAAGTTCAAAGCACGCCTTCCCGTCAAAGTCAAGATGCTCATTCTGGAACACATAACCAAGTTGGTTACATAGCAGAGTTGTCCCACCAATCTTACTGCCAGATCCACCGGCAAAATGCGTATGCCCATAAATCCAGTAGTCCACACCGGAATCTTCAATAAAAGAGTCAAGGTCCACCTGGAAGGCCGAATTCAACGCCCCGCCGGGATAGCCGTTAAATGCATCCCGCAGTGTAGGGCAATGATGCGTGATGACCACTTTATGCACGGCCCGTGACGCAGTCAAAGAACCCGACAGCCAATCCATACACCGCAGATGCAGCCCATCCACATCATTGGCACAAAACCGGGCTCCGTCCAGCACACTGTGCCGGAAGTCATTCATACCCTGTTGAATAGTCCATAGATGCAGCGGGCTTATGCGCGTCCAAAGCGTTGTGAAGAAAAACTCCGTATCCCCAAGCACCACACTTTTATTGTTTAGATACCGCACATTATCCCTATAGGCGACCTCATAGTCCTCCATGGTATGTTTAATGTCATAGCCCTGATAGAACTCATGATTACCCGGGACAATCAACGTTTCCCTGAAATGCTCGGCGCACCAGTCAAAAAACCGGCGTTTTATCATATTCCGATCCCCCAGGTACGACACGTCCCCCGCCAGCACCAAAACATCGCCAACCGGTTCCATGCCCCCATTTTCAATGAAATATCGGTTCTCTGCAAACTCCAGATGCAGATCTGATGCATATTGAATCTTCATGGCTCATTGTCTTTTGCGTTTATCCTCAATGGTTACCTTCCCTAATACAAACCCGAATAGCACCTTCAGCCCAAAAGCTTGAAAGAACGTTATTTTACC
>OCTW013422262.1_pt1 | contig 14479 bp, 9 predicted proteins | sample 1539671 | NCBI WGS metagenome assembly OCTW01 (sample SAMN02144230, study PRJEB22623) | gut metagenome | biome: sheep rumen | host: Ovis aries | place: New Zealand
ACTGGAAGAGGTGACTCGCTTCCCCAACAACCTCATTGAGCAGGGCGGACACTTCTACTGGGACATCTACGCATTGTACTTTGAAATCATTCGCGGCCTCAAGACCGTGGCCCAGAAAGGCGTGCAGATCACCAGCATCGGCATCGACACCTGGGGCGTGGACTTCGTGTTCATCGGCCACGACGGAGCCATTCTGCGCAACCCTCGCGCCTATCGCGACCCCATTACCTTCGACGCCATGGACGACTATCTGAAGCACGTCGTGTCGAAGAAAGAGGTCTACGACGTCACCGGCATACAGTTCATGAACTTCAATAGCATCTTCCAGCTCTACGCCATGCGCCGCGAGGGCAACAGCGCCCTGCGCAATGCCGCCAAAGTGTTGTTCGTGCCCGACGCGCTGAGCTGGATGCTCACCGGCAACGAGGTGTGTGAATACACCATCGCATCTACCTCGCAGCTGCTCGACCCGCGCACCAAGCAACTCGACGAACGGCTGCTGCAGAGCCTCGGGCTCACCCGTTCGAAGTTCGGTAAGATGGTGCAGCCCGGCGAGCTCATCGGCTGTCTGTCGGAGGAGGTTCGCCGCATGACCGGCCTGCCCGCAGTGCCCGTATACGCAGTAGCTGGCCACGACACCGGCTCGGCCGTGGCAGCCGTGCCCGCCAAGGACGAGAAGTTCGCCTATCTGTCGAGCGGCACGTGGAGCCTCATGGGCATTGAGACCAAGGACGCCATCATCAGCGACCTGAGCTACGAGCGCAACTTCACCAACGAGGGCGGCATAGAAGGCACCACGCGATTCCTGAAGAACATCTGCGGCATGTGGCTCCTGGAGCGCTGCCGCAAGGAGTGGACCGACGCACCATCTGACTATGGCACGCTCATCAGCGAGGCCATGAAGGTGACGGCTTTCCAAAGCATCATCAACCCCGACGACGCCATGTTTGCCAATCCCGCCAACATGCAGCAGGCCATACGCGACTATTGCCAGCAGACCAACCAGCATGTGCCCGAGGGATATGCCGAGCTGACGCGCTGCATCTTCGACTCGCTGGCACTGCGCTATAAGCAGGTGTTCGGCTATCTGAAGGAAATGGCTGCGTTCCCCATCGACACGCTCCACATCATAGGCGGCGGTTCGCGCAACGAACAGCTCAACCAGTTCACCGCCAATGCGACAGGCACCACCGTGAAGGCCGGTCCCACCGAGGGCACCGCACTGGGAAACATCATGGTGCAGGCAAAGGCTGCAGGAGCCGTGAGCGACATCTGGGACATGCGTCGCATCATTGCCAACAGCATCGAAATGAAGACTTTCGAGCCGCAGGACAACGAACTGTGGGAACAGGCCTACGGGAAATACCTGCAGATTGTTGAGAGCAAGAAGTGATAAACCCACCCCCATCCCCTCCCCAAGGGAGGGGGAACAAAGGAGGGGAGGAGGCAGAAAACGTAAATCTGAGTAAATCTAGCACTTATAGATTTGACAGAGAAGTGACCGAGGCGAACTACGTAAAACTGCATAAACCTAATGCAAGAAGCATTATGCAGACCTCAAGCGTAGGAGAAAGCAGCCCATCCCCGGCCATTGGAGCAGAAAAGGATGAAATCTGCCGCATGAACTCCAGAACAACGGAACTCCGGAATCCCTGGATTTTCAGCATTCCAGAAAACTTAAAGAAAAAAACATTTACAAACCTAATAAACAAAAGACAAATGAAAGAAGAACTGATTCTGAAATCGTATGAGATTGCCAAGGAGCGCTATGCTGCCCTTGGTGTAGACACCGACAAGGCCATTGAGACCCTGGAGAAGACACCCATCTCGCTGCATTGCTGGCAGACCGACGACGTGGTGGGCTATGAGCGCAACGAGGCTCTCTCGGGCGGCATCCAGACCACGGGCAACTATCCCGGCCGCGCACGCAACATCGACGAGACTCGTCAGGACATCGAGTTCGTGAAATCACTGCTCGCCGGTAACCATCGCCTCAACCTGCACGAGATCTACGGCGACTTCAAGGGCGAGTTCGTAGACCGCGACCAGGTGGAGGTGAAGCACTTCCAGAGCTGGATGGACTGGGCCAAGGAGAACAACATGAAGCTCGACTTCAACAGCACCAGCTTCTCGCACCCCAAGAGCGGCGACCTCACACTGGCCAACCCCGACCCCGCCATCCGCGAGTTCTGGATTGAGCACACCAAGCGCTGCCGCCGCATCGCCAACGCCATGGGTGAGGCTCAGGGCGACCCCTGCATCATGAACATCTGGGTGCACGACGGTTCGAAGGACATGACCGTGGAGCGCAAGCGCTATCGCGAGATCTTCGCCGAGAGCCTCGACGAAATACAGAAGGAAGAGCTGCCCTGGATGAAGTCTTGTCTGGAAGCTAAGCTCTTTGGCATTGGCCTGGAGAGCTACACAGTGGGCTCTCACGACTTCGTGGCCGGATACTGCGCCACACGCAAACTGATGTACACCCTCGACACTGGCCACTATGAGATGACCGAGAACGTGAGCGACATGGTGGCATCGCTGCTGCTCTTCGTGCCCGAACTGATGCTCCACGTGAGCCGACCCATCCGCTGGGACAGCGACCACGTGACCATCATGAACGACCAGACGCTGGATCTCTTCAAGGAACTCATTCGTGCCGACGCACTGAACCGCGCCCACATCGGACTCGACTACTTCGACGCTGCCATCAACCGCATCGGTGCCTACATCGTGGGTACACGTGCCACGCAGAAGTGCGTGCTCTCCGCACTGCTCGAACCGCTGAAGAAGCTGCGTGAGTATGAGGACAACGGACAGTACTTCGAGCGCCTCGCCCTCCTCGAGGAAGCCAAGACACTGCCCTTCGGCGCCGTCTTCGACTACTTCAACCTGAAGAACAACGTGCCCGTCGGCGAGGACTTCATCCCCTGCATCCAGCAGTATGAGAAGGACGTGACCTCGAAGCGCGCGTAAGGCTGAGTGGACACAAAATCGTCGGAAAATCTTTCCTAAAATGGCTGTCAGACAACACGATAGTGGGACGGCATGGAAATAGGTGTCCGAGGGTTTTGTGTCCAACCCTTTCTGATTAAATAATCCTGAAAATGAATTCCTTCGATGCAAGGGACTACTTCCAGAAAATGTACCGCATAGTAGGTGCGGCCATGACCTTATACAACGAATTGGGTCACGGCTTTTCAGAAGCCGTCTATCAGGAATGCTTGTCCATCTTGTGTAAGGAAGAAGGAATACCCTGGGAAAGAGAGAAGAAACTGACGATGCACTTTCACGGACAAAGTCTGCAAAAAGCCTACGTGGCTGATTTCGTTTGTTATGGTGATATCGTCGTAGAACTGAAAGCGGTTTCCGAAGTCATTCCAGAACATAGGGCTCAGTTGCTTAATTATCTCCGCATAACAGATTCGCCGGCTGGTGTCCTCATCAACTTTGGCCACCCTTCGTTTCTGGTTTCTGAGAAGTACATGTTTAACCCCATGAAAGGTGAATACGACTTCGTAAGAGGCAGCATATAGTGCCAGATGCTCTCGCTGCTATCTTCAGATTTTCTGTTCGATAAGAAATTACTCTCACCTGACAAGTATAGATATTTTAATTTTATTTTGTCATGATTTTCAGTCCCCCAAAACACATTTTCTTCTCGATGAGATTTTCGTCCCGTTTCAACGGTGTATTATTTTCAGTTTAGTTTTACCAAGATTCTCAGTCCCCAAAAAACACATTTTCTTCTCGATGAGATTTTCGCCCCGTTTCAACGGTGTAATATTTTCAGTTTAATTTTACTAAGATTTTCAGTCCCCAAAAACAATTTTTATGGACATCATCATAGGTTTACTCATTATAGCTATCGGCGCCTTCTGCCAGTCAAGCTGCTACGTCCCCATCAACAAGATCAAAGACTGGTCGTGGGAGTCCTACTGGATTGTGCAGGGCGTCTTCGCATGGCTCGTGCTCCCGTTCCTCGGCGCACTGCTGGCCGTGCCCGCCGGACATTCCCTCTGCGAACTGTTCACAGCCGACCAGTCGTTCAACATCTGGATGACCATCTTCTTCGGCGTGCTATGGGGAGTAGGAGGACTCACCTTCGGACTCTCCATGCGCTATCTCGGCGTCGCCCTCGGACAGAGCATCGCCCTCGGAACATGCGCAGGACTTGGCACCATCATGGGCCCTGTCTTGCTCAACATCTTCTTCCCCGAACAGAAACCCCTGGAGTCGCTCACCTACGCCGTCATCATAGGAGTGGTGGTCACGCTCATCGGCATTGCCATCATCGGAGTGGCAGGGTCGATGAAAGCCAGTTCGCTCTCTGAGGAAGAGAAGAAGGCCGCAGTGAAAGACTTCAATTTCCCCAAAGGCCTTGCCATCGCGCTGCTCGCAGGATTCATGAGCGGATGCTTCAACGTCGGTCTGGAGTTTGGCAAGACCATCAACTTCGGCGAACTCACCGACCCGATGTTCCGCACGCTGCCCGCCACCTTCCTCGTGACGCTCGGAGGATTCGTCACCAACGCCATCTACTGCTTCTATCAGAACCAGAAGAACCACACGTGGGGCGACTACAAGAAGACCAATGTCTGGGCCAACAACCTCTTGTTCTGCCTGCTGGCCGGCGCATTGTGGTACAACCAGTTCTTCGGACTGTCGCTCGGCAAGGGCTTCCTCACCTCGTCGCCCACGCTGATGACCCTCGCCTTCTGCATCCTCATGGCCCTCAACGTTGTGTTCTCCAACGTCTGGGGAATCATCCTCAAGGAGTGGAAAGGCTGCTCTCAGAAGACCATCACAGTCCTCATCATCGGCATCATCGTCCTCATCATCAGCTCCTTCCTGCCGCAGTTCATCTAAGCGATTCTCGCGGTGTTTTTTTTGAAAAGCCGCTCCTAAATCTCTAAGGAATTATCTCTTAAAACGTCAGTTGAGAGAGTAATTCCTTGGAGGTTTTCTTTTTTGTCAACCATCGTGTTGACAGTTTGTAGCCCATCTGACCTTATCCTTTGTTTTCCCGCATCGTTGTTGTCGTGCCTTTATCACATACTTCTTGACAGGAAACGCAAATAATTGTAAAGATTTAAGAGGTCAATCTTTTTCGTCTATGTCTCATGGTTAAAAGTTGTAAATCTGCATTTTGGCTTGGTCTTTTCTTGGGTAAAACAGTTTCTTTTGTGTAATTACGCAGCAGATAGAGTTAGGAACTAATTGTCAAGGTGCAAGAACACACTCAAGTGTAATCGTGTCGGGATTATTTTGGATGTATATATAATTAAGGTGAATTTGGAGAATAAATAAAACAGACTTATGAATAAAGCTAAACACATACTGCTTGCATGGTTGATGGCCAGTTCGCAATTTCCACTCCCCTCCCATCTCAGGGTAGGGGTAAGGGAGGTGAGCGTAGACCTTGCGCACGAAAGATTTGTACCCCACCCCTGCACCCCTCCCCTAAGATGGGAGGGAACTGGCTGCGCACAGATGGAAAGACACAATCGGAACTGAATACAAGTCTTCATTCCTCTCTAGACGTTGCGGATGTGCCAACTGCTATATTGTCGCCTTTCCTTTTACGCCAGCAAAAAGAAAAGAGACTTGATTGTTGCAGAAAGGAAAATCCCTGCTTGCGGAGGGCGAGCAGGGATTTTTGTTGGTGTTCTTTGCATGTTACAGCTTTTTGCGCAGTTTTTCTGCCTTTTCGGCAGTCTTGAGTGCTTTCTGCTGAGCCGTGATCTTTTTCTTTTCCAGCTTGAGCAGCTTGGCCTGGTCGAGTCCTTGGCTCTGGGCCTCGGCAAATCGCTCGGCGGCTTTCTCTGAATCCTTCTGAGCCTTTTCGGCAGCCTTCTGTGCCTTCTCGGCCCGGTCGCGGAGCTTCTGCTGCTTTTCAGCCTCCTTGCGTTTCTTCTCGGCTTCCTTGGCTTGTTTCTTGGCTTCCTTTTCGGCCTTGGCGGCAGCCTTCTGCTGCTTCTGCAGTTCCTTCTGCTGTTCGGCAGTCATTATGGGCGCCTGCGGGTCGGTCGTCACAGCCTGAGCACGTGCGCTGCCGATGCTCAGGGTAAGAAATGCGGCCACGGCGGCCATTTTCATGAATTTTCTCATTTTCTTACTATTTAGGTTAAACAATCATTTCGGCAGATTGAAGGCACGTGTCATCTCCTGCATCTGCTCCAGACTCATGCCTTCGGGCACGAATCCCATGCAGCGTGCGTCGATGTAGATCTTGGCTGCTTTCGACAGCACGTCAATCTGGTCGAAGGCATCCATCACGTCAAGTCCCTGTGCAAACACGCCGTGTTTTTCCCAGAGCACCACGTCGTAGTCGTCGAGTTCCTTCAGCGTGGCGTCGGCCAGCTCAACGCTTCCCGGCAGCTTGTAGGGTATGATGCCAAGTCCGAGCGGGCAGAAGGCCTTGGTCTCGGGTATCATCGACCACAGGATGTTCGTCAGCACATCCTTTCCCAGCATCTCGCGGTTGTGGCTCATGGCGACGAGTTCTATGGGATGTGTGTGCACAGTGGCGTTGTAGGCGCTTCCCTTTTCAATCAGATGGTTGTGCACGGTGAGGTGACTGGGCAGCTCGCTGGTGGGCTGAACGGGGTTGTCGGCTATGATAACGTAGCTGGCACAGTCGTCGAGAATGCGAATCACCGAGCCATTGTCCATGGGCCAGCGTGCCAGGTCGCGCATGCGCTTTCCTGTTCCCTTGCAGTAGAAGTAGTTGCCCTTAAGCTGCGGCAGCGCCACGCCGATGGGCTTCACCTCGCTGATGGCGGGCATCTGCCGGATGTCGTCATCGACGAACTTTGTGATGTTCACTGTGATGTTGCCGCCATTGCGCTCGGCCCATCCGTTCTGCCAGAGATATCCGGCCACCTCGGCAATCTTCTCTACTTCTGCCCGCAGGGCGGGTCTTCCTTCAAGTATACTTTTCATTGTTTCGTGATTATTTTAAGAGTGTTTCTTTGATACATTATGCAAAGATAGTGTTTTTTTCTGAAACTGTATCGTGTTTTTTCGTTTTTTAAAAGTTTTTTCGTACCTTTGTCGCTATGAAACAAGAATTGAAGCAATGGGCGGAGAACATGATAGTTGCCGACGCCGACTACGTGAGCCGTGTGGCTTTCAACCTGATTGTCAATTTCGAGCGGATGCTGGGACGTCGCATTCCGCCAGCCGACCTGGCGCGTTGGCTGGAGTGTGTGGCCCTCGACGGAGGCCTGCGCGGCAGCAACCATGAGATTGGCGTGGTGCTGGTGCACGAGAAGGATGCGACCAAGCTGGAGAATTTCCAGCCCGACGGCTACGAAGCGCAGCTCAACGGCAAGGCTTTCATGAGCGCTCTCGGCGAGTTCACGGTCAATGCCGTGGCCGTGGAGTCGTTCACCACAAAGGAGCAGCTCATGGCCGACATCGTGGAAATGCTTGTCTCGCAGGGCGAGGTTAGGCGACTTGCCATCGTGCCCAATGCAGAGGAAGGCGACACCGTTGACCGCCTGCGCCGCATCCTGCAGCGTGCCGAGGGCGACAGGGTGGTGACGCTGCTGGCCATGCAGCCCCTCATGGGCAGCTGCTTCCGTCAGGAAATACTCGGCTATTCGCTCATGCAGGCCATGGGAATCAGGGGCGAAGAGCTGGGCGGCGGCCAGTGAGGCGACGTGAGGGCACGGCAGAACGAAAAGTGAAAAAACCTTTTTCTTGGGGAAAAACACCGCCTTTTCTTGCGTAGTTCGCAGAAAATGCCTATTTTTGCACTATGGAAAACAAATGAGGAGTATAAACCTAAAAACATAATAAACGAAAATCAAAATGGCAAGAATACTGATGATTGGCGCCGGTGGCGTCGCTACGGTGGCTGCGTTCAAGATTGCGCAGAACGCCGATGTGTTCACTGAGTTTATGATTGCAAGCCGTCGCAAGGAGAAATGCGACCAGCTGGTGGAGGCCATTCACAAGAAAGGCTACACCATGGACATCAAGACGGCGCAGGTGGATGCCGACGATGTGGAGCAGCTGAAGGCGCTCTTTTCAAGCTACAAGCCCGAACTGGTGGTCAACCTTGCCTTGCCCTATCAGGACCTGACCATCATGGACGCCTGTCTGGCCTGCGGATGCAACTACCTGGACACCGCCAACTACGAACCCAAGGACGAAGCCCACTTCGAGTATTCCTGGCAGTGGGCCTATATGGACCGCTTCCGCGAGGCCGGCCTCACCGCCATCCTCGGCTGCGGATTCGACCCAGGCGTCAGCGGCATCTATACAGCCTACGCCGCCAAGCACCATTTCGACGAGATTCACTATTTGGACATCGTCGATTGCAATGCCGGCAACCACCACAAGGCATTTGCCACAAACTTCAACCCGGAAATCAATATCCGCGAGATAACTCAGAAAGGTCTCTACTACAAAGACGGCAAATGGCTGGAGACCGAACCGCTGGAAGTGCACAAGGCGCTTACCTATCCCAACATCGGCCCGCGCGAGAGCTACCTGATGCATCATGAGGAACTGGAGTCGCTCGTCAAGAACTATCCGACCATCAAGCAGGCACGCTTCTGGATGACATTCGGCCAGCAGTATCTCACCTATCTTGACGTGATACAGAACATCGGCATGAGCCGCATCGACGAAGTCGTCTACGAGGCCCCGCTGGCAGAAGACGCCAACACCCAACACCCAACACCCAACACCGTGAAGGTGAAAATAGTGCCGCTGCAGTTCCTGAAAGCCGTGCTGCCCAACCCGCAGGACCTCGGCGAGAACTACGACGGCGAGACCAGCATCGGCTGCCGCATACGTGGTATAAAGGACGGCAAGGAGCGCACATACTACGTCTACAACAACTGTAAGCACCAAGATGCCTACGAAGAAACCGGCATGCAGGGTGTGAGCTATACGACAGGCGTGCCCGCCATGATTGGCGCCATGATGTTCGTGAAAGGGCTGTGGAAGAAGCCCGGCGTCTGGAATGTCGAGGACTTCGATCCGGACCCCTTCATGGAGCAGCTCAACAAGCACGGACTGCCCTGGCACGAGGTGTTCGACGGCGATTTGGAACTGTAGTCCTCCCCGCGCATCGTCTGCAAGAGGACAAATCACCAAACTCGGAGCGCCAAAATGCCGGAATGACGCCTTCGTTTTGGCGGTTTCGGGCAACCGTTTCAATGAAATCGTTCGACAAATCCAATGGAATTGTCGAACGAAATCAATGGAATTGTTGAACGAATCCATTGGAACTGTTGAGCAAAACTGGCGAAAAAGACGAGCAGAATTGCGGAAACCGTTTCGCAAAAACGGCGAAACAGGTCGCTCAGCTTGTTCTGGACGACCGAGACATCAATAAACAACAATCAATAAAAAAAGATATTATGGCAAAGAAAGAAATTGAAGCAGAAGGCGGCAACCCGCAGAGCGAGAAACTGAAGGCGCCACCGGCAGTCGTATCTGCACGAAACACCCGGCAGAACCATGGCAATGGGCGAGCGGGACAACCGTATTGAAAGAAACAAAGAGAAAGAAAAAAATGGCAATCAGAAACAAAAGAGCAGAAAGCCGTGCCCGCTATTTCGTAAGGAAAATAGCTAAGGACAAAGGATGGAACAACAACCATCCCCAACGTGGCGGCGACTTGCTGGAAGAGCAAGAGTGCGACTATTTCCCTCAGCTCGGACTGGGACTGAAGCGGCCAGACTTCATGTTCTGCATTGGGGATGAGCCCATGATGATCGTGGAGACCAAGAACTCGCTCTCCAAAATCGACGAGGCCATTGCGCAGGCACAAGGCTATTGCGAGCAAATCAACAGGTCTGGCAACTATCAAGTGACCATCGCCGTAGGAATAGCAGGCGAACAAGACCATGGCTTTTCCACGGCCGTGAGAATCCTCCTTGATGGCACCTGGCTTCCGCTGACGGCAAAAGGCTATCCGCTGACGGCGCTTCCCTCGAAGGCCGAGTGCCTGAAGGCGAAGGAAGCGGGCAACGGGACAACGGAGCTGACGATACCTTCGTTTGCCGAGTTTGTCGATGCTGCCATCGAAATATCAAACATCCTCCATACGGCAAAGATAGAACCGACGCTGCGCCCCAAGGTAGTTGGGGCCATGACAACTGCTCTCTATGAAGGCGACATCGACTACGGGTCGGCAACGCCTCTGAAAGACATCAATGCACTCATGCGCAAAGCCATCGACGAGAGTTCGCATTTCAGCAACGAGAAAAAGAAACGGCTCATCGAGGCCCTTACGATGGGCGACAATGATTTCCAGCGGCTTTCTCCGTTTGTGTTCCGCGTCATATCCATACTGAAAAGGCTGAATGTGAAGTCGGTATTGCAGTCTGACGCAGACTTCCTCGGAATGTTCTACGAGGCCTTCCTGCGATATGGCGCCGACAACAATGCCATGGGAATCGTGTTCACTCCGCGACACATCACACGGCTGTGTGTCGATTTGGTGGGCGTAGAAGTGGGCCATAGCATTGTGGACATGGCATGTGGCACCGGCGGTTTTCTGGTCTCCGCCTACGATGTGCTGCGAGGCAAAGCCCTCAGCGAGAAGACGGCGGAGATGGTGCGCGAGAGTGTTCACGGCTACGACACCAACCCCACGGTATGGGCTTTGTCGTGCCTTAACATGTTCTTCCGTGGCGACGGCAAGAGCCATATTGAGAACACGTCGTCCCTTACCGAGGAATCTAAGCAGAGCTGCGCAATGTCCTTCAACCGGGCTTTCCTGAATCCTCCATTCCACCAGGAAGGCGAACCCGAGAGGGATTTCATCGACGCATCCATGGACTCGCTCATTCAAGGCGGCCTGTTTGCAGGCGTGGTCTATGCAGGCGTCTTTGCCGATCAGGAAAACCAGGCATGGCGCAAGGGATTCGTGCGGAAGCACACCATCCTTGCCATGATCTCGCTTCCCGACGAGCTGTTCTATCCGAACGCCTCTGCGATAACTACGATCATGATTGCCCGCGCCCACGAGCCTCAGCCTCCCGGTTCGAAGGTCTTCATGGGACGAATTGAAAACGACGGCTATGAGAAGCTGAAGGGAAAGCGTGTGGCATGCGAAGGAAGCCAGATACCCGAAATAGTGGGGGCTTTCGGGGAGTTCATGCGGATGGGAGACATTCAAGAGCACGCTGGACTGTACGTTGCCATCGACGCCGACAACATCAGGGAGGGCGCCGAGTACAGCCCGCAGGCCTATCTGCCCCAGCCTCCGCTATCAGAAAACGACTTGCGTGCGTATAACAGCAAGACACTCATGTCGCTGTTTCAGGCGGTGACGGCATTTCCTGAAATAGCCGACTGCCTGAACGAAAAAGCATTTGAGTATGACATCAATGCAAGGGTGCCACTGGCAAAGAGGGGCAAGATAGACGATTTCTTCGAGGTGCGCACGGGAAAGTCGGCAGGACTGAAGACCTATCCTGCCGGAATCATTCCCTATGTGTCCAGCGGTGATGGAACAAACGGTATCGTTGGAACCGTCAGCGGCGCAGAAGCAGAAAAATGTGAGGGCTGCATCACCGTTTCTGCTTTTGGAACGGCATACCTCCAGCCTTGGAGCTATCTGGCAAGAGGCAATGGAGGAAGCAGCGTCAGGGTGCTGATACCACGCTTCGACATGACCATCAGGGAACTCTTCTGGTTCGTTGCCCAGATCAACAGTCAACGGTGGAGGTTCACGTATGCTCGCCAAGCCATCAAGTCGAGGCTTCAGAATCTCATCGTGAACTCACCAGAACAGCATATCGACGAGCCCATACATATTATAAATAAGGTGAATGAATTCAAGAACGCTCTGACAGAATTGAGCAAGATATAAACAATAAAAACAACAGAATACAAATTATGGCAAAGAAAGAAATTGAAGCAGAAGGCGGTAACCCGCAGAGCGAGAAACTGAAGGCGCTGCAGGCCGCCATGTCGAAGATAGAAAAGGACTTCGGAAAAGGCTCCATCATGAAGCTCGGCGACGAGAATGTGGAGAACGTCGAGGTGATTCCCACCGGCAGCATCGGTCTGAATGCGGCGCTCGGTGTGGGCGGCTATCCGCGCGGACGCATCATCGAGATCTATGGTCCGGAGAGTTCCGGTAAGACCACCTTGGCCATTCACGCCATCGCCGAGGCGCAGAAGGCTGGCGGCATTGCTGCCTTCATCGACGCTGAGCACGCCTTCGACCGCTTCTATGCGCAAAAGCTGGGCGTGGACATCGACAACCTCTGGATTTCTCAGCCCGACAATGGCGAGCAGGCCCTGCAGATTGCCGACCAGCTCATCTCGTCGGCTGCCATCGACATCCTGGTGGTCGACTCTGTGGCCGCCCTCACACCGAAGAAGGAAATAGAGGGTGACATGGGCGACAATGTCGTTGGTCTGCAGGCACGACTCATGAGTCAGGCGCTGAGAAAACTCACGTCTACCATTTCGAAGACCAACACCACCTGCATCTTCATCAACCAGCTGCGCGAGAAGATTGGCGTGATGTTTGGCAACCCGGAGACCACAACAGGTGGCAACGCCTTGAAGTTCTACTCGTCGGTGCGTCTCGACATCCGTCGCGTAACCAGCATCAAGGACGGCGATGAAGTGATAGGAAACCAGGTGCGCGTGAAGGTGGTGAAGAACAAGGTTGCGCCGCCTTTCCGCAAGTGTGAGTTCGAAATCACCTTCGGCGAGGGCATCTCCAAGGTAGGCGAGATAGTGGATCTCGGCGTTGACTACGGCATCATCCAGAAGAGCGGCTCGTGGTTCAGCTACGACGGAAGCCGGCTGGCACAGGGGCGCGACGCCGTGAAGAAACTGCTGAAAGACAACCCCGAACTGGCCGAAGAGCTGGAAGCCAAGATCATGCAGGCCATCACCGACAAGAAAGACTGACCCTTACCATAAGCCAAAAGGAGCCGCAGAAGTGCATTGCAGCATCTCTGCGGCTCCTTTTTTATCCCGCTTCGGTCATTAGGATTCCGCGCTAAAGGACACAATCCAAAAAAGCCCGGCTGCCAGTGGTGACAGCCGGGCTCTGCACAGAAACCTCTCTTTGTGCTTACTTCACAATCTTGTGTGAATTGAGCATGTTCTTAGGATCGAGGGCCTCGTCGAGTTTCTCTTGCGTCATGAGACCTTTCTCCAACACGATATCATAGACAGAACGGTTGGTCTCTAAGGCTTCCTTGGCCACCTTCGTACTGGTCTTGTAACCGATGTACGGATTCAGGGCGGTGACGATGCCGATAGAGTTCTTCACCATTTCATAGCAACGCTCCTTGTTGACGGTGATGCCGAGGATGCACTCTTCGGTAAGCGTCTCGATAGCGTTCTTCAGCCAGAGCAGGCTCTCGATGAGCGACTCGGTGATGACGGGCTCCATCACGTTGAGCTGCAGCTGACCGGCTTCTGCGGCGAAGCTGACGGTGGTGTCGTTGCCGATCACCTTGAAGCAAACCTGGTTGACAACCTCGGGGATGACGGGGTTCACCTTGCCGGGCATGATGCTGGAACCGGGAGCCTTCGGGGGAAGGTTGATCTCGTTGAGACCGCAACGGGGACCGGAAGCCATGAGGCGGAGGTCGTTACAGATCTTGGAGAGCTTGATGGCCAGACGCTTCAGGGCTGAAGAGTAGCTCACGTAGGCACCGGTATCGGGCGTAGCCTCAACGAGGTCGCTGGCAGAAACGAATGCCTCGCCGGTGAGTTTGCTCAGATTGGCAGCGCAGAGCTTGGCAAAGCCGGGAACGGCATTCAGACCGGTACCGATGGCGGTGCCACCCATGTTGATCTCGTGGAGAAGCTTCACGTTGCGCTCGAGATTGAGAATCTCTTCCTCCAGGTTGTTGGCGTAGGCGTTGAACTCCTGTCCGCTGGTCATAGGCACAGCGTCCTGCAGCTGTGTACGACCCATCTTGATGACATCCTTGAACTCTTCGCCTTTATAGCGGAGGGCGCTGATGAGGCCGGTGAGGGCTGCTACGAGGCTCTTGTTCATGCGGATAAGAGCCAGGCGGATGGTGGTGGGATAAACGTCGTTGGTTGACTGTCCGCAGTTGCAGTGGTCGTTGGGGTAGCAGTACTGGTACTCGCCCTTCTCGTGGCCCATGATCTCAAGGGCACGGTTGGCAATCACCTCGTTGGCATTCATGTTGACGGATGTGCCGGCACCACCCTGCATCATGTCGATGGGGAAGTCCTCGTGGAACTTACCGTCGATGATTTCGCGGCAGGCCTGTGAGATGGCTCCCGAGATTTCGTCGTTGATGACGCCGAGCGTGTGGTTGGTCTGCACGGCAGCCAGCTTCACGTAGGCGATGGCGATGATGAAGTCGTGGTAGCTACGCATCTGCTTGCGTGAGATGTGATAGTTGTTGATGGCACGCTGTGTCTGCACACCGTAGTATGCTTCGGCGGGGATTTTGAGTTCGCCTAAGAGGTCGGACTCTACGCGGAATTTCTGTTCTGACATAAT
>OCTW011508795.1_pt1 | contig 14477 bp, 9 predicted proteins | sample 1539671 | NCBI WGS metagenome assembly OCTW01 (sample SAMN02144230, study PRJEB22623) | gut metagenome | biome: sheep rumen | host: Ovis aries | place: New Zealand
GGCAATATACCTGACTGTGCGGCGAGTGTCGAGGCAGTGCAGACAAAGGCTAGTGAAACGAATGCCGATGCAGCGATGCTAGATAACGCCAAGAAGATTTACTCGGTCATGAAGACCTTTGGTCTTTCAGACGAGCAGATTGCCGGTATGCTGGGTAACTGGCAGATAGAGTCGAGCATTGATCCGACAACTATTGAAGGTATCTACGACGAGACGCAGAACATTCAGGGACCGAAGCATCAGGACGCCATGAAGGACTGGGATGCCTATGTTCGAGGGCCGCTGTCAAGAAAGTATGCCCACTCAGGGCATGACTATACGCAGAATTCAGGCTATACAGCGTCTGATGGCAAGAAGTATCCTGGTATTGGACTGATTCAGTGGACTGGCGGCGGTGCCATGACATTCCTGAATTTCTCCAAGTCAATTAATAAAGATTGGTGGACGGTAGACTATCAGCTGGCGTACATGTTCGCCAAGGGTGCTCCTACGGGGCAGTACGGCAAAAAGTTCTGGGATACATACAAGAGCCATAGCGGCGGTGCCAGCGAGTGTGCCAGATGGTTCGCCCAGTATTTCGAGGGCAATACCAGTCTGGCTGGTGCCGAGCGTGCGTCTGCTGCCGAGAAGTGGCTTGCTCAGGAGAAGAGCTGGTCGGCTGATTCAAAATACGGCAATTCCGTAATTAGCATGGCTAAGCAGCTCGGTGCTTCAGCGGGCGACAATGCCGTTGCCAGCAAGCTGAAGAGCTGTGTGCGTTCCATGAAGTACGATAATAGCACGCTTGCCAATGCAGCTGTATCGTATGCATACGAGACAAAGGACGAAGGCAGAGGCAATAACGGCACGCCGCTCTATCAGCGCGTACATGATGTCATCTGGGGCGCAGGCGATATCTATCAGTCATGTGACCGTGGTGTTGCCACTGCAGTTAGATGGTCAGGCACGGATGAGGAATTTCCGGCCGGCAATACCGACGCTCAGCTTGCATATATGACTTCGTCCGACAAGTGGACGAAGGTCGGCGGTGCGAGCAGTGTGAAGATGTCAGATCTCATGCCTGGTGATGTATTCTGTATAAAGGGCCATATCTTCATGTATGTTGGACACGAGGCGGTTGCAGCCAAGTATCCGAATACGGGTCCAGATATCGATTCTGTATCCGCGTCGCATAATCAGCGTTCTCCGGGCTGTGGGAATGATGCTAATGATATCATCGTGCGTAAACACGGACAGGACTGGGAAGGCCGTGGTGAATATCAGATTTTCCGCTGCACCAAGCCTGATCATGGTACGAGATACAAGGACGCAGGCGCCGGCGTGAACTAAATAGAAAAAGGCTATAGCACAGTTGCATTTTTAGAGTGACTGTGCTATAATTTGTTCATAAATGAGTGAAAATAAAGAAAGGAGCTTATATTGTCATGTCATTGTTTAAGAAAAGTGATAGTGAGTCAGAGCACGAGAAGTGGAAGAACCCTCTGCCTGAACCAAAGAAAGTCAAGGCTGAGGATATTACGTCCAATAAGACGAAGAGACGTGCCGCTGCGGGCGTCATTGCACTGACTTTTGTCGGTGCGTTAGGACTTTTTTATGTAGGCAATTGGCGAGCCAGCGAGATTGGTGAACAGATTGATACTGTCAGCAAGAAGACCGCCGTGCTTGAAAAGAAAGTAGGTCAGCTAAGCGACGAGAAGGCATCAACAGACGACGAGATTGCTGTGACAGCGAACTCAGCCGCCAATGCAGGCACTAAGGTTGCCGAGCTTCAGAATAAGTACAGCAGTTATAATCTTGAGACACAGGGCGATTCCGTTAAGGAGAACGCTAAAGCATTGGACAAGTATTTTGGTGAGAACGACAAGAATGCGCGTACGCCGTGGTATGCAGGTTCTGATGCTGTTGTGAAGTGGGAATTCGAGTCTACTTACAGTTTTACAGGCAAGACGGCAGATGTCATCTGGTTATGCAAGGATGGCAGCGGACAGCTCTATGCCTATGTAACAGCCGTTTATGACGCTGACAGCCAGACTTTCAGCAAGGTTGTTCGCCAGCATACAGCTATTGGTCAGGCCCATGTCAAGGCGACTGACGAGAAGAAATACAAAACGAAGCTCGACGAGATAATCAAGGAAATTCAGGAGAAGAAATCCAGTGACACGAAGGAGAATAAATTCACTCCTGAGCAGCAGGAAGAAATCAATGAAGCTCGTCAGAAGGCTCGTGAAGAAGAGCTGAACGCGAATCATTAATGAAGGGGGACAGAGGAAATGCTGAAGAATAAAAAGATTATGATTCCCGGTGTTGTGGCTGTGATCATGCTGGTGCTCGCCTTTGCGTTTTATACACTGGCGGTCGGCGGTCAGCAGAGTACACTTGATAAAGCGAATGAGAAGTATGCTCAGCTTTCCAACAGGAAAGGTATGCTGGAAGCGGCTCTTGCAGCGGACAATGCTTCTGCAGTTCGTTCCGGCACAGGCATGGATGCTCAGCGCAAGGCAAAGGATGACAGTGCAGCCGAGGAGCTGGCAAAGCTTGTGACGACATGGGATTCCAAGAAAAGCTATGATGCGGCTCGCGGGAATGCCATGAGCAAGTACGGTCTCAAAGCCAATGGCACGTTCATGAAGACGTTCATGCCTGAGGTCGTGGAAGTCGGCAGTGCTGATGGCAAGGGTACAACGAACGAGATTGATGCAAACGGATCAAACATGACCTATCAGGACATGCATTCGTATGTGACAAGAATTTCAGGTGACAAGTATACATATCTTGCTATCGTGAATGTGTCAGGTTCCAACAGAGCCGGCAGTACAGCTACCAAGAGTCTGATGTTTACATATCAGACAGACATGAATAACAAGCTTTCCCAGATTGAAGGATATAGGCTTGCATAGTGAAAGGAATGAGAAAGAGAAATGAGCAAAAAGAATAGGAAGGGAACTAATAAGGTTTCTGAGATTATCAAGGATGCACAGAAAGAGAACAGGACAGAAACGTGGCGTGAAAAGCGCAAGCGTTCCGGATGGATTTTTGGAACGCTGACATGGACGACGCAGATTCTCGTTCAGGCAATGCTGATGTATGCTATCGGCATGTTTATAGCTATGTCCATCGTTCCGGTTATGGTCAGAACAATGTTTGCAGTATCCGTCAGAAACGGCTATAAAATGACGGAAGTATTGAATCAGGTCGGGTACTGGGGATTCCCTGCGCTGTTTGCGGTGCTGATGCTGTTCTTTGCCTATGCGTGTCTCATGATTCTTATTTGGAGAGGCCTGAATAGGGTCCTTGGCGGATGGCGAGCAAGTCATCGCGCCAGCATTGCCGCTAAACTGGATGCGGCAAATAAAACAGAAGAAAGGTAGGAAAGAATGAAATGAAAATACCAGGACAGACTATGTACAGTCCATTTTTCGGTGCTGTTCACAAAACGTCAGATGATGACGTACATTGCGAGGAAGGCGTACATTGTGAAGGCGACATTCATGTCAGCGGTGCACATCTTAGTGCGAACAGCTGGTATGATGACAAGAACCCTGGACGTCCGTATATGCGTATTACAGGCGAATGCCGTAGCATAAGGGGCAAGATGCCTTATGGCGTTACGAAGCTTACGTTTAAGGAAGGCAAGGGGATTCCTGTTGATATCTTTTATGAGTTCAGTGATGATGAACTTGCTAGCATGGTGAAGAAGGGGCTTTATAGATCGAGGTTTAAATGCCCGGAAGAAATACGCACGAACGTGCTGGACATGCCTATTACATGTAATTTTATAGTGGTAGCTCCACAGAAAGGTTCCAATGTGCCTATTCTGTTTGCTGATATTGCAGACAAGCATAACATCGTAACGAACAGTGATGATTGTGGCTATGTATTCGGAGATTATTTCAAGGAAGCAGAAGAACCTGAAGTAGAGGATGATTTTCTTGACTTTGCGGACGTCGAGCTGGAAGATGACCTTTTCGAACAGCCTGAGGACGACAAAGTTGAAGAAGTCGTCGAAGAACCTGAGCCAGCTGAGGAGACGGAAATCGACAAGCATTACGACGCCATTTATGAGCGTGTAATCGAGGACCATTTGGATCAGCTTGATACGTCTCTAAACGAGGCTTTAGCTGACAACAAGTCTGCTGAACCTGAAACAGAGATTGCTGAAGAAGTGCAGAGCACAGAGGTTGATGTTGATGAGGTTCTTCATGATGCATTGATTTCCAACATGACTGACGTTGATGAACTTCTGACCAACGGTGCGCTTACGGATCTTTCTGAAGACCGCGATTATCGTATGGGCGAAATTGACGAGTTGTTCAGACAGAATCCTGATGTGGTTATTGCTCGTTTGGAACAGGTTGCAGCGTATGAGCCAAGCGTTGAGGATGTAGTTAAGCGTGCGAAGGCTGAAGCTAAACGTATGGCTGCAGAAGCTGAAGCATCACAGTCTAAGAAAGTACCTCAGCACATGCTGGATATGGCAGAGGAAGCTGAGAAGGCCAAGAATGCCGAGTTCGATGACTTTGACGATGCACTTGAATAGGCGTTATGGATTGTATATAAAGCCGATAAAGGGAATTGCCGATATTCGGCATTCCCTTTTCTTTTTATTCTGTTATAGAAAGGGGTGAATGAATATGGGTCTTAAACAGTCAATTGTTGTTGTGAATGAGTTCTCCGTCAGGACAGGCAATAAGGGCGGTACACGCGGCGGTACGCCGGGCGACTACGTTCTACGCTATATGGCTCGTGACCATGCGACAGAGGACATCACACCTGTGCGTCTTGATGATGCAGATACTTATGTGACACGCTATATGGCCCGTAGAGAGGCTACCGAGAAGTATGACTCCATAGGACGCATCAAGCAGGGCATGCGTGACGCTCAGGGTCTTGGTGGCGTGGCCTTTGGATCCACAGGAAGGGACGATATTGGTGATGTCTCCATGAGTCATCGCAAGGTCAAGCGCGTATCGAAGGATATCCAGCACCAATTCGAGGACGGCAAGACGGTCATGAAGACCGTGTTATCGTTTGATCTGAATTATCTGCGAAAGATGGGCGTTGTTGAAGAGGACTTCGAGCCTCAGCATGAAGGCGATTATAGAGGCAATATCGACCAGATGAAGCTGCGTCTTGCCATCATGGAAGGCATGAAGAAGATGGGCCGTCGATTCGACGATTTGGAGTATGTCGGCGTCATTCAGGTTGACACGATGCATGTTCATTGTCATCTGTGTATGGTCGACAAGGGGCGAGGACGCCTGATGGACAACGGCGAGCAGAGAGGCAAATTATCGGAACAGGACCGCAGAGTGCTGAGACGAGGCGTTGACATGGCGCTCGATGACATGCACCCAGTCAAGATGCTGGCGTCGTCTGTTGCATATGACAGACGAAACGCCCGCTGTTTCATAAAGAGATTTACGCATAGGACGATGGAGCAGAACGGCACGCCGCAGTTTTTGCTGGCGTGTCTGCCTGACGACAGGAACCTATGGCGTGCATCGACGCACAGAAAAGAGATGCAGAAGGCGAACGCTATTACGCGTGAATACGTGGAACAGGCACTGGCTGAGCCTGACAGCGGCTATGATGTGGCCATTCGTGAAATTGGTCGATACGCGGCGGAGAGAGCCGATAGAGAGGGCCTGAGCGAGAAGGAGCAGCGTCAGCTCATCAGTGCGGGACGCGAGCGTCTGATACAGGACTGCATGAATGGCGTTTATGCAGTGCTGCGCACGGTGCCGGAAGAGATGCGTCAGGTCAGGACGCCGATGATTGAAACGATGTCTATGGAGTATGCCGACATGGCGGCAGTTGCTGACAGCGATCCGATGCTTGAGTTCGGGTTCCGTCTGCGCTCGTATTCGTCAAGGCTGAAGCATCACCGTCAGGAGCGTCACAAGTATCATGATGCTGTGAAGGAGTACGAGGCAGCACGAGATGACGGACAGGTTTCACCTGAGTCGGCACCATTGTATGAGTTCTATAAGATAGAAGAAGAGTACAATGCCATGCTCATGGCGAAGTATCGTCACTTTCTTAGATTTCTGCCGCCTGAGGAGTCCTATCAGGAAGACTTTGACAAACTGATGGACTATCGCAAGAAGATGATGAACATGCTGCGCATGACACAGGATACAGGCATGAGACGACGCAGTCCTGATTCGGCTGAGGACTATGGTCGTAGAGTATATGGAATGCATGGCGGACGATTCATGGTGACGAATCCGTCGGTGCTGGACGGCAGGATGGGTGCCATGGCCGAGACATATAAGAAAATGGCTGATGATTTCGAGGTAAGGCTTGAGGACGACGGCATGTATTTCGAGTCTGACGAGCACTCTGCACGTGTGGTGAAGGAGCCAGCGTATGAGTTTGACGACGTGAAGGCACTGGATATACATCATCTGGGCTATGACTTTTCGTATGACACGCCGATTTCGAAGCCAAATGTGGACATATTTATCCGTATGGCACGAAAGAGAGCTGAGGCATTTGCCGGGGCGAGAGCATATCTTGAGCAGTCAGGACAGGCAGAGGCTATGAAGGAGCTTCCAGTTAAGGACATTGAGCTTATGAGTGCTATGGCCGACAGGCTTGAGCATCGTCCGCTGCTGCCAAGCGTCAAGTCAGCGCCGGGCGGACGAGCAAACAGCGGAAAGACCATCAGACTCGATGCAAACTTTCAGCAGGACATGAAGCTGGCAGTTCAGGCAACGGTCGCTTCGACGCAGCTTGGAGAGTAGGTATATGAACGAGATAGTGTTCATGCTTGTTCTTGCTGCTGGCGTTTTGATTGTATATGGCTGTATGAAATTCTTTCATAAGATCTGGAACAGGATGGAAGAAGATATGTTGGTGTCGAAATCAGACGAGCAGAAAGAGAAATAATGTGAAAACCGTGGTGATGAGCCACGGTTTTTTGCTTTATATAGTCGAGATAGGCTTCAGAATGGCTTGTGAGTGATGTTTTCCGTTGAGACGCATGATTCTTCGTCTGAAAGGCAACGTTGCTTAGAATGGCATATATGGGTTTATGATGGGATATGATGTTTCAGAAATGTTTTTATTTCTGTTTGGGCTATGTAATTTGCACTTGTGTTTTTGAAATGTTTTTGATATACTTTTGATATGGTTTTGAGAGAAAGGAGGTAGCGCATGAAGTCTGACCATTCTGAAAAAATCAAGAGAGGTATTGCTCTGGCAAGGGAACACGGCAGGAAGGTCGGCCGTCCGTCGAAGCAGGACGTTGTCCGTGAGAACGTTTTGTGTCTTGAAGCACAGGGCATGCTAACAGTCGATATTGCTAAAGAAGTTGGTGTGTCCGTATCGACTGTACATCGTATTCTGCGAAGTGAACGTGAGAGGGGCTAGAGAAGTGAGAAAGGATATAGAGAAAGGAGCGTGGGCGTATGGAAATGACGTTCAATCAGCTTGTCCGCACTGTTACAGAAGACTATCTCGAACAGCTTGATGTCGACAATCCGCCTATGTACGCAACGGTGGAGCGTGAGCTTATCGAGTCGGTCAATCTTGAGATAGCAAGATACAACAGGGGACCTGAAGACCCGCCAGGGTCAGGCGAATTTCCGTCGCCGAAGAAGGGTGATGCGAAATATCGTCTTATTAAAGTCCTGTCGCCCTCGCAGATAGGCAGGGTACTTGTCAAACTGCACAGAGCACGACGTATCTATCACGGCAAAAATGATGGTACGGACAATGTATCCATAGGCATATATGTGACTGAGGGTGATAACGAGGGCATCTATGACGTCAGTGATGTCCATATTGAGGCGCTTGTGCGTGAATATAACGATGCGGCGACGACGCGAGATGTTGCCGAGGTGTTTGCATGGCTCAGGAGCTCGGCTCCGGCGGTGTCGGTATGCGACGACATGAATCTGGTGGCCGTGAATAACGGCATATATGATTATGAGCACAAGATGCTGATGGGTTTTGATCCAGAGTGGGTGTTTCTCACTAAGTCACATGTCAATTTCGTTGACAACGCGCCCAATCCTGTCATTCATAATGACGACGACGGCACGGACTGGGATGTGGAGAGTTGGATGCAGTCATTGAGTGATGATCCAGATATTGTAGATTTGTTGTGGAAGCTGTGCGGTGCAATTATCAGACCGAACGTTCCGTGGAACAAGTCGGCGTGGCTGTATTCGGAGAGCGGAAACAACGGCAAGGGAACGTTGTGTCGTCTGATGCGCAATCTGTGCGGCGACGGAGCGCATGCGTCGATTCCGATTTCGGCGTTTTCCAATCAGTTTGGTCTTGAGGCTCTGACGCATGTGTCGGCGGTCATCGTGGACGAGAACGACACGAATACCTATCTGGACAAGGCTGCAGCGCTGAAGTCGGTCATTACGGGTGATCCTGTCACGGTTGACCGCAAGTTCAAGCAGGCAATTACTGTTACGTTTCGTGGCATGATGGTGCAGTGCATCAATGCATTGCCGCAGTTCAAGGATAAGTCGGATTCGGCTTATCGTCGTCTATTGCTCATTCCTATGGAAAAGCGTTTCGAGGGGCATGAGCGTAAATATATTAAAGGCGATTATCTGAATCGTTCTGAGGTTCTGGAATATGTTCTTTATAAGCTGCTTGCTAAGACGAACTATTATGAGCTGCCTGTTCCTATGGCCTGCGAGGCTTTGCTTTCGACATATAAGACGTTCAATGATCCGATTCGAGAGTTCCTTGAGGACGTCATGGGGCGTGTGGCATGGGATTTACTGCCGTGGCAGTTTCTCTATGATATGTATGTCGGATGGTATGCGCGCAACAACGGCTCAGGCAAGGCTGAGAAGAAGGGCAATTTCATGATTCGCGTCAGAAGTCTTCTTGGCGAGTACACTGACTGGGAAGAATGTGACCTGACCCGCGTGGGCACAAGAATGGATGACCCTGAGCCTTTGATTATCGAGTACAGCATGGTGCAGTGGATGAATTCCTCTTATGTGGGAAGGGATCTTGACAAGAAATGTCAGCCTGACCGTCTTAGGGACAGATACAGAGGACTTATCAGACGAGTTCAGGGCACGGTGTTAGGCACGTCGGATGATGATACAGAAGACTAGGCACGGTGAAAGGTTATGAGTTGTTGGATAAGTTTAGGCTGAGCACAGGTAAAGGAGACTCCTATGAGGAGTCTTTTTTTTTTTATGGGAATTCGTCTCAAAAGTGACAATTTTTTGTGACAAAAATGGGTGATTCGTCTGCGAGCCTTGATAGTGTTCAAAAAAAGTGTCACAAAACTCAAAATAATTTTGTGACAGCAACTTCGCACCAGTCAAGGCTCCCAGAGGGGTGTCACAAAATTCGGATTTTCCGTGTGACACCTTTTTCCCTACGCTATCAAGGCTCCCAAGCCCATTGTCACAATGTCACACCATTTTTCTATTAATATATAGAAAATTTTTAAGGTAGACCATAAAGATATGTGACATTTTTACCTGTGCATGGTATAGGTTATTCATCTTGTATCCTTTAAGGGGTGTTAGGGGAGAGATAAAATTTTTATATAGTATAGAAGTTGATTTTTCGTGTGACATTGTGACATTTGCCCTGCGAGCCTTGACTATGTAGGGAATTTTGTGTCACACCATGGTAGTGCAGTTTTGTGACACTTTGCCTATGTGCCCCTGCGAGCCTTGATAGTGTTGAAAAACGGGTGTCACAAAATTTTGTGACACTTTTTTTGTTGATAGTCAAGGCTCCCAGAGCCATTGCATGTTTTTGGAACGCAGTTTTGTGACACTTTTCAGGTTTTGAAGTATAATTTTGTGACACCTCTTGTAGATGATGAGCTGTGCATGGTATAGGTTATTTCAATTTTTATGCCATAGGGTGTTGACAACCCTTAAGGGTTGCGATATACTGTCTGTAGATGATGAATGATAATGATAAAAAAAAAAAAGAAAGGCAGGTACATCATTATGGCAAATCTTCATGGTAAAGGCGCATTTGAAAATGTGTCATTGATCGTTAAACTTCCAGCAAAGGGAACTATCCCTGCAGCAGATGGAAAGAAAGGAGCTCGCTTCCTTGAGATTCAGGTTGACCAGTCTCTTCGCAATCCAGACAAGGTAGCATCAGGCGAGAGCAAGGCTGATACAAATCCATATCTGGTTTCTTATGACAAGGAACATCCAAACGGCGGAAAGTATGTTTCTCACCGTGACAAATACTGGGAAAATCAGTTCAAGGCTATCGAGGCGGCTGCTAAGGATCCAGAACCTAAGGACCCTAAGCATCCTAATGATAAAATCGTCACCCTTGACAACGGTGATAAAATCTATGGTATTCAGGCTAGTCTAACTAAGAATGCTCGTGGCAATCTTATGATTGATACGACAAAGCCTATGAGTCGTACTCGTAATCCTTACTTTGGACGCAACACTCTGGAGAAACAGGAAGCTGTTACTAAAGCTGCTAAAGAGGCACGTGCTGCATCTCGTGAGGCTGCAAAGGCTGCTCCTGAGAAGGAGAACGTGGTTGAAGCTGAGAACCAGGTTGAAGAACCTGAAGTTTAAGCCTCATCTACACAGAGCTGTTTTAGAGTTGTGTTAATTTGAACGAAAAGAACCGTTTCTTATGAAACGGTCTTTTTTTTTTTCATTTCTGCTGGTTTTTGGGCGGATAGACCTTGCATTATCTTTTCGTATATGGTATTATTTATTCATAAATGAGTAAAAACTCGATTTTTCGGAAAGGAGATTTGATATATATGTCGATAGAAAAACCTTTGGAAAAGCATCCGTTTCTGAAGACATATACACATCCGGTCAAGAAGGCTGAGCGTGCCATCATCGGACGTGAGAAAGAGATGAATTCCATTCTGGCAGCTTTCCAGCGTCCTGAGCTTTGTAATGTGATTCTTCTTGCTGATGCAGGTACAGGTAAAACGGCTTTGGTTCAGGGTACGATGCTGCATGACAAGAAGCGTCTCTATCTTGAGGTTGACCTTTCAAAGATGATTGCTGACCTTACAGACAACAATCAGATGGCTGACCGATTAAAGCAGTTATTTAATGAAGTCATGGAATGTGTTCGAGAGGACGGCAGAGAAATTGTTCTGTTCATGGATGAGTTCCATCAGGTTGTTCAGCTGTCCGCAGCAGCGGTGGAAGCGCTGAAGCCTTTGCTTGCTGATTCCGGTACGCGAGGCATTCGTGTCATTGCGGCGACTACTTACGAGGAGTTCCGCAAGTATATCAGTCCGAATCAGCCGCTTGTTGAACGTTTGCAGCGTATTAGTCTGCAGCAGCCCGGCGAGGATTTGACAGTCAGTATTCTGAAGGGCATGGCGAAGCGATACGGCGTTGACAATCAGTTCTACAACGATAATGTTTTTAAGCTTATCTATGAATATACAAACCGTTATGTGCCGGCATCATCTCAGCCACGTAAATCTATTCTTGTTTTGGATTCTATGGTCGGCTGGCATCGTTTGACGGGACATAAAATGGATGCTAAGCTTTTGGCAGATGTCATATATGAAACGACAGGTACAAACGTTGCGTTCCGTGTCGATGCGACTTCTATCAAGAAGGAGCTGGACAAGCATGTTCTGGCGCAGAAGTTCGCAACGGAAGTCATTGAGCAGCGTCTGCAGATTTGTGTTGCCGATTTAAATGATAAAACAAAGCCTATGAGTACTATGCTTTTTACTGGCGCAAGTGGCGTTGGGAAGACAGAAACTGTAAAGCAGCTTGCTCGTATCTTGTTTGATGATGATCGCAATCTTATTCGTTTCGACATGACGGAGTATGCGAACGATGATTCGTTGGAGCGTTTCCGTGAGCAGCTTACAAGCCGTGTATGGGAGCGTCCATATTCGATCATTCTTCTCGATGAGATTGAGAAGGCTTCGGCAGCTGTTACTCGTATACTGCTGCAGGTTATTGATGACGGACGTTTGTCCGATCAGAATGGTCGTGAAACGCCGTTCATCAATTCCTATATCATTATGACTACCAATGCCGGTAGCGAAATTTACAAGACTATTGCTCAGTACAATGCCGATGACGAAGGTTCCGGCAAGATTATGAAGAAGTACGACGCGCTGATTCGACGTTCCCTGTCGTCTACTACAGGGGATAATCGATTCCCGCCTGAACTCCTTGGACGTATTGATGCAATCATTCCTTTTCAGCCGCTGTCCCGTGGGACGCAGAAAGCTATCGTCAAGATGAAGCTTCAGAAGCTGAAGAAGGAAATCATGGCAAAGCATGGTGCAACCCTTAGGGTCAGTGCCAGAGTTATTGATTATCTTGTCGAAGACAATCTGTCGACCGATTCGGATTCAGGTGGCGCACGTCGTGTCATGAGCAAGCTGGAAAGCGAGCTCACTACAGCAGTGGCACGATACATCAATAGCCATCCTGACATTTCCGTGATAACGGTCGATGTCGAGGGTCAGATGGCCTTTGAGAACAAGGATCAGCTGGAAAGCGAAGCCTACATCAGGGTCGGCGGCCGCTAATGCGGCATGCGGCATATGATAGGATATAAAACAATCAACAGAAAGGAAGAAAAAGAAGACATGTTTGGAAAAAAGAAAAATGCTGATGTGCCAGAGACGGCTGTCGATACGCCGGAGCACAAGGCGAAAAAGAACAACAAGAAGAAAGATGGCATGTTCGTCATCTTTCAGGAGTCCGTTCCTGAGACTGCCATAGAGGAGTTCAAGAACAACGAACCGTTTATCGTCGAGAAAGACGGTGAGGATGTGTTCGTTGCGATGCTGCTCAAGGCTGAGGACATCGGCGGACTCGGAAAGAAGAGCAAGAAGGACGAGGCGAAAGGTCAGTTCATCGAGGAAGTCCGTTCAGGACTTATCAAGACCTATATGCCTGAGGAGTTCATTGATAACGATGAAATGGTCATCATTCCTGATGAACCGACTCTGGAGGCAATGGACGAGTTCACGATGCTCACTGGTGCACATTACACTATCTGCTATGTTCACGAGGACGGTTCCGTCGACAAGACGGACAGTGCTGTCACTTATGAGAACATGAGCGGCGTAATTAACGGTTCTTCTGAGATTCTTGACGTGCTGGCTGATGCCGGCGAGTCATGGGTTGATGATGAATTAGCACCAGATGATAACGAAGCACCAGAAGATGAAACTGAAGACGAATTCGAAGACGAGATTCCTTCAGAGGAGATGCCTGCAGATGAAGCAGCAGACCTTGGTCTGGACGACGAGTCCGACTTCGATGGTACTGTGCCTGAAAACATCTATGAAGATGCACCTGTAGAGGACGCGCCTTTGGACGAGTCTTTGCCTGAGTATGACCGTGACGCTATGTTTGCGGAGCCAACTGAGGACGAAGAAGAAGAAGAAGAACCTGAAGAAGATACCGAAGTTACTGAGGAGCAGATGAATAAGGTTATTACACGCCGTTTCTATTCTGACGACTTAGGGCTTGAAGTTTCAACAGAAGCCTTCGATGCTCAGTTCCTTCATTCGAACCCATATATTCCGTTCGATGAGAACCGTGGTGATGGCTGGCTCAACAAGTATTTGAACCAGATGAGCAGAGACGCCAATATCGAGATGCGTCGTTTGCATCAGAAGAACCTGTTCGAGATGCGTGAGCTGTTCTATCAGCTTATCAGCAAGCATAGCGAGACAATTCAGCACGAGCTGGATGCAGACAATCCAGATACGCTTTACGGTAAGATGCTGGATGCCATTAAAGACGAACGTGCAAAGGCACGTGAGGACGTTGACAGCCGTGTGAGTGCAAAACGTGATGAAATCAATGCTGACTGGGATAAGAAGCTTGCTCAGGCCGGTGAGGATGCAAGACGTGCTGCTGAACAGCAGTATCGTGACCGTTTCGGTCGTCAGCACGACGAGGCTCTTTATCGTATTGAGCCTGATATCCGCAGACAAATCGATGAAGAGTATGACACTTCGGTTCGTAAGATGCATGCAGATCGTCGTAACGATGCGTCAAAGCGTATGGATTACGGTATCACTGAGACTCTTGCAGAGGTTTCCAAGGTCTACATGAAGCGTTTGGAAGAAGAGACGGCAGAGTACAAGAACTGGCGTCAGCGCATGAATGACTTCATCGATGACCATCGCAAGGACGAGGTTGCACATGACCAGGCACTTGCAGAGGAACTGGCTCAGAAGAGCAAGGCTGACAAGGTTCTGGAAGAATACACTGCTAAGATTAAAGAACAGGCAGAGGAGTTCGAGGCCAAGAAAGAAGCCATGAAGGCTGAAATCGAAGCTATGGACAGAAAGACTACTGGCATTGTTCAAGACAAGCAGACAGAGTGTGACAACCGCATTGCTGACATGCAGAAGAGTCTTGACGAGCAGAAGGCTCAGATGGCTGAACTGCTTGATAAATATGCAGCACTCGATGCAGACAAGGAAAAGGAATACAGCGCACGTCTTGCTGAGGCTCGTGACGAGAAAGAGGCATGGTCAGACAAGT
>OCTW011614086.1_pt1 | contig 14477 bp, 12 predicted proteins | sample 1539671 | NCBI WGS metagenome assembly OCTW01 (sample SAMN02144230, study PRJEB22623) | gut metagenome | biome: sheep rumen | host: Ovis aries | place: New Zealand
GGAGGGGCTCTTCTCGACCTGGGCGTTTACGGTGTCCACTTTACCCGGATGATCCTTGGTGACGCGGAGCCTGAGATTGAGACATCTGCTGTTTTTGAACACGGCGTGGATATGGCGGAAACGATTACCATGAAATATCCCGGAGACGTATTGGTCAGCATGCAGTTTGACGCAAGATGCGCTTCCGACCGAATCGGCATTCTGATGGGAACCAAAGGATATATGGAGATCCAGAATATCAATAATCCGGAGGAAATCCGGGTCTATGATGAAGATCACCGGCTGACTGCCATCCATCCGGTTCCCGAACAGATTACCGGTTATGAGTATGAAGTGCTTTCCTGTGCAGATGCCATTGCCTCTCACAAACTGGAGTGCCCGGAGATCCCGCATGCCGAGACGATTGCTGTAATGAAAATTCTTGACCGGATTCGTAAGATCTGGAAGTATGAAATCCCTGATGTGCGGTAAATTCACGATATTCTACCTAAGCTGCCGGAATGTCCTTATGTGCGGTGAAGCTCCAGCCTCTTTTAATAATCCCGGTACACGGGCAGAATCAGCAGATTCTTACGAACACACAGGGAAAAGAGGCAGATTCTGTTTACCGGCTGTAGGGGTTGGCAACAGCCAGAAGCGGCTCTGCCGCATCAAAGGCATCCATGCAGATTTCTATGATATCCGATAGATCCTCTGCGGAAAACGCCGCCGGGAAATTGCTGGAAAAGAGTATCTGGAGTTTTGGCAGGAGGCTGTCGCTTCCTGCCTGAAAGAGAAACCGGATATAGAGTCCTTCCAGAAACTCCATCTCGTAGGAGATATCCGCTCCGTAAATCCGCACGGCATTCATTTTTTCCATAATGGCTTCAAATACCTGGAGAACCCTTCCGTAACGGTTTTCCATTTTTTTTACGCACTGTTCTTCAAACTGCCGGGAGAGCCCGTCCCCGGACGGGAGTTCCTGGAAAAGCCGGTAGTCTCCGTTCGCCTCGAAAACCGTCCCGTACAACAGAAAACGCAGAAGCAATACCCGGAACTTCCGGGATACCGCCAGGTCATAGATATCTGCTCCTTCCAGACAGTGGATGGAAAAATCCGGGAATTTTACCGCATACCCCCGCCCCATGACTGACATATGAAATTCCCGCTCCGTATAATGATAGGGAACGCCTATCCTGTTCGCAATCCGGAACGGGTCTTCTTTCTGATATTCGCTGACGTAATAATCGCAGAGTTTCTGCTCCTTTATTTCCGGGCTTTCTGCTCTTTCCATCTGTCCGCCTGTCCTCATTTCTGCGTTTTTCAATCTAAAACCATTTCCTCCATGCCCTGCCGATGGACATAACCATAGAGCATATCCCTCCTGAACATCCCGTCTGCGCGGCAAGTTGTCTTACTTGATGAACTGGTCAACGGCTCTGTTCAGCTCATCCAGCGCCTCTCTGTCCCCGCCTTCCGCCAGCTCTTCCAGACACTGTTTCATATAGTCCTTCAGAATTACCTTTCCGGTATTGTTAATGGCGGCCTTGACAGCCGCCAGCTGTATCAGCACATCGTTATAACTCCTGCCCTCTTCTACCATTCTCCTTACCATTTCCAGATGGCCGGATGCCCTGGCAAGTCTGTTGACCACTGCCTTTCTGTTTGGATCCCTGTACTCTTTTTCCTCTGCCATTTCCGATTTTTCTCCATTCTTTGCGTCTGCATGCCATCATCATACCGTCTGTTTTGGAAAAAGACAATCCCAGGAGGATAATCCGGCTCCCATCCATGCAGAGCGTAAATCAAAACACTGTCTAAATTGGAAAATGATCCCGGCAGGTATAAAAAAAGATCTGCGGAATCGGAGGAAGCAGATCTTTTTTTATTTTCTTTACCTGATGCATCTGTATCGTATCACGTCCATATCCGGAACAGAAGCCGGGGGCGGGGATTCTTTTGCAGATTTTTTGTAATTATTCAGCACCCCGGGAAACGGATGAAATCCGAACGGAGAGTTTGCTTACCGGACGATGGCAGAAGTTTTCTGAGGATCGGACAAGCGGAGAAGCCGCTCTGACCGCCCACAACGAGGAACGCAAAGCGTTCCGGGTCTGGGGTGCTGAATAGATACCATTATTTTTTCTTTTTTGCATTTTTCCTTTTCAGCGCTGCCAGCTGAGCCTTCATTTTTTTCTCTGCCGCAGCCTTGCTGTCTTTGTTTTTTCCGCCAAACTTACTCATTGCTCTTGTCCCCTCTCTTCTCTATTTTATCGTGCCCACTCAGTATAGTGATTTTTTTCAAACTGTGCAAGCTCCCTTTCCCGTCAGCAAAACCCCGCTCTGCAGGCGCAAGATTCTTTTTCCACGTTTGCATCAACGTTCTCAATACAAAAGGAACTGGTGTTACTGATATAAGTAAAAACCCAGACCGCTGTTCTTCGGGATTGACGGATGATTCCCACGCCTTCTATAATGAGCCTTGAGATCCGCGTCTGTTTCCGGCTGCATGCCGGATATGCGGAATCTTTCTTATACAGTATAACGACAGGAGGAACAAAACATGAGTATAAAAAGCATTCACACAGATAACGCTCCGGCCGCCATCGGCCCATATTCCCAGGCAATTACTGACGGACATACCGTCTACGTCTCCGGTCAGATTCCGATTAACCCGGCAACCGGCGAGTTTGCAGGAACAACGATTGAAGAGCAGGCAAAGCAGAGCCTGACCAACATCAGCAATATTCTGAAGGCGGCCGGAACCGACATGAGCCATGTGGTAAAAACGACGGTGCTTCTGAAGAATATCCAGGATTTTGGCGCGATGAATGAAGTTTACGCCACCTTCTTTACGGCTCCCTATCCGGCACGCTCCGCTTTCCAGGCAGCCGATATTCCCAAAGGGGCATTGGTTGAGATTGAGGCGATTGCCGTTCTCGACTAAATAAAAAGGTCAGTGTAGTTTTGCTACTCTGTCTTTGACCGAAAGAAGCCCCGGAAGAGAGCTTTACTGCTCTCTTTCCAGGGCTTCCCGTATCTTCTGGCCAGTCTGGGTTGCCGCAAGACCTCCCAGGCCGGTTTCTCTCAGTTCCGGTACGATGGAACGGCCTACCGTTTTCATGGCATCTATCACCTCGTCCGGCGGAATCCGGGTCTGTATTCCGGCGAGCGTCATTTCCGCTGCCGCCACGGCGTTCATGGTTCCGGTTACATTTCTTTTTATGCAAGGTACTTCCACCAGGCCGGCAACCGGATCACAGACCAGTCCGAGCATGGATGAGATGGTCAGCGCACAGGCGTTTGCAATTTCTCCGTTGGTTCCGCCCATCAGGTAAACAGCTGCTCCCGATGCCATGGCCGCCGCGGATCCGATCTCCGCCTGACAGCCTCCCTCCGCACCGGAAATGCAAAAACGGCCCGCAATAACGCCGCCGATTCCCCCCGCCACATAGAGTGCGCGAACCATCTCGGAATCCTCCAGCTTTTTCTCCTCCTGAATGGTCAGAAGAACCGCCGGTATCACGCCGCAGGCACCGGCCGTAGGCGCCGCCACAATTCTCTTCATGCAGGCATTGGACTCTGCCACGCGGAGCGCCCGCACCATCATGCGGTTCAGGAAATCACCGCAGATCGTTGTTCCCCGCTTTCTCCAGGCATCCATTTTTGCGGCGTCCCCGCCGGAAAGGCCGCTGGCTGAAAGCAGTCCCGGATCGTAGGAGCGGTCGGAATCCGCCATGGCCTTCCAGGTCAGGTGCATCTTCTCCAGCGATTCCTCTCTGGTAATTCCCTCTTCCTTGCAGTCATCCTCCAGAACGACTTCCCAGAACAACTTCTTTTTCTCGCTGCAGGCCTGCAGAATCTCTTCCAGAGACTGAAACATCCGTCTACCTCCCTTGCTTCCTGTCAGTCTTCCGACAGACTGTAATACGTCACCTTTTCTACGCCTTCCAGATGCTTCAGCCAGTCCAGAGACTCCTCCGGAACCTCCTGGTCGCACTCGAGCACCATGACTGCATGCCCGCCTCGCCCAGACCGGTACAGCTGCATGGTCGCGATATTGACCGATTTATGCTGCAGCATGGATGTCACTTCTGCCACATGGCCGGGCTGATCCAGGTTGTGAACAATCAGGGTAGGAAGCTCTCCGCTGAAATTTGCAGAAAGTCCGTCGATTTCGTTGATCAGAATACTGCCCCCGCCTACCGAGGAGGCGACGATGGACAGCTTTCTGCCGGAAACCGACTCCAGATCCAGCTTTACAGAATTCGGGTGAGCGTCCTCTCCCAGATCAATTCCATGAAACGAAAAAAGCATCCCTGCCTTTTCCGCATAAGAAAAGCTGTCAGGAATTCTGGGATCATCCACAGCAAAGCCCATCAGTCCGGCAAGCAGCGCCCGGTCTGTACCGTGACCCCTTCCGGTTCTCCGGAACGAGCCATGAAAATAGATATCCGCTTTCCTGACCTTCTCTCCCAGCAGTTTTCTGCACACATTTCCAATGCGCACGGCGCCGGCCGTATGCGAGCTGGAAGGCCCGACCATAACCGGTCCGATGATGTTAAAAATGTTCATGTTTTCCTCCGGTCTTTCTGAGTTTCCGAGCAGGAATCTACCGTCCATCTGCCCAATGAGCCACGGCAGCATCCGGAAATCGGCCAAACTCACTGTACCTGCATCTGTCTGTTTCCATGCAAAATCTTACAAAGGCGGTACCCGGAATTCTTCCGGAAATCAGCCGAACCGTTTACACAAAGACATATTTCCGGATTCTCTCCAGCGCCTCCTCCACTTTGGAAAGAGGAAGTGCCACGTTCATTCGGATATGATGCGCTCCGCCAAAAGCCCTGCCGTCCTGCCAGCATACACCGACATCCCAGCCCGCCCGGATCACCTGCCCGATTGTCTTTCCGCTGCTTTTGCAGTATTCCGTACAATCAAGAAAAATCATATACGTGCCCTGCGGCATAGCTGCGCGCACACCAGGAAAATGACTGTGCATGTATTCTATCACAGTGCGGCAGTTATTCCACAGCACATCTCGGAGTTTATCCGTCCATTCGCTTCCTTCCGGCGTATAGGCTCCCATCAGCGCGTACATACTGAAAATATTCATCTCATTGTAGTGCGTGGAAGCAGAATAAGCGTTTACCCTGTCACGAAGGTATGGATTATAGATGATATGATAGCTTCCGATCAGGCCGGCCAGATTAAAGGTCTTGCTGGGCGAGTAAGCCGCAATAACGTGATCCACCGCCCACTGACTGACCGTCTGTGTCGGAATGTGCCTGTGTCCCGGAAAAATCAGATCCGACCATATCTCATCACTGATTACCAGGCATTGATTGTTCCGGAAAACCTCCATAGCCTTTTCCAGCTCTTCTTTTTCCCACACCCTCCCCGTCGGATTGTGCGGAGAACAGAAAATGGCAAGATGTACATGGTTTTCCTTGATTACCCGGTCCATCTCCTCATAATCCATGCGCCAGATTCCGTCCTGATCTTTTTTCAGATCGCTGAAAACCGGTTTTCTTCCCTCTCCTGCAATATCTCCGTAAAAGCCAACATAATATGGTCTGTGGAGAAAGATCGGGTCTCCCGGAACGGTAAACGCGGCAATCACGCTGCTGACCAGTCCGTGAACGCCGTTTTCATATCCGATATGTTCCTTTTTCAGTCCTCTCACACCGTTGCGTTCCGACTGCCAGCGGAGGATCGCCTGAAAATATTCTTCTCTGGGAGCAAAATACCCGAAGGTCGAATCACCTGCCTTCTTCATCAGATACTCGTTTACCTTCGGACAGGTTGCGAAATTCATGTCCGCCACCCACATGGGAATCGGATCAAAGCCAGGCTTCGGCGCATCCGGCTCTGCTCCCCAGTGTTTCTGTCCGATACCGTCCAGCGCCCATGCGTCTTTTCCCCTGCGTTCCAGAATTGTCGTAAAATCGTATTTCATAATTTCTCCCCAATAGTCCCTGTCTCAGTTTTTCCCGTACACACTTTCCATGAGTCAGTATATCACAGATAGGCCTGGAGAGATCAAAGGGCAACCGAACAAGCTCTGCAGGCATTCAGAATTCTTCGCAGTCCGAAAAAAGTGCCGGAGGAATCAGAACACTACCCTTTCTTCCGCCAGTCCTTCCATTTCCAGCGCTCTGGAGTCCGCCTCTACAATCTTCCCGAAGGCATCTTCCGCCCCTTTGCAGTCATGGCGTCTCATTGCCTCCAGCATCTCTCTGTGATACGGAACCGTATCCCGCCAGATCCGCTTCATTTCCGGCATATGTTCGCCGTACGCGTCCAGCTCTACCAGAAGGTTTTCCACCAGCTGCGTCATGGTTGCATTGGTGCACAGCTGACGGATGCGGTTGTGAAACTGATTGTCATGGGCGATGACAAACATCCCCTCCGCGTAATCTCTTTCCATAACAAGAAGCGGCTCCTCAATATAACGTATTTCCGCCTCTGTAACCGTTTGGCAGACCTTCCGGATAATATGAAGCTCCAGCACATTTCTGGTCTCAAAAATTTCTCTGTAATTTACCTTCCACAGCGCAATCTGGAACCGGTCCTGATCCGTATTCTCCGGAATATACATTCCACTTCCGACCTCAATACGGACCAGCCCCTTGTTCTGAAGGATCCGGACTGCTTCCCGGACAGACGAACGGCTGACCGAGTACTTCTGTGCCAGCTGCCTCTCCGAGGGCAGCCGGTCTCCCGCCTTCAAGTGATTTTCCCTGATATAGTTCAGGATGTGATCCGCCAGGGAAAGATATAGATGTTCCTCCCTCATTCTCTCTTTTCTCCGTTATCAGCCTTTTACCGCACCCGCGGTCATTCCTTCCACAATATACTTCTGAACGAAGATAAACATAATTGCCGTCGGAATCAGGGAAAGGCAGCCTCCGGCCATCATAGTACCCCAGTCGACGTTGTACTTTCCGATCAGAGATTTCAGCCCTACAGGAATCGTCCAGTTCATCTGGGAATTCATGAAGATGACAGCGGCAATCAACTCGTTCCAGGCGCCGATGAAGGCGAAAACGAAGGTCGCCACGATTCCCGGAAACATAACTGGAAGAACTATTTTCCGGATGGCCTGTCCCCTGGTGCATCCATCAATAAAGGCGGATTCCTCCAGGGCATAGGGAATTCTCTCAAAAAAGCTCCGCATGGTAATTACACAGAACGGAAGATTGGACACTGTATAAAAAATAAAAAGCGAAAGCAGGTTGTCAATCAGTCCGATTTTTGAAAAAACGACATACAACGGGATAATCACCAGAATCGCCGGGATCATCTGGGTAATCAGAAAGAAAATCAGAACTGTCCCTTTTCCGCGGAATTTGAACCTTGCCAGAGCATAACCGCCATACACGGAAATAATTGTCACCACAACGGCAACAGAGACCGCGACGACCAGGCTGTTTTTCAGATAGACGCCGAAATCCATGGTCTCAAACAGGTTCCGGTAATTTTCCAGTGTAAAATGCTCCGGCCAGTAGGTGATGTGCTGTGCATTTACAATTTCACTGCTGGTCTTAAAAGAGGTTATCAGCATCCAGTAGATCGGAAGGGCAACCATAAGAAAATAGAACACAAGCCCGATTACACGGACCACGCTTCCTGCCGTAATTTTTTTTCTCCGTGTCATCAGAAATCACCTGCCTTATTATAATTTGTAACCTTCAGGAAAATCAACGCATATGCAGAAAGCACAACAATCATGAAGACACCGAACGCTCCTGCCAGACCGAAATCGTAGCTGGAGAACGCTTTCGTATAAACGTAGGAAGGCAGCGTCTGGGAGTAATTGGCCGGCCCCCCGCCAGTGACAATAACAACCATATCAAATGAATTGAAGACCCAGATCACACGGAGCAGCAGGGTCATGATAACCGTCGGCGCGATATAGGGAAGGGTAAGAGAAAAGAAACTTCTTACCGGGCCGCAGCCGTCCATAGCCGCCGCCTCGTAAATATCCTTTGGCACTGACTGGAGTGCTGCAAGAATCATAATGCCGAAGTAGGGCACTCCGAACCAGATCATTGCTAAAATGATGACAACTAGAGACAAGCCGGGCGTGCCAAGCCATGAAATTCCTTTTTTGATAATTCCCATCTTCATCAGCAGATCGTTGACCACGCCGTACTCTCCGTTATAACTCCAGCGAAACAGAAGACCGATGACAAACGCGGAGAAAGCCCACGGAAGGAAAACAAAGGACTGGTAAGCCCCACGTCCCCGGAAGGGCTTACGAAGAACCAGAGCCAGGCCAAGACCCAGAATAAACTGAAAGAAAACCGTGACCAGCGTATAGATCAGCGAATTTTTCAGAAGAAGCAGGAAATTGCTGTCCCCGAACATTTTCGCGTAATTTTTGAAGTTATTCCACTGCACATGATCCAGTCTGGTCAGTTTGTAATCCTGAAAGGACATGACAATGCTCTTGATCAGCGGATAGCCATAAAAAACAAGCAGAATCACAAGAACCGGAAGCAGATATAAATAGGGTGTCATTTTCTGTCTTTTTTCCAGTGATCCCTGCTTTTCACTCTTTGATGCGCGCATTTGCGACCATCTCCTCTCTTTTTTCACAGCCGGCAGTCCTGATTTTCTGCGTATCCGGGGTTCTGCCCTGCCGCTCTGCAGAAAAGGCAGCGGGCTAAATAAAAGCCTGCTGCCCATCCTGTACCATTGGGACGGTTTTGCAGCCGTCCTTTTCCTTGTATCCACTCAGCCGCAGCGGACTGTACCGCATTTTTTGATTCCTGTGCCTCCTGTCCGCTGTGCAGGAATATTTACTGCATACTGAGGGCTGTCTCTACTACAGCATCTGGATTTTCCTCTTTGTACTCATCCTCTCTCTCCTGAAGAGCATTGCAGATGTTATCCAGCGCAGTCTTTGCGTCTTCATCGCCAAGCAGATAACTCTGAATTTCCTCATGGAAAAGTCCCTGATGGAGATCCGTGTAGTCAAACGCGCCATAGGTAGCGGGAACCGAGAGCGTCGGATCGTTCATTTCCTGGATAAATGTTCCGTAGTAGCCGTCACTAGAATACATATCAATATTCGCGGCATCCTTCTTGATCGGGATCTCACCGGTAGTCTCACAATATTCCGCCTGCTTGTCAGCACTTGTCATATACATCATCAGCTCATAGGCCGCGCCCTTATTCTTAGAATTTGCGCTCATCGCATAGGAATACGGCGCGTTCATGGTATTGTAGATTTTCCCGTCCTTGTCTGAGGTCGGCATCGGCATTACCATCCACTGGCTGTCATCCATCTGCTTAATCAGGGTCGCGGCAACCTCCGAGTCGTTGATCAGCGTTCCCGCCAGTCCGCCGACAAAGTTATCAACCATTTCTGTAAATCCCCAGTTGATGGAATCTTCCGGAGCGTATCCCTTCAGATAGATATCGCACCACTTTTCAAAAGCTGTCAGACATTCGTCGGAATTCATAAGAATCTTTCCATCTGAATCATAGGTAGCTCCGCCGGTATAGCCCTGCATGTAAACCCAGAGCGGATCCAGAGCGCCGCGGGCACCACGGAACGCCGCGCCGTAACGGCCTTTTTCCTTATCTGTCAGCTTCTTGCAGAGATCAAAATAATCATCATAGGTCCAGGACTTTGTTGGATCCAGTTTGATACCGAGCTCGTCACACCAGTCTTTCCGTACATAAATGCCTTTGACCATCAGGCCGTCCGGAATGGTGTAGATATTGCCATATCTGGTTTTTTCACTTTCCCAGAGAATCTTTGTGACGGCGTCCGAATATTCATCCGTGGAATCTCCGATGTAATCCGTCAGGGGCTCTACCCATCCGGCCTCTGTGTACTGCCCCAGCCATCCGGACCAAACGGTCATGACATCCGGCAGTTTCCCGGAAGATCCCAGAACCGTCATCTTGTCTGCGGCATCATCCCAGGGAACACTCTGATATTCCACTTCAATTCCGGTATCCTTCTGGAACTCCTGGAACAGATTTTCGAAATAAGAAGTTCTTGCATCGCCCGGAGCCACATCCATAAAGGTAATCTTTGTTCCGGAATACTGCTTGGACCAGTTTCCGTCCGCATCCTGTACGCCTGCGGCGATGGACGCAGCATCCGCCGAAGAAACCTGCTCTCCGGACGCAGATGCAACAGCCGTGCTCCCTCCGGTCACTGCCGATGCGTCAGACTCCGAGCTGCTGCCAGACCCGCATCCCGCGAGCATGGCTGCCGAAAGTCCTAATGCCAGTGCTGATGACAACATTCGTTTTTTCATAAACTTCTCCCTTCCTGTACTAACTTTTTAATAGCTATAATTTCTGAAGCTGTTCTGTTTTTCTTGTTACAGGTGATACTATCTACAGCTTATCCAGTGCCTGACTCAGATCAGCAATCAGGTTCTGACTTCCCTCCAGCCCGCAGTACAGGCGGATCAGTCCCCGTTTCTGCCCGATCAGCTCCAGCGCACTCTCCGGCTCATCATAGAGAGGAAGAAGCGCCAGCGATTCAAACCCGCCCCAGGAGCAGCCCTTCTGAAAAACCTTCAGGTGATCTACAAACTTCTTTGCGTCTTCCGGCGAATCCGAATCCAGCTCCAGACTCATCAGAGAACTGTGACCTTTTTGCTGTTTCCGGATGATCTCCGCCTGCGGGTGAGATGCCAGTCCGGTATAGTAAACCTTTCTGACCTTCGGGTGTCCCTCCAGAAAAGAAGCGACCTCCATTCCTGTCCGCATAAACTCGTGCATCCGGACATCCAGCGTCCGCAGTCCACGGATGGTAAGCCATGCCTCCATCGGACCCATGCAGCCTCCCAGAAACTCCCGGTATGGGGAGACGAGCTTCCTCATGATCTCGTCGTCCTTCCCGACTACTACGCCTCCGACAATGTCGCTGTGCCCACCCATGAATTTTGACATCGTGTGCATAGAAAAATCAATTCCCAGATCCAGAGGCTTCTGAAAAATCGGACTGAGACAGGTATTGTCGATATACGTACGAAAGCCTTTTCTCTTTGCGATCTCCGCGATCGCCCTTAAATCCACCACCCGGAAGACAAAGGTCGCCGGACTTTCCAGTATCATAAGATCTGTATTTTCCCCGGCCGCATCCTCGATTTCCTGCAGATCGTTGCCGCTGACATAGGTAACAGACATGCCAAGCCTTGGCACTGCAATCCCGTCAAGAAAACGCTTAACCGGCATATAAACATCCTTCATACAGATAATGTGGCTTCCCGTCTTGCATACCGCAAAGAAAAGGGATGTAAATGCCGCCATTCCGCTGGAAAACACTACCGCGCGGCAGCCATGCTCCAACTCTGCGATTTTTCTCTCCAGAATAGACACTGTCGGATTGGAATCTCTGGCATACACAAATGTTTCATTACTGAAAATATCCACCTTCCGGTAATCATCCTCGCAGCTGTACGCATGCAGGGAATTCAGAAAAACCGGCGGCACGACAGCATTCAGATATTTATCATATTCATCTGCCGTGTGCTCCAGCGTTATCCGGTCCCGAAGTTCTTCCTGATCTGCCTTTTCCCTTTCTGCAGCCGAATCAACGGGTGCCCTGTCCTGCTTCAATGCTTCTTCCTCCTTTTCTCCTGTCAGGCCTGCACACCCCGTCCCCGTTTAAGGGTTTGGTAACTCGTTTATTGGTCTGACCGGTTTCTTCCTTTCCGTCAATATAGCAGACTTGGCACAAATTATCCATATCTATTTCCTGATCGGCAGGAAATTTGTGCATCTTGTACACTTTCATTGTCTATTTTTGAATAGCCAAAACAGGATTCTCCGGACAGTCCCTTGCAGATTTTTTCAAGAAGAGCATGTGTTTTCTGTTTTTTCTGCAGAAATCCAACAAAAAATGTCCGTAAAACCAGAAAAAAGCGTCCCTTTCCTATGAAGAGACGCCCTTGTCATGTATCGCAAGATACCATTTCTGGTAAGACCAGTCAATGCTTAAAAAGGAGTATGTATTATATTTCATCTGTCTGGAGTAAGGATTCCGATCATTCAACAATCAGCATATTGTACAAATTATATTCACATTATTTGTGCATATTACACACTGTACTTTTTTTATTTTGTGCCCTACTCTGTTTACATCAGTTTGATAACATCAGCAACATTAATTTCAACCGATTCCATTTACAAGGAGTTCACCATGAGCAACGCTTACAAAAAAACCAGACGCTGTTATCTGATTGACCATCACTCCCCTCAGCCGCCGATTGTTCCGCTTGGGAAGATGGATATTCAGGAATATAAAGACTTTTTCCGGGAATCCGGGATTGACTCCCTGATGGTTTACTGCAAGGATCACTGGGGCGTTACCTATTATGATTCTAAGGTTCCGGGCGCCCAGAAACATGCCGGAGTAAAGGGGGACTGGATTCGCACCGTGCGGGATGCGTGCGCGGAAATGGGTATTGAATTTGTCGCCTATTACTGCATCGAATATGACGAGGGAGCGGCACGACGTTTTCCGGAATGGAGAGTCCGGAAAGCTGACGGATCCCCGCTGATCCGGGATGACCTGTACGCAAAGTGGAGCCTGAACTGCTACAATACAGGTTACCGGGAATACGCCCTTGCCCAGCTGGAGGAAATCGTTTCCGGCTATCACCCTGACTCCCTGTTTCTGGATATCTTTGGGGCATCGCTCTGCTACTGCCCGGCCTGCCGGAAGAAATTTGAGAAGGATTACGGCTATCCGCTGCCGGAGACCGCAGATGGGCTGATCGCCCACCAGAAGGACATAAAAGAGTCTCTTGATAAAAAGGCGGAAGATTTTTATAAAGAGATGAGAGACCGTCTGAAAAAGATTGATCCCTCACTTGCCATCACCATCAATTTCTCCTGCCATTATCCGGATCAGATCCGCTCTCTGTTGGATTACCAGTACAGCGAGCCTTTGATGAAGGACAACTGGTATTCCTCGGCATACGCGCGGGACACTGCCGTCGGCCAGTACCCCATGCTGGCACCGGGAGAAGCCAGCCAGGTCTACAATTACGATTCTGCAGAACAGTATATTGTGGATCTCTCTTCGATCGCCGCCCAGGGCTGCCGGGTTGGTATGTACAGCGGGTCACAGCACATAGACGGAACACTGGATCACGAGGAGGCCAGGCGTCTCGGCTCCGTTTACAACGAATTGAAGGTATTGGATCCCTGGATTTCCCAGGAACGAACACCTGTAAAGGGAATCGGGATTCTTCAGAGCGATGTCTCCAAGCTGATTCCTGACGAGGACTTTAAGGCAGATGCCATTCTCCGCATGAAAAAACGCAGTCCCCACATCACCGCCATTCTTGGTGCCATGATGGCCTGCGAGATGGCAAAGGTTCCCTATAGCATTCTGCCGGAGCACTCTGTAACTCCGAAAAGCTTACAGGATTACGCCTGTGTCATTGTTCCTGAAGTGTATACCATTCTTCCTTCTGTCAGGGAAGCTCTGTCCGCATACACAAAGCAGGGCGGAAGACTGATTATCAGCGGCAAAAGCGGCCTCTTCGGAAAAGGGTCCGGCCTTCCGGACCAGGATTCTCTCGCCCCTCTGAAAGGGTGCAGCTTCCAGTCTGTCCATGAAGAATACCGGCAGAACGACTGGAGCGCCTATCTGAAGGCAGAGCAGCCGGAGATTTTTCAGGGTCTGCTTTCCGTGACCACTCCGCCTGTGAGCGAATGGTTTATCGAGAGCCGTCCGGAAACAGCAGAATCTCTTGTCCGGTTTTTACTTCCGGCCGTTGCCTGCTCCCCCACGGAATGGATTAACTGGTGGAGCCCTCCTGCCGGCAAAGAAACAGAAATTCCTGCCATAACACAGAATGCCTTCGGGTCCGGATCGGTGATTTATATGGCCTTCGACTATTTTACGATGGTCACCACAGAAAAGTTCCGGGACAGCTACCCTCTTTTTCTGGATCTGCTGCATATTCTCCAGGTAAAACCATCCATGCGGAATAATACGGAGATTCCGGAAATTCTCCGCACCGCGTTTTTTGAGACCTCGGACACATATCAGATTCACCAGATTTCTACGCTTCCGGATCACTATCACGGAGAAACTATTTCTGTCTCTGGGGGCGAAATTCGAACGGTTCTTCCTGTTTCCGGAGCACAGGCGGTCTACCCGAACAGAATGTCCCTTCAGGTGGAACGGGATGGCGATGAATTTGTCATAAAGCTTCCGTCTTTCCGTCTGCAGCAATTTATTGTACTGTATAAGTAAAAGTCATAGGGACGGCCGCTTGATCCGCCCAGGCTTTCCGCAAAACAACAAAATTTGAAAGGAATAGGAAAAGGACGGATTACTATCTGACATGACTTTTCAGAATCTGAAATATATTATAGAGATCGCTAACTGCCACTCCATATCACAGGCGGCAAAAAACCTGTATATGACCCAGTCCGCGGTCTCTAACGCTGTAAAGGAAACAGAAAAAGAGGTCGGCATCCGGATCAATGCCGCTGTGATATTT
>OCTW011617477.1_pt1 | contig 14475 bp, 17 predicted proteins | sample 1539671 | NCBI WGS metagenome assembly OCTW01 (sample SAMN02144230, study PRJEB22623) | gut metagenome | biome: sheep rumen | host: Ovis aries | place: New Zealand
GTGGGTGCCAGTTTCTATCTGGGCGACCTCAACAATACGATGTTCTCTTGCCAGAAACCTGCTGCGGGTATCTACTGGCGTTATCTCTTTGATCACTATAACTCGCTTAAGGTCAATCTCACCTATGCTGGCATCAAGGGGTCCACAGAAGATCAGGACAATTTCTATCCTTACGACCCCAAGACACAGGAGATAAGCACCACGCCGCTCAAGGCGAAATTTGCCAGTAGCGTGATAGACCTCAGTTGTATGTATGAAATCAACTTCTTCCCCTATGGCTATTATCAAGACTTTTTTGGCCACAAACGCCTTACGCCTTTTCTGCAGCTGGGTCTCGGCATGACCTATGCCCGCGAGGGCAAAGGGGTTGCCTTGAGTGTGCCTGTGGGAGTGGGGGTGAAGTATCGTGCCAGCAAGCGACTCAATATTTCCTTTGATTGGGCTATGCATTTTACTACCTCCGACAAGCTTGACGGACTGCAGGACCCCCTTGGAATCAAGTCTGAGGGTTTTAAGAACAAGGACCATTACGGCATAGCGCTGCTGTCGGTTACTTATAGTTTCTCGCCACGATGCCCTAACTGCAACAAGGCAAAATAGAAGGTTATTTGAGAATAGAATAGTCTGGCAGCATGAAACTTAACTATTAGATTGAAACAAAAATGATACAGGAGAACGAGATAGACCTCAGCAGAGTGCCGCAGCATGTGGCCATTATCATGGATGGCAACGGCCGCTGGGCCAAGCAGCGCTCACTGCCGCGCAGTGCCGGTCATCAGCAGGGCGTGGAAACGGTGAAACGTATCACTGAGCTGTCAACACGCATCGGGGTACGCTATCTCACTCTCTACACCTTCTCTACCGAGAATTGGAACCGCCCCTCCGACGAGGTGGCTGCTCTGATGGCCTTGGTGCTCGACTCGCTGGAGGAACAAATTTTCATGGCCAACAATGTGCGGTTCCGCATGATTGGCGATGCCAGCCGCCTGCCCGAGGCAGTGCGCAACCGCATCAAACAGTGTGAGGAGCGCACCAGCCAAAACACAAGAATGACTATGATTATTGCCATGAGTTATTCCTCGCGGTGGGAGATAACCGAGGCAGTACGCACCATTGCCGACAGGGTGGCCAAAGGTCAGTTGGCACTGGCAGACATCAGCGAGCAGACGGTGAGCGACAGCCTGACCACATCTTTCATGCCCGACCCCGATTTGCTTATCCGCACCGGCGGCGAGCTTAGGCTTAGCAACTACCTCATGTGGCAGTGCGCCTACTCAGAACTGTACTTCTGCGAAACATACTGGCCGGATTTCACCGAGCAGGAGATGCTGAAGGCAATACGCAACTATCAGCAACGCGAGCGACGCTTCGGCAAGACTAGTGAGCAGGTTGACCCCGACGTCTCCAAGAAGGACTAACATAGACACAATTATATTCAACGAAATAATGAAGCGATTTATTTGCTATACGATAATGCTTGTAGCTACGGTCCTGACGACCTTGGCCCAGGATGCTGCCAAGCGATATTTCCCTGTCATCAACTACTCTTCCGAACCAACGTCCTATATCCTCGGTGGCGTGACTATCGACGGAGTGAAGGACGAGCAGGATGTAAGCACGATTATCTCCCTTGCCGGACTGGTGGTGGGGCAGGAGATTACCTTCCCCAAGGCCGATAACGAGATTACCCGCGCCATTCATAGCCTGTGGGAGCAGAGGCTTTTTTCTGATGTGTCTATAGCCGCTGACAGCATTGTGGGGAATAGGATTTTTCTTCACATACAGTTGGCAACCCATCCGCAGCTTACCGAGGTAACCTATAACGGCGTGAAGAAGACCGAGCGCGAAGACCTGGAAGAGAGAGTCAAGCTCAAACCGGGCAGCCAGATTTCCACTGACGTAATCAACCGCGTGAAATACATCATCCAGTCTTATTTCGAGGAGAAAGGTTTCAAGAATGTTGACATTGAGATGCTGCAACGTGACGACCCTGCCCATACCAATCAGGTGCTGCTTGATATTAACATTAACAAGAACGAGAAAGTCAAGGTTCACCGCATCTATTTTGCCGGTGTGGAGAAGTCTATGCAGGCAGACCTCAAGAAAGCAATGAAAAAGACCCGCGAGGTAGGCAAGTTACGCAATTTGTTCTCCTCCAAGAAGTTTATAGCTGAAAAGTACGATGCCGACAAGGTGGCTGTGGTTGACAAGTTTAATTCGTGGGGCTATCGCGATGCCTATATCGTAGCCGACAGCGTGGTGCCCTTCGATGATAAACACGTGGACATTTACATGACCATTGATCAGGGCGGCAAATACTATGTGCGCAATATCAGCTGGGTGGGCAACACCGTCTATTCCTCCGACGCCCTCAGCAACTCGCTGCAACTTAAGCACGGCGACGTCTATAATCAGGAACTCCTCAAGAAGCGTCTTGGTTTTGATATGAGTAAGGCTGATGACGACGCCATCGCCAATGAGTATTACAACCACGGCTATGTGTTCAATCGCATCATCCCTGTGGAAACCAATGTGGTGGGCGACTCCGTAGATTTGGAGATACGTATTCGCGAAGGTAAGCAGGCTACCCTCAACAGAGTGAAAATCATGGGTAACGACCACGTTTTCGAAGATGTGATACGCCGCGAGCTCCGCACCAAGCCTGGCGACCTCTACAATAAGGATGCCCTCATGCGCTCACTGCGCGACCTTGCCTCAATGGGTCACTTCGACCCCGAGAAACTGGAACCGTCAGTAGTGCCCGACGAGTCCAACGGAACGGTGGACATTACCTACAACCTTGCATCTAAGTCCACAGACCAGCTGGAGTTCTCTATGGGTTATGGTCCCACGGGCGTCACTGGCCGCGTAGCTGTCAAGTTCAACAACTTCGCCATTCAGAACCTCTTTAAGCGTGACGGCGCACGCAACTTCTTCTTGCCGCAGGGCGAGGGGCAGAGCGTGGAGATTGCTGCCCAGACTAACGGACGTTACTACCAGCAGTACAGCCTCTCATTCATGGATCCCTGGTTTGGACGCAAGCGCCCCAACCAGCTGTCCGTCAGCCTCTTCTATAGCAAACAGACCGATGTAAACAGCAATTACTATAATTCCGCTTATTATAACAACTACTATAGCCGCCTCTACGGCTACGGTTCATCGTCCAACTACTATAACTACGCCGACTACTATGATCCCGACAAGTATGTGCAGGTGCTCGGCGGAAGCATTGGATGGGGTAAGCGTCTGCGTTGGCCCGACGACTATTTCAACTTCTCGGCCATGCTTACCTTCCAGCGCTATATTCTCAAGCAGTGGCGATATTTTATCATGTCAGACGGTAATTGCAACAACCTCAACCTTACTCTCAATATCACCCGCAGCTCTTCTGACCAACCCTTCTTCCCTCGCCGCGGTTCCGACTTCTCCTTCAGCGTGTCGGCCACGCCGCCATACTCTCTGTGGGATGGCAAGAAATATTCCACTTTGGCCAACAACCCCTCCTCTGCCACATATCTGCAGGAGATGAAGGAGAAATATCGCTGGGTGGAGTATCATAAGTGGAAGTTCCGTCTCAAGACCTTCACTGCCCTTAGCAAGGCTGACAAATGTCCGGTGCTGATGACTCGCACGGAGTTCGGTCTTCTGGGTTATTACAACAAGCATAAGCCATCGCCTTTCGAGACCTTCTATATGGGAGGTGACGGAATGTCGGGCTATTCCTACAACTACGCCACCGAGACCATCGGTTTGCGTGGTTACGACAACGGTGCCCTCACACCCCAGGGAGCTGAAGGCTATGCCTACAGCCGCCTCTCAATGGAGCTGCGCTACCCCTTGCTGCTGGGCAACACTAGCATCTACGCACTTGGATTTCTGGAGGGCGGTAATGCCTGGACCTCCTGTACGAAGTTCAATCCCTTTGACATGAAGCGCTCTGCAGGTGTTGGTCTTCGTCTCTTCCTGCCAATGATAGGCATGATGGGTATCGACTGGGCCTATGGCTTCGACAAAGTGTATGGAAACAGAAACTATAGCGGCAGCCAGTTCCACTTTATCATAGGTCAGGAATTCTAAGACAATAACTAAAAACCGTTAACTTTCGAACTTTACAACTTAAAAAAACAATAACAATGAAGAAGACAATCTTTTTGCTGCTTTTAGCGCTTGGAGCCATGCTCCCCTCAGCAGCACAGAAATTCGCCCTCGTTGACATGGAGTACATCCTCAAGAACATCCCTGCCTACGAGCGTGCCAACGAACAGCTTAACCAGACCTCCAAGAAATGGCAGGCAGAGGTAGAGGCCCTCAACCAGCAGGCCCAGACCCTCTACAAGAACTACCAGAACGAGGTGGTTTTCCTCTCCGCCGAGCAGAAGAAAGCCCGCGAGGAGGACATCCTGAAGAAGGAGAAAGAAGCCTCCGACCTAAAGAAAAAGTATTTCGCTCCCGAGGGCGAGCTCTTTAAGAAGCGCGAGAGCCTCATCGGCCCCATCCAAGACGAGATCTACAATGCCGTCAAGGCCATCGCCGAGCAGAAAGGCTACCAGCTGGTGCTTGACCGCGCCAGCGACAATGGCATAGTTTTTGCATCGCCTACTGCAGACATTTCCAATGATGTGCTCGGTAAATTAGGCTATTCCAAATAAAAGCGTTACCTTCGCACTCTGAAAATCACTAAATAACATTATAACAATGAAGAAACTAATCATTGCTGCGCTCTTGTTAGCGCCCGTAGCCCTATTCGCACAGAAGTTCGGCCACTTTAACTCTGTTGACATTATCCAGGCTCTGCCTGAGTTCACCACAGCGCAGAACGAGCTTAAGACCCTTGGCGACCAGTATCAGAAGGAACTGCAGGCCATGCAGGACGAGTACAAGCGCAAGATTGACAATTATACTGCTCAGCGCGACTCTCTGCCCCCCGTGGTGCTGGAGCGTCGTCAGCAGGAGATTCAGGAGCTCGGCCAGCGCTATCAGCAGACCGCTGAGGGCTACCAGCAGGAACTCTCCAAGATGGAGGAGGACAAGATGACCGCAATCCGCCAGAAGGTGCTCGGCGCCGTTAAGCAGGTGGGTGATGCTGGAGGCTATGTCTATATCATGGACACCTCAATGGGTATTCCCTACATCTCTGCTACCCTGTCCACCGACGTTACCGCTGAGATCAAGAGCAAGCTCGGCATCAAGTAGCACTACAGCCTTTTCATTGGTTATTGCTTCCAACATGGGAAGCAAGACGCTTATTTCCTCGCGCGTATAGAAGTAATGTACGCGCGAGGATTTTTGTTTGGAAAAGGGGCACCATTCAATTGATATAGGCCAAATACTCCGGTAACATTTCTGCCCTTTGGCCTTATTATGTTTACTAATGTGAACTAAAGAAAAACAAACGTGGACTTAAAAAATCTGATGTGGACCTTAGAAAATTTGGCTTAAGGCTCAAATATGCTCCTAAAATCGTTGTAAAGGGTTGGAATTCTTAACTTTGCAGCGGTTATAATATTATAAGACATGAAAAACGGCAAAAAAAGTGCCCTAAATGTGGCAGTGGGACGGTAATTCGCAAGGGGATCAAAAACGGCAGTCAGTATTGGCTTTGCAAGAGCTGCGGAAAGTATTTCAGCGGTCGCCGCTGGCCTTCAGCAGATGAAGTGTCGGCCGCCTACTCGTCAGGCCGCTGTACGGTATCCGACTTGTCTGAGCGTTTCAAGGTATCTGTCTCAACCGTGAAGCGCAGGCTTGAGAGGATGGACAGAGGTCAGGTGCCGCTCGTGGCACATGACGTCGTAGTTCTCATGGACACGACGTATTGGGGCCGTGACTTCGGTGTGGTGGTTCTCATGGACGCCTCGGACAGCCGTGTGCTGTGGTTCAAGTTCATTTACCGCAAGGAGAGACTGGACGACTATCGTGAGGGGCTGGACTGCCTGAAGGCATCAGGTATGGAAGTCAAGGCTGTCGTAAGCGACGGCTTTACGGGGCTAAGGGAGATGCTGAGAGGTGTTCCGTACCAGATGTGTCATTTCCACCAGCTGCAGCGTATACGCCAACTGCTGACCAACAGGCCCAAGCTGCCCGCATCGGTTGAGCTGAAGGAAATCGCGTCGGCACTGGCCACATCCGACAAGGAACGGTTCCGCGCTATGCTGGAGGACTGGCATGTACGATGGAAAGAATTCCTGAAAGAAAGGACGGTCACGGATAACGGCAGATCATTCTTCACACACAGGAGGACCAGGAGCGCATACTACAGCCTCAAGACACATCTGGACGTCCTGTTCACCTGTCAGGGCTTTCCGGACGGAGTTGTGCCTAACACAAACAACGCTCTCGAATCGCTCAATTCTTCCATTAAGACTAAACTCAGAAATCACAGAGGGCTTTCCCTCAAGAGAAGGGAGCTGCTTATTGCTAACTTATTACGCCTGTACAACCCCCATAGACAAAGGCCGCATCAATGATTTTAGGAGCATAAAAGAGCCTTAAGTGGAAGTGATGGCCTTTTTAGGGTGTTTTTAGGAGCATATTTGAGCCTTAAGCCGAAAATTTAATCGTGACCTAATGGCAAAAAAATTAGGTCGCGTTTTTTCTGTTAGCTCGCGCAAAATAGTAGCAATGTTGTGTACAGTTATTTTTAGGGAAAACACAAATTCTTTACGATTATTTTGCCAATAATATAACATTTGTTATCTTTGCAACGTCTTGGGGGAGAAATCCCAAGGCCAAAGAAGCGTTCCGCGCTTTATCCTTTTCTACGAAATCGCCAATTTCAAGTCAGAAGGATGAAGATAACGGCTCGCCTCCTGTATGTTGAACGCTCGCATACGGCGCCACGCCGGTATGTTCGCGACATACACGGCGTAGGCGATAGTTGTTATTCATTTCCGAGAAGGTGTTTGGCGATACCCACAGTAAGATGAGTAAGGACATAATCCCTACGTCTTTTTCGTATAACCATATTAACACCTGATTGGGGGATTGCAGGAAATGAATAATGATTATCATGAACACACAGAAAAAACAGAAGGAACAAAAGGAACAGAAGAATGGTTCGAGTAAGGGTATTTTCCTAACAGAAACCAATTTAATTGATATTTTAAGAAAATTGAAGAATGACGAAAGTTATGATTCTCAAGAAATAGAAGATGTAAGAAAACGTTTCTATGAATTGCTAAATTATGACCCCGGAAAAGGTTCTAATACAAAATAAACGGAATGTTTCGTATAAGGAAGGACCTTATTAAACACATATAACCTATTACGAAATATAGATAAATCAATTAAGAATAAATGATGAAAAACGCAACGTACTTTTTGTTGTTTGTGGTAACTTCGTTGTTGGTAGTGAGTTGCACAGACAAAAGCGAGCAATTGGCAGAGGAACTTCAAACCAAAATCACTCAACATTTCAGAGAGAATGGCACGGAAATAAACATTGTGCACCTTCGGCTTGAAGAAGAATCGGAGAATACTTATAAGGGAGTAATCGTTTATGACGATCCGAGTTACAGATATGTGTATGATATGAAAGTATATGTTGAGGGTGATTCTTACAGGTGGGAATTTGCCCCCAATTATAAGCAGATATTTGCAGTTGAGGACCTGCCACGTAACCGTCGTCTAAAGGAATTAGCATCAGAACGTGCTGCGGACGGAGAGGCTATCACTGCAAACGAAGAGACTGCTATGGTAGATGAAGATGCCCTCATCGGTACTTGGGTGGGAGATGGAGGCAACGGCCTTATAGACTACGCAACATTCTCGTCGGATGGTACAATGACTACATATATGGTTATTAACGGCAATAGAACAGAATCCACCAGTGCGCGTTGGGAACTAAGCGGAGAGACGGTATATATAATTTTTGCTGGAGAGCGCTCTGCCGAATATACCTTTGACGGGAGCACCCTGCGTGGCCGTGGAGGAAGTATGGCCTATTCTCGTCAATAAATCAGTATTTACTCTTCTATGTATTTAACCATTTAAAAGTTACAAAACACAATTATGGAACAAGAAAAGAAAAATTTAGTGCAGGTTGGAGATTCATTATTTAAAGACGCCGCAATTAAAGAACTTATCGAAAAGAATCCCTATGTGTCTTTCATAGTTCTTTCTGCATTATTGGAGTTTCTCGGGAAGTGTAATAAGCTTCCCCGTGATTTTGTTACAGAGAATGAATCCAGCAGAGATTGTTATGATGTAATAAATAACCTCGAAGCGTTAAAGGAATATAGGGTCTTAAATTATAAAGTAACACACAAGAAAGGAAAAGAAATCGACAAGAACTATTTGTACTCAGGTCTACGATGCGGTATGCTGCACGCTATGCTGCCTGCGGAAGATATCATATTAACACCAGAAGAGAATGATACTCAGAACAAAAAAATCGGAGCCAAGATATTATACGAAGACTTCTGCAAGGCTTGGTCAGAGTTAAAAGAAAAAGAGGACATACTACAGGAAATGGAAAAAACAACAGTCCTAAAAATAGTTGAATCAAGTACTGGATCCACTGTTAATGAGCGTGTGGAAATATTGAAATAAAAACCTTTTAACATCATATAACTATGAGAAAATTATTTATCCTTATTTGTGTGCTTTGCTGCACTGTATGTGGGCAAGCAAAGAAACCTGTAAGCAACGGAGAACCAATGACATCCTCAAAGTCTTCATCGCAGGTAAGTAACAATGCGCAGAGAAAGCCGTCACCGCAGATTAATAACAAGCCTGGAAACAAGACTTTTACTGTTAAAGGAGTCTCATTTAAGATGATTTACGTTGAGGGCGGCACGTTCCAGATGGGCAGCAATGATAGATTTGATAATGGGCTGCCCGTGCACAGTGTGACCTTGAGTAGCTACTACATAGGGCAGACAGAGGTCACACAGGCGCTTTGGAAGGCTGTGATGGGGAGCAATCCGAGCTCCTTCAAGGGCGATAACCGCCCTGTTGAGAAGGTCAGCTGGAACGACTGCCAGACCTTTATCGCCAAGCTCAATAAACTCACGGGTGAGCGTTTTCGTTTGCCTACCGAGGCCGAGTGGGAATATGCCGCGCGTGGAGGCAATAAGAGTCGTGGTAATAAGTATGCCGGAAGCAACGACATAAAAGCAGTAGCGTGGTATACTGTAAATGCTTATGACCAGGGAGAATCAAGTCATGACTATGGTACACATGTTGTAAAGACCAAATCTCCCAATGAGCTTGGCATCTATGATATGAGCGGCAACGTATGGGAGTGGTGTCAGGATTGGTATGGCTTTTATAGCAGCAGTGCGCAGACCAACCCTACTGGTCCGGCTTCGGGCTCTTACCGTGTCATTCGTGGTGGCAGCTGGAACAACAGCGCGAGGTTCTGCCGCGCGGCGTATCGCGGCCTCGGCACGCCGTCGGGCGCGGCTTACGACCTCGGCCTGCGCCTTGCCCATTAGTTCCTGAGAAAAAAGAAAAGAAAGAAAAAGCTAAATCCTTGCGGCCCCAAAAATGGCCGTCAAGGCCATAAAGGGGGCGCATGGATTTAGCGTACCGGCGCATATTTCGAGGCAATCGAAAACATGGTGCTTCTTGAAAGCGAGAAAAGAGAGTCCAATATAAAGCGGCGAAGCCGCTCGATTTTTTGAAAATATGTATAACTCCTAAAAAAACAAAACAATGGAAGAAGAAAAAACAATGATTGAAAATGAAAATCAAAATCAGGATCAAGAGTTCCAAACCGAGGATGCTGTAAATGAGAATGTGCAGCAAAATTCCAATTATGCTATTTTTAAGTATTTGATAGGTGGATATCTGGGTTTATTTATGATATCCTTATTCTTCTCTGACACATACTCATTTAGTGATTTCTGCATTGATTATTACAATAAATATCATGTAGAAATTAATGCATATGCAATGCCTGAAAAGGGATATTTTCCTTTGCCTCATGACGAGTTTTATATTACTACCCGTGATGCATATAGCGGTGTAAAGGAAAAGAAAACCATAGGAACCGTTTATTTCGGTGGTTTGATAAAGAATTTCACGCGACAGGATTTGTAACTCTGCCAAAAGTCAATCGGCTTTATGCAAGATTACATAAATCTTAATTAAGGATAATAAACAACAAAATGAAGGCACCAAGATTAAAAACAGAAAATATGAGAGTAGCTCAAGTTCTTTATGTGTTGATATCCGTATTTCTTTTGTTTGGTTCGTGTAAGGAATCGCAAAAATCAGAAGTAGAAGTAATAACGAGATGCACATCTTGCGGACGTGAAATATCAAGCAATCAAGGAAGTACCCTGTGTGAATCCTGCGAAAGCAGAATAAGATATGAGCAGGAGCAGGAACGGGCTGCGGAAATAGAACAACGCAGGCTGGAAGAGCGCATTGATCGCAACTATGAGATTTGGCAGAACGCACGCCACATAAGAGATTAAGATGTCAACATCAGCAATGGTGTCTGCTTCAAGATGAATTACAAAGTTGAACGAGCTGACGAGCGAGACATTCCGTCTGCCGACCGAGGCTGAATGGGAGTATGCAGCCAAGGCTCTTAACGAACTGGGCATCTAAGATATGAGCGGCAACGTATGGGAGTGATGCCAGTGTGACAGTAGCATCAATCCGACTCTAATCTGTAGTGGCAGCTTTTATATGGACGCATCACGCTGCCCATAGGTTATGGCAGCTACGAGCTTCCCTTGAATTCGGATAAAGACACCGACTTCCGTCTTGTTTTCTCCGAGTAACGTGATTTCAATATAACAAAATTCTTTAACAAAAGATTATCTCTTTCCGCAAAGAATATTTCTTATGCTTTGACGATGAAAGAACAAATAAATGTAACAAAAAAAATAGAACAAAATATTTAGCATTATGAATAAAAAAAGAATACCTTGAGATGATGAAAAAAGTATCTTCTTATGAAGCGTTTATGAGTGGTACGCGAGGCAGTTTAGACATAACTGTCAGTGGTGTACCTGTGGCCATATATGCTGAAGAAATAGGAGTAAAATATTATTTTAAAATTCCTTATGATCAGAAATACGATTATAATGTAGCCGCAGAGTTCATGAGATATGCAATTCCTGCTTTGTCAAGGGAATTGGAAGATCGAAGAAATAAAAGGTTAATGGGGCCTGACTGCATAAAAGGAAAACATTTAAGCTAAAGCATATAGTCCTGCTATAATCCAAGAACCAAGTGCTCAAGCCGCCGAAACTCTTCGTGGAGTGTCGGCGGCAATTGTTGTAGTAAGAAACAATGGAGTTATTGGTATCTGAAAAATTGTGCTTTAGAGGAAACGCAAGGTTACATCCTACGCAAAAGAAATGCCGCTGGTCTTTATCTGCTGGGCAGCGGCCTCTAGGTCGGCGTACCATTCGGGTCCGAACATCTGGGTGAGGGGCTCCTTGAGGAAACGATAGACGGGGGTGGAGAGGCGGTAGCCTTTCTCCACGGCATCGCGGCAGATGGCCCAGCGGTGGTAGTTGAGACCGTAGAGGGTCTCGCCGTCGATATTGAATTTCTTTACTCGGATGGGGTAGAGGGAGCAGGAGATGGGCTTCTTCACGCTGTGCTTGCCCAGGCGCATGGCGCGCTCAATGGCGCAGAGGCAGTTGCCGTGGTCGTCATAGGTGGTGAAGACGCAGTCCTTGCCGTTGACGATGGAGGTGACCAGGTCGCCCTGCTTATCGATGTAGGCTATGCCCTGCTCGTCGATGACCTGGCGGGCCTCGGGCGAGAGGTCACTCTCAATGAGGGGAAGGATGTCTTCGATGGCGGCCACCTCATCCATGGTTATCGGGGCACCGGCGTCGCCCTCCACACAGCAGATGCCGCGGCATGCCTTATAGTTGCAGCAGAACATCTCATTGAAGATGTCAATTGAGCACAGCACATTGCCTACTTGTATGATATTCATAACACAAATGTTTTTATTGCCAAGCCCGGCAGTGGGTACTGAAAGAAATTTTTCAGTGTTTGTTACCATGTGATTTCTTCTTGTCCGTGGGAGCGGAGGAAGGTGTTGGCTTGTGTGAATTGGTGGTTGCCGAAGAATCCTCGGTGGGCGCTGAGCGGCGAGGGGTGGACGGACTGGAGCACCATGTGGCGGGAGGCATCGATGAGGGCGGCCTTCTTCTGGGCATAGCTGCCCCAGAGGAAGAAGACGGCGTGGGGGCAGTTGGCGTTGACGATGGAGATAATGGCGTCGGTGAACTGCTCCCAACCGTGGCCGGAGTGGGAGTTGGCCTGCCCCTGCCGTACGGTGAGGGTGGCGTTGAGCAGGAGCACGCCCTGGTGCGCCCAGCGCAGCAGGCTGCCGCTGGTGGGGATGGGCGCGCCAGTGTCATCGCTCACTTCGCGTAGGATATTCTTTAGCGATGGGGGCCAGCGCTTAGAGGCTTGAGGTTTGCTGGTCGTTGCGGTGAAAGGCTCATCGAAGAGTGAGGGCTGGAAACATAATGGATCAACTCTTGAGCTCTTATGCTCTCGGACTTTTGAGCTCTCAAGTTGGTCGCTGCCGAAGGAGAAGCTGAGGCCTTCGGCCTGGCCTTCCTCATGATAGGGGTCCTGGCCGAGGATGACGGCTTTAACCTGGCTGGGCGGACACTCATTTAGGGCGGCGAATATCTTGTGTGCAGGCGGATAGCATGTGCCGGCGGCATACTCTGCCTCCACGAATTGCCACAGCCGGCGGAAGTAGTCCTTCTGCATCTCTTCTGCCAGCAGTTCGGCCCAAGGCTTTATTATGTTTTTCTCCATTCTGAAAGGTCAATTGCTATGGCGCTTTTGCAGCAGTACGTAGAGGATGATGGGCACGCCGAAGAAGGGGGTGATGACGTTGATGGGTATGGTGGTGCCGTCGGAGGGGAGTGCGCAGAGCCAGTTGCAGACGAGACCGATGGTGGCGCCGGCCAGCAGTGTCATGGGTACGAGCACGCGGTGATTGGCGGTGCGGCTCATGAGGCGCACCATGTGGGGTACGGCCAGTCCGATGAAGGAGATAGGCCCGCAGAAGGCGGTGGCAATGGCGGCAATGAGACCGGTGGTGATGAGCAGCGTGGTGCGTGTGCGCTGCAGGTTGATGCCGAGGTTGCGGGCATAGGCGGAGCCGAGCTGCAGGGCGTTGAGCGGCTTGATGAGGGTTACGGCCAGGCCTATGCACAGCAGCATGGCGCCGGCAAACATGGGCATGTTCTTAAGGCCGATGCCGCCGAAGTTGCCCAGTCCCCAGACGATGTAGCTGTGTACTCCCTGTTCGGTGGCAGAGTAGTTGAGCAACGAGATGACCGACGAGGTGAGGTAGCTCACCATGATGCCCACGATGAGCAGGGTGATATTGCCCTTGACATAGCGTGCAAAGAGCAGCAGCAGGCCGATGATGCAGATGGCCCCGATGAAGGCAGCCACCACTATGAGCAGAAATCCGCTCAGGGTGGTGTTGGCTGCAGCGAAGGAGCCGCCCAGCACGAGCATCACGAAGGCCACGCCAAGGCTGGCTCCGCTGTTGACGCCCAGTATGGAGGGGTCGGCCAGGGGGTTATGAAAAATGGTCTGCAGCATAAGGCCGCTGACAGCCAGACCGGCACCGCAGAGCAGTGCCGTGATGGCCTGCGGCAGGCGCGACTGCACCACCACGAAGCTCGTTACGCTCTCGCTGTCGCGGCCCAGCAGGGCATTTATCACCTCGGCAGCGTCCAGATGGATGGAGCCAAAGAAGAGATTGACCACAAACATCACGACGGCCAGCAGTATCAGAAGGATAAAGGAAAAGGTTGTCTTGTTCATTGCGAGGGGAGGCTATACCAGCTTGAGTCCCACTATGGAGGCTACAAGCGTGGTGATGAAGAATAGGCGCCAGAAGGTGGCAGGCTCGCCGAACACGAAGATGCCTATGAGCACTGTGCCGGCTGCGCCAATGCCGGTCCAGATGGGGTAGGCAGTGCCAACGGGGATTTGCTGCGTGGCCTTCATGAGCAGCAGCATGCTCAGCGCGGAGAAGGCAAAAAAGCCGCCGAGCCAAAGCGCATATTCCATGCCGGCAGTGCCGCGCGTCCTGCCGAGGCAGAAGGTGAAAGTGCACTCGCACAGTCCGGCCAGGATGAGGATTATCCAATACATATCTAATACGTTTTTTAATCCTGCCGAGGGCTGCAGAAATGCTCCGGCGTCTCCTTCCATCAGGATTTCATTGGCAAAGTTAGTGCAAGCCGAGCGGAAAACCAAATTTTATTTGAGTTTTCCCGAGGCGCCGCCTAACTTGACTTGTGTCGCAAGACAAAGTAGTGCAAGCCGAGCGGAAAACCAAATTTTATTTGAGTTTTCCCGAGGCGCTGCCTAACTTGACTTGTGCCGCAAGACAAAGTTAGTGCAAGCCGAGCGGAAAACCAAATTTTAGGCAACAATATAGCAGTTGGCACAGATTACAGTCTCTGCGAAATAGTCATGCTCTCTCTATGCCAACATCTGTGTCATTGCCTATAAAAA
>OCTW011544625.1_pt1 | contig 14460 bp, 18 predicted proteins | sample 1539671 | NCBI WGS metagenome assembly OCTW01 (sample SAMN02144230, study PRJEB22623) | gut metagenome | biome: sheep rumen | host: Ovis aries | place: New Zealand
CCTACCACAAAATTGGTGCCTTTCTCATTTTGCGTGATCCCTTTTTTAGTCCCGATGAAATACTTGTCAGGTTCATCATTGAATATGACCTTGACCTGTTCGCCATTTAGCAACCTGTTCATCTTATTGTAGGCATCCCGAAAAGCACTATCACTGGATGCCAGTAATTGATAGGCGACCGTGATGGTACGTGGTGGATATCTTCTCGCAATGTAATTGGATCCATCTATCGTATCGGTGGATTGTTCCTTGATTTCAGCGCCATATAGCTCCCTTCCGGTAACATACAGTGTCCTGTACCCTTCAATCTCATTTTCGAGATATACACCGTCATAAGACATAGCCTCGGACGGCAAAGCATTACCGTCCGGGATACGTACAGAAGTGTCGTGATAAGAGTATAAGCTCATTATCTATCACCTCCTAATTTATTTTTGAATTTTTTAGCTCGATTAAGCTCCGCCTCATTATATTTGGCAGTCGCACGCGCAAATCTCTTTCCATCCACATCGAATGGAATATTGATCGTGTACTCCGAGCTGTTGCGATAATCGTAACTGTCATTCAATTCCGCGTTAAAATCACCAAAATTGGTATCTGCCTGTGCGAAGGCAAGGCCAGGAAGATAGACAAGGTCTTCCGATGCATGCCGTACATCACTGATCATGCGATTGATACCATTGATGAACCCTTGGCCATACCAGATACCATATTGCCGTGTGATACGAGAAGGCGAACCCATCTTAGCTTTCGCCTCGATTGCCGCATTGGCAGCGCTCGCCAGTCTGGCAGCAGCCGCTTCTACGGCTCCGGCCGAAGCATTCAAACCGTTGGCCAACCCTTGACCAATCATCAATCCGGCACTGTATGCACGACCGGCTCCGGACGACATGGCACTGTATATGCTCGACATCATGCTCGTTACGATGGATACTGCTCTGCTTCCGCCACTGGATAAGGCCGATGCAAAGCGACTCATCGCATTGGAAGCAATACTTGGAAGCCTTGATAGGCCACTGCTTGCTGCACTGACGATTGAACTGCATGCAGACTGCATAGCCGACACACCAGCGCTTGCACCTGCGGCGATGGCCGACGCAAATCCTGCCATAGCACTCATGGCGATTGCTGAAAGCATCATCATGGATGCAATTGCAGCGGTTGCACCTGTGCTTATCATCATGAGCGAAGCGGATGCGCTCATAGCCGATACAGCTATAGCTGCCATGCTTGCGGATGCCGCCATGGCAGATGTTCCAAGCATGGTCATGTAATTGGATGCGATCATAAGGTCCGTGCCGAATATCGACATAGTAGCGCTTGTCATCATGATCATACCGTTGAGCATGGTCATGGATGCCGATGCCATAGCACTCATCGTGCCAAGCATGAGCATGGTCGTCGATGCCATCATGGCAGACGCCGTTAATGCCGTCATTCCGGTCGCAATCATGATAGATGTTGTTCCAACCATCATTGCCGATGCCGTGAATTGCACCAATGCCGCATTGAGCATCTGGAACTGTCCTGGAATCGTTGATATAGATGCGCCCATCGTACTGATAGACGTCGCAATCGTGGACATGGATGCGGCCGCTGTGCTTCCATTGGTAGAAAGCGTCTGTACGGCACTGCCTAGATTCCGCATGGAATCGCCTACTGTGTCGATTTCTGCGGATTTCTTCGTGATCTTGCCGATTCCAAGTGCAACGGCAGCTAATGATGCCGTCATATCTCCAAGGTTAAGGTTTGTGATGTTCTTCAACCCATTGGCTAAATGCTCCGCCCCTTTTCCGGCATTCAAAGCACTCTTACCAAACGATTCGACAACTCCAGCCACACCGTCAAGGATACTCTTTACACCTTCGCCAAATCCTTTGAATACGTCCGATACACCATCCAATACAGATTTGACGTTATCTCCAAAGGCCGTGATGATATCGGCAACTCCGTCCAAAGCGGATTTAATTGCATCTCCAACGGATGAAATTACGTCTGCGATGCCTTGGAACGCGTCCTTAATGACCGTTCCAATGGATTCAACGACAGTTGCAATGCCTTGCAATGTTGACTGGATCGCATCGCCAATGGCCTGGATAATAGCCGGCAATGTCTGTGCTACGGCCACGATACCGGCAACTACCGTACTAACGATAGGTGCCAATGCCTGTAATATCTGTGACAAACCGTCTGCCTGTGTACCGACCAGTGCAAATGCCGCACCGACCATCAATGCAGCTGCGCCAATTGCCAACCATGTAGTAGGCGGAACAGTTGCTAAAGCATCACCTAGACCGCGGAATGCGGTTGCCAGTCCGGTACCGATTCCCTTCGCTGCCGTACTGATTGCAGTACCTAATGATTTGACGATATCAGAGACGGCCGTACCAATCGATTTAACAATATCGGATATTGCCGTACCTATAGATTTGATCACATCTCCAATGCCTTGGAATACGGCTTTGATGCGTTGCCCTGCCTGTTGGCATTGAGAACTTGCCGTATTGGCATTATCGCCAATCTTTTTGACATCTTCGGCAGTATCGGATGCACCTTTGCCTTTTGTAAAGATGCTCTTTATCTTTCCAGCCAGTGATTTGATCGGGCCAACAGCATTTTGAGCAGTATCCCCAATCTTCTTAATCTTTGTAGCAATGGAACTAACACCCTTGATCGTAAGGAAAGCCACTCCAAGACCGGTAATCACATCGGCAAATGCCTGTACCTGTCCAGGCGACATGTTAGCCACAAACTGGGCAATCTTATCAGCCAGTTCGGCCACCTTGTCAACTACCGTTCCGATAACAGATCCAAGTGTCGAGAAGATACCGCTAGCTCCGCCAAGTGAGCTTACCACATTGGAAATAGCTGGCCCAAGATCATCGAACAGGTTTCTCAATGAATCGACGGCGCCTGAATTGATGAATGAGCTCCAAAAGTCATCAAAGCTCTTTTTTGCGCCGGCAATGAATCCGTCAATCTTTGCCGTTAGTGCTCCAACATCGATACGATCCATTGCGGATATGATGCCCTGTACGGCATTGATTCCTATATCCTGTAATTTATCCCATACTGGCATAAATTTGGCCGTTACATCTTCATACAATCCATCCATGGCTTGACCGACAGATTTGAAGTTCTGCGCCATATTATTGAACGCATCAGAGTTTCCGACCTGTTCAACGGCATTGAAGAAATCTTCCGTCTTGATCTTGCCATCCTGGACTGCCTGTACCATATCCTGTGTAGACATGCCCATCTGTTTTGCGACTGCGGCAATACCTGATGGGGTCTGCTCAAGCATGAGCTTGAAATCCTGCCATGCGACAGTTGGACGCCCGGCCATCTGTGTGGCCTGTTGGCTCAGTGTCTTCATCGCCTGGCTTGGATTTTCTGCGGCAGCTGCTAGACCGCCAAAGCCTTTGACCAGTTGCGCCGTATTTTTCGTACCAACGGCGGCCAACTGTGCATAGGTGGATGCCATATCACTGGCATTGTATACAGTGGCCTGTGCATAGTTTTCCAGGTCTTTCTGTACGGATTTTATCTGGTCACCGGATGCACCGAGTATCTGCATGTTTCCGTTAAAGGATTTCCATGCAAGACTTGATGTATTGAATGACTCGCCAAGTCCCTGTACACCATTGGATAAGGCATTGACCGCACGATTACCGATGGCCATCAGTGCGCCAAAACCGATACCGCTCTTGATTTTGGACGACAGTGTATCCATCTTGGTGATAGCTTCGTCTGCCGTTTTTCCAAGCGATTCATCACGACCTTTTAACACCATTTCCGGTATAGACTTGATGAACCCTTTTAATTTGGAGATAACGCTCTCTGTTTTGGTTGCCTTTGGCGAAATATTGTCTACTGCTTCAAATTGAGCTTTCAGTTCCGAACCGACTGCATCTTGTACCTTCAGTACTGCGGATACTGCATCCTCGGCCGGTCCGCTCATGTTGTCGGTTGCTTCCAGTTCTGCTTCGACGCCTTCCGATGCCTCGGACTTGGCTTTTTCGAGCGTACCGACGGCACCTTCGACCGTTGGTGTCATGTTATCGTTGGCATCAAGCTTTGCCTCTGCAATGTCGGATGCCGCTTGGTCTGCCTGTTGACAAGCCTTGATGGCATCATCCACGACCGGGGTCATATTGTCCTGTGCTTTTAATACCACGGTTGCAATCTGATGGACTGCCCTGTCTAACGATTTCAATACGTCAAGAGCCTGTTCGAAGGTATTTGTGAAATTAGAGTCTCTAGCAGAAAGGGAGGCGGTTACTGAATATTGTTCAGGCATATCAATTGCCCTCCTTTTTCTTTGCTTGCTGTGAAACGAAACGTCTGAGGTCTGCGAACTTATCGTTTTCTTCTGCTTTGTTTCCGTTCATTACACGATCCACTTCTCTTCTATAGTTGTAGAACTTGTCAAAGTTTCGATATACCGGTCTTCCGCTCTTTTTTCGAGCTCTGACCTGGAAATTTTTGAATGCCGACAAATGGATCTCATACATGCGGTCCACTGTCTTGAGATTGACTGCCTTCATGAGTATCCGATACTCTCTGAGGTTCAGTCTGTCTACATCATCGAATGACTTGTAATCAAGATATCGGAAGCAGTTGAGCGCGATAGTTTCATACATCTCATCAAAATCTATGCTTTCACTTGACTCGTCTGTTTCATGGCTTTCTGAATCTGCTCGTACTTCTTTTTTGAGACATTCGCTTTCGATAAAAAATCGGACACCTGCTTGAATAAACCGTCAATATCGTCGCAATCTTCGATATAGGCTTCCAATTCTTCTTTCTTGATTCGTGGTGAGAATCCGATATTCATTGCATAGAGCACATCGATAAGGTCTTCGATCTCTCCGCCGATGATTCCGCCAAGGGCATACGTCATGCCTAGCTCTACTTCACGGTCACCTGATTTGGTCTTTACTTTCTCATTCAGAGCACGCATAAATTTGATGCTTGCTTTAAATTCGTATTCTTTGCCGTTGATTTCAAGTTGCATAGTATTCATATGTATCTACCTCTTCTTTCGTTTTACGTCAAAAAAAGGACGTGATCTTCACGTCCCTATTGCTATTAGTTAGGCCGTTTCTTTTGTCGTGTCTTTATAGACGTAGGAAGCAGCTTCTTTCTGTGCATCGGATACGGTTGCATATCCGTCTGCACCGTTGCCTTGGACACCGAAAGTGATTTCTACTTCACATGCATCTTCGGCATTGGATGTTTCTGTCAATTCAGTCACGTTGGCCTGGTAGTATGTAGCCTCATACTTGCCTGCATTCGTGTCTGTACCTTCTTCGGCCAAGTTGACACGCCATACTTCCACGATCTCTCCGGAAAGCAAGGCATTTTTCAACTTCTTGATCATGGTATCGCCTTTGGCAAGGATAGATTTTGCCGTGATTTCCAATTCCGGCGTACCTGGTGTACGGATAGGACCGTCTTTTGTCTGTGTCGTATCCGCATCACGCTTCATGGATAATTCGTTCTCTTCAGAAAAAGCGATATGTGTTGCTGCTTCCGATGATTTTTCGCTCAATAAACGGTACAAATAGATGATTTCTGTACCTTTTACCTTTTCTACATCGGTTGCAAATAGTTGTAGATTCATCATCATTGTTTTCCTCCTGTAATTTCAAATTCCAAATCAAGCACTCCATGCAGAAGCGGTTGACTGGTCGTCGTGTCCGGTATCACCTGCTGATTGATGTTCCGGATGCTCCAGTGATATGACTTGGTGTCTCGGATACTTCGTGCAATGTCCTTGATCTCTGCCATGATTCTGGACTGTGTGCCTCTCTTTTTCGGGTCGTCATGCCATACATGCACTGTCTGATATACATGACCGCCAATAAATGACTTGTTTCCATAGTCATCTACGGTCTGACTGTCGCCAAGATACACAAAAGGATACGGCGTCCCATCCGGCGGCAGGAAGGTATCATACACGCCGATTCCCGTATCCTTGTATTTAGTTTTAAGTGCTATCAGTAAAGCACTATATAGTTCCTGTTGCGCATCCATATCAGTCACCTACCAGTTTTTTCATATCGGATATGAACTTCTCTTTCTGCTCGTTGAAGGCCGGCTTTACGAATGGCTCGGCTTCCATGAATCGAGTGCCGTACTCCAGATATGGTGAGTAATGGGTAGTCGGCTGCGCTTCATAGCCAAGGCCACCATCGATAGAGTGGCCTGTGATTGATCTTGCGGTCGTTCCTGTGGCATATCCTTTGGTAAAAGCAGATTCTGCATGCCTTGTCATGCTGTTCTGCATCTCTACGCCGTTCTGTCTGACAACTGTTTTGACTGGTCCAAGGTCTTTGCATTTCTCAAGCTTATAGATCAGCTTGTTAAGACCGGATATCTCTACTGCTCCCATCATTGCACCTCAGAAACGATAAAACTCTGTTTCAATCTAAGCCGTCTTGTATAGTCCACACGATACTTCTTATCGCCAATAATAATTTGGTCGAATGTTTTATCCATGTGGTTTTGAATATGTATCGTTAGACTGCCCTGTTTGATACCGCCATATACAAGATTCATGGTCTGCGTATTGGTATCCATAACAGAGCCATATACCTTGGTATCAACATATGTATCATCGGCATAGTCACCTGTATCCGCATCATATGCACCAGTCACGAGCCGTCTGAATAGGATTGGTGTGTCGTATCTCATAGGAACCGTATCCTCCCGATATCCTGGTCGGACTGTGCGTCGCGCCATGTCTGGATATCGTCGGCATAGGAATCAAAGTCATTGTCCTTGAAGGTCAATGCTTCGCCTTCTACCGTGTGGCCGCTCAATCCTTCAGAACCGATGCGGTTGAACCGTGCAATCGAAACTTCGGTAACGATATATTCCAACTCGCTTGGCACTTCTGTTTTGCCAATCAGAGTTTTAAGGCGGTTCTCGGTCAAGGTGATGATTACTTTCAATTTGTTGTCTTCATCCTCGATCCCGAGCAGCGCCTTGACATCATCGATCACCGCCATACGCTACTAGGCTCCCGTTCCTGATGCAGTGGCGGCCTTGATGGTTACCTTGAACACACCATCGACATATTCTGGGAAGAACATAACACCACTCATCAATAATGATTCAACGGTAGCATTACGAGTAATAACACTGTGAGTCATACCAATCAAACCAGTAGTGTCAAATGTCAATCCGAAATTAGATGCTACATCTCCACCACTAGGGATATAAGCACCATTCAAGTTCTCTTTTGCGGTTGCATAAGCTGTACCTTTAGCCAAGTTTGGAGATACAACAACCGTACCTAATCCTAAGAAGTTTTCGATATAAGTCAAACCGAAAGCTGTTTGTGTAGTTAATTGAGCACTGCCCAAGTAATCAGCAACATCTAACGATGATACAAAATAAATTGGGCTTACCGTTTTTTTCTTGTAATAAACAGACATAGCACCCCATGCGTTAGCTAATGCAGCTTGTAATCCAACACCTGTAGCTGTTCCTGTACCAGTAGCCAAGTTTGTATAGAAATCATCTAATACTTGATATTCTAATTCAGATACCATCTTGGCATCTGTATCATTCAATGCTTTTTGAGAACCAATCTTTTGAATGGCTTCTGCAGATGTAGCTTTACGGAATTTCAATAATCCTAGTTCCTTTGTCCAAGCCAACTTACGAGTGATCTTCGTTAATCCGATATCTTCACCTTCGCCGACTTGTGCTGGTGAATTTGCTTTTGCTAATTTATAAGCTTTGATAAGCGTTCCACTAGCCATTGGTGTCAATTCATTAACACTCAAGATTTGACGTAATTCGTCAATGTTTTCTGCAATTCGAGACGTAAAATCAACTGAAATAGCTGGCTCTAAATCCGTTGTGATTGTTAAATTGTCTTCCGCTGCGAACAATTGCAAATCAATTAATTGTTTCATGTGTTCCTCCTATTTGAATAGATTCATGTTTTCCCGGATCAGACGCTGACGTTCGATTGGATCACTGATCTTCATGATGTCTTCCTTGGTCACGCCACCGTTCGCTCCTGTGCCACGCTTGAAAGAGTTTCCTTTCAAAGCGTCTTTGACTGCCTTTTCGACCTCGCCTTTGAACAGCTCGATAAAGGATTCAACGGCTTCTTTGGTGGTATCGGCATCCGATGTGATGATGCTTGCAAGAATATCATCGCTCACATTCACATTGGCTTCTGCGCACATCTTGCGTGCTTCTTTGGCCATGTCTGCGCGTGCTTTTTCATTGAGCAATTCATCAAGTTGCTTTTGCAATTTGTCGCGTTCATGCTCGGCTTTTTGTTGAGCATTCATCTTTGCAAGCTTCTTTGCTTCTTCTTCGCTTTCTTTTGCCTGTTTATCCCACTTTGCCTTTTTCTCCTGGATGATGCGGTCTAGGTCCTCGTCCGTGTACTTTGGTTGAGGTTTATCTTTTCCTTTATCACCGTCTTCTCCAGTCTTATTGTTTTGCCCTGGATCATTATTGTCAGGGTCTTGTCCATTATCTTCTTCGGCGAAAAGTTGCAAGTCAAATAGATATTTTTCCATATATATTTCCTCCATAGTTTAAAGTTACAATGCTTAACTTCCATAGCTTTTTACGTCGCTCCATGCCTGGACCCATGGCTTTTATTGTCTTCAATGCTCGGACATATAAAAAGCACAACCTAATCGCTTAGATCGTGCTTTATAAATTTTGGTAGCTTCCGCTTCGGTGGGTCTTTCATATATACTGTCTCCTTTTCCGTTTTTCCACAAAAAATGCAAGTACGTGTTCTTCTTTCCGCCTTGCATTGTAAATTATGATCGTAATAAGATTTCTCAATCGATTCTGTATAGATGTGTCTGCACATACCGTGCCTCCTAGGTCAACTCATCATCCACACTCACATAATCTGGATATGCAGTAGCTATTTCTTCGCATCCTGCGATAAATGCCATGATTGCGCCAAACCCTTCTTGTGTAACATTATCGATAAGTACATGCTCGAAGCCATCATTGCTTCGGATATGCTTCATTTCTCCATATGATCTAGTTTGGATAGTCTGCACCATTGTCTGATACAGTGTAGACACTGCCGCACATACGATATCGCTTCCCTTCGGTGCATATCCGGCATGGCCTTCGATTTGAATATCAAACCATTCATCATATTTAATCGTGATATGTATCATGTTCAATTCCTTTCTTCCATTCTTCAAAATTCAAACCATGATCCTTGTATGAATCCAACCATTCATCATATCCATTAAAGTCAATATATGGCCCTGTGGAACAATGGCAATTCGGATGCATTGGTGGCGCATTTTCTCCAACCACCATCTTGGATAACTTGAAATGCTTTCCATCCAGTGCTCTGCATACATCGCATACATCACCTAGACCGCAAGCTATATATTCGTATTCTTCAATATTTTCGTCTTTGTATGACTCTTTTTGAGCCTCTGTCTGTACTCTTGCCAGTTCTGTACGTAATAGTCTTTCTGCATCTCTAGCCGATACATCGAATCGTTTACGAAGTGTTGGTATGAACTCTCTTGGGTTTCGTCCGCCAATCAATGCCGAAGTCAATATGTTAGTCATCTCATTGCGAAGCTTGTCCTGATGCTGCCATATCCTGTCTGAAAAGGTGGCATTGTGAAAACTTGAATTGACTATGACCTTGGCTTTTCTGTCCGCATCATTCATGACGGTTGGACCAAGTATAGCGGCATTGTGTCTGAGCGTTTCGACCACATGGTCTGTTAGCTTTTCGCCCATGTATGTTTTCAATTCGTCATGGCCGGCCACTAGATCAAGACCAATACTCGATTTTAGAAGCTCCAATCGATTAACACGCATCGTCATGTTATATAGACGCATCTCTTTGTTTGCCTGGTCTGAGAAGTCTTTCTCCTTCACATATTTTACAGCCTTGCGCATATAAGCTTCGATATCGATGGTATCCGCTCTCTTTTTGGCTTCTGCCATGGATATGCCCTCTTTGGATGCGTACTTTTCAAAAAAGGAATTGATCTCTTTTTCAATTTCATCGAGCATGTAATCATAAATAGCTTGCACTTCATCGGCCTGAGTTTTTTCGCTCTTTCGATTCTGTGCAAGCCATTCTTCTTCTCGCTTTCGCCAGTAATCACTGCTCCTTGTCATCCTCGCCTACTCCTTGGTTTGGATATACTGGATTGTTTCCGAAAAATTGGTTGACGATTGCATCATTTTTTTCTTGCTGTTCTTCATCGATTCGCTCGATTTCTTTCTGCGGATCATCAACGATCGACAAGACTGACAACTGCGTTGGCTGTGATACGATGCCTGATAAGTTTTGCGCAATTTGTGTTTCTTCCAGGATGTTCTGTGGAAGGTTGCGCGTATAGTGGTAAGTCAACCCGATCCAATCGGATTCGGCCATCGAATTGACCGGATTTGAGAAGATAATTCGATATCTTCGGTTCAGTCCGGATGTGAACTTACGTTCCTTGGTCTTGGCAAGGTTGGACATGGATTGAAGCTTGTATGCCATGGCGATACCTGAACTGTTGCCGAAATTTTCGTCATTGATATTGGCAATCATGGATACCTGATAGATCAACCGTTCCATTCGATTTAGTGCGTTTTCCTGGGTGCCGTCGGCATTCGGCTTTTCCAGGAACCCGACTTCGACCGGGCTTTCCGACATATCGCCTTTGAAGGATATTACACGATGATCACGCATATCACGAAGCATTTCATTGGTTAGCTCAGGGCCAAGTATCTTGAGATAAGCATCGGCAAAAGCATCAACGTCATTGAGCTTTTCAGATAAGGCCTTGTTATAGCCCACGATCAAAGAATAGACTGACTCGAACACGGCAATTCGTGATTCATTTTCCAGGAATTCGGTTGCCGGAATGTCATCGAAGTTGTGCGGATGGAATTCATCCGTCAGATAATGTAGTCCATGGTCATCCGTAAACGGCCACGATTCGGATTCGGTAAGAACCTGTCCATACATGACCTTCTCTGAATCGTAGTAGTACGTCACAAAGTATCTTGGTTTCTGTGTGTATGTATTGTCATAGACCATGAATCCCTCTGCAGGGTCCAGATATACGATGCTCACATTGCCCATTTCATCGTTCGAATATAATTCATAGCCTTTCCCGTAAATCGAGCAGATACGCGCCAATTCGGCATTGTGGTCCTCGATATCGTTGTATCCGTCGAGCATCGTCAAGTAATCTTCTACCTGGCTGTCATCGGTCTGCACCTTGATTGGAATACCAATGAAATAGCCGTTAAACGTATCAACAAGGTACTTTGCAAAGTTGACAGTCAACCGGTTGTCCGGTTTCCATGACTCCTTGTCGCTCCAATACAGATTCGGATACTGATTCATGTACGCTTTTTTAAGCTTGTCATATCTTCCTGTAATCAATGCTTTATGTTTGTTGATAAGCTCACCTAATTTGGTGATATCCAGTTCTTCATCATCCGCGATGCATATCAGTTCATCCGGTCTGATTTCTTCTTTGACATTTTGCTGTGCCATTACAAGCCACCTCCCAGTCTGTTGTATTTGAGCGGTGGCTTTCGCATCGTCTCAATCGAGTACCGAAGTGCTGCCATCGCATCATCAAAAAAAGGAACTGGCTCATCCAGATACGTGTTTGTCTTCGCGTCTTTCTGCCACTTCCATTGTTGAATTTCTTTATAAACGTTTACACAATCCGGATGGATGTGTATCTTGTGCTGTTTCAGATAATCAATCTGAGCGTGTACACTGTTGCGCTCTTTATTGACGCCTCTTGCTTTATATCCGGCCTTCTTCCACATCTTGATGCGGTCCGGTTCTGCCGAGTCACACCACATGCGGATATCTTTGCGGAACCCTTTTGAATTGGCTTCCGATATCAATTCATCCGTATCCTTTTCAAACTCATACATCTCACGACATACATAGATTTCATCGTCCTTGAAGCCGACCTCAAGAAGACAGTCCGCATGGTTGAAACCAAAGTCCTGTGCATTGACCATGTAGTCGAATCGTTCCGGGGATATGTTGAAGTCCTCAACAACGTAATTATGAAGAATCAATCCTCCTGTTTCGCCCCATTCACCAAGCCCATAGATGAGATATCCCTCCGGATCAACTTCCTTACGTCGCTCCATGCGTCGGTAATAGCCTTCGTCAATGAATCGATTCTCTCGATACGTCGAGCTGTGTGTGAACACATCCGGATCCTTTCGATCAAAGAACTGTGCCTTGATCCAGTGCGATGCACTTACCGGGTTGAACGTCATGCGTATCTGATAGAACTGTCCAGGCGGAAGCACACCACGCAGACGGTCATCGATGATCTCAAAGTCGGATTGCATCAGCTCGGTTGCTTCTTCTATCCACACATCTGTAAGCTTGCCTCGCTTGAATGTGATTGACTTTAGACGTTCACGCTGATTATCGTCCTTCATACCACGGAATATAATCTGATTGTTATTGCTGCGACATTCCATGATCATATTGCTTTGATTGATACGCCAGTACCTTTCCCATTTATCGCCGAACATACGAAAAATAGCACCTTGCAATTCCGCAAAAGTGCTATCTCTATTTGTCACGTCAACTTTTCGCACACACAAAAGGTTTCTGCCTTTGTCTTTCATCAATCGAAGGATATAATGTTGTGCCGTGTCTACGCTCTTGCCCGATCCGGCACTACCCTTCATGACGACATACCGACATTTGGACTGATCAGGCTCTTTGAATATCTTATTCGCTTGAATCTTTATCTTCATATTCAACCTCAATATTCAAATCCATATCCACATTGGAATCAATCTTATCCGTGAACATGGCAAACGACTTGCCCATCAACTCAGATGCTCTGATCCGATCCTTCATGGATACATTGATTTCTGTTTCGACCTGATGCCCTTCATTGTCATATCGCAATACGGTATCTTTTTCTTCGCCTCGCATAACTCTTGTCCAGAACTCGCGGATCTCTTTCGCATCGGCTGTCTTCTCCTCGTCAATCTGTTTGAGTTTTTCTTCAATGGCCTGTTTGATTTCAGGTTTTTCCAGGTTTTCAGGGCCAATGGAATGCGCACTTTTTTTAGAGTATCCGGCACGAATTGCAGCCTGTGTGGCATTGAGATCAATCAGATATTCCTGGACGAATCGCTTTTGCTTTGCCGTCAGCTTCATGCCATCACTCCTTTCTTATCATCCTCAAAGGGAAGTAGTTTTGTACCTTGTTTTGTCTATTGCTTATTTTCTCTTTTTTTTGTATCCGCCAACGCGGTAACCCGTATGATCATCTTTCCATAAATCAATCCAAAAACTTGAATCATTATTATTCAGGACTTTTTTAATATATGGAGAAAGTGCTTCAAATCTTTCCCTTTGATATTTTTCTTTTGGCACATTATTTTTGATAGCGTTCGCTACCTTAATCAATTTTTTGTCCGATCTTACTTGTTTTGCTAAACTTGCGTCTTCACGCCCTGCTTTATTCAGCATTTTAACAATGTCATTCGGAAGAGATGTTTTAGAATATTCGTAATTATAAAAAGTGTATATATATTCTTTCCTGATATCTTTGGCCCATTTGACTTGCTTTTCAGAACCTTTCATATCAATTTCGTCATTGGATATGATTTTTACTCCACCACCGCCTCCGCCTGATGCTTTGGCGTATGATGCTCCTCTACCGCCCATACTTTCTCACCCTTTCTAACTGATGGTTTCCGTACCATATCACTTCTGTTGTATCTGCTTCAATTTCAATCTTCTGCCCATATGCCAGTATCTTTGATGGATGGATACGCTCGATCATTGCCTTCATGCCGTCGATCCATGTGTTCCTTGCCGAATCATCACGTATACAACCGGTAGTTGATACCGCCACGATCGAGCCCTTTTCGATACCATCAAAGCAGAAATCATATGTTCCAGGCTCTGCCCATGATACCGTTGGTATCACCTTGATGCCGTTTTTCTGAAAGAATTGGCCAATCATACGGCTTCTGTATGTGTTCCACACTTTCATTGCCATGGGCATATCCATGTACAGTGAAAAATCAGGTGTAAATACGCATTGGAATCTTTTCAATGGACTGATATACCGTTTTGGATTGGTCCAAATCCGTTCAAATTGATAATCATCAACGAACATATGCACTCCACAATTGTAGCATCTACTAGAAAGAACCTCATTGAATCCGATAAGCTTATCCGGAACAACTTCACATCGACGTATGATCGGCATCTGATATTTGCCATCAACTGTATTTGGGTCATATATATCAAGATTGTATTTTTTATATGTCAATTCTTTTCCAGCCATATGATTCCAACTTTCAAATCATCATTCCATCTAGATGGTACTCTTTAAACTTCTTCCATTCCTCAATTCGCTTTTTTTCACTTTCGATACCGGCTTGCATCGAATCCAAGATGCTTATGATCATCTTTTGAAT
>OCTW011605007.1_pt1 | contig 14459 bp, 10 predicted proteins | sample 1539671 | NCBI WGS metagenome assembly OCTW01 (sample SAMN02144230, study PRJEB22623) | gut metagenome | biome: sheep rumen | host: Ovis aries | place: New Zealand
TTTTTATGACTGTCAACAATTGCTAAAACGTTTTTCGAGGGCAAAAAACTACAAAGGATGCAAATTTTTTTGAAAAAAATATCGCCCGATGCTGTCCGAAAGCTGCCGAGTAATGTATATCGCAACTGATAATCAATCGTTTGACGATGTACTCCATTGAAGAAAAAAAAATCATTTTTTTTTCGTTGCTTGCCGACGCTTTGCCGGTCCTGCCCACGGCGATGGCCTGGGCTTGGGGCCGTTTTGCGAGCCATCTGCAAGGCCATTTCGCTGTTACTTCTTCGTTATTTCGCCGTTATTTCTTCGATATTGTATCGAAGAAGTAACGTTGAACGAACGTTGAAGTAACGTTGAACGAACGTTGAAATAGCTGAGTTAGTGGCGAGGTGAAGTCTCTGGAAGCAGGTTTATGGTGCGGCGATGCGATGCCGGGTTTTTTCGGCCGTGGGGCACAATAAATTTCGCGGCGCGGCGTTTTGAAAAACGTTATGAGCGATCTTATTCTTGACATAGGAAACACGCGCGCGAAGGCTGCGGTGCTGGAAGGCGGCAAGGTGCTGGAAGTGAGTGTGCTGCAGGGTGATGCGCGTACTGAGGTGGCGCGTCTGTGCGACGCGTACGGCGTTGGGCGTGCCGTGGCGTCGGTTGTGGGGCGCGAGGTGGATTTTGCCGCGCTGCTGCCGGGGCGCCTGCTTGGCCGTTTCCATAGGCTGAGCCACCTGTCGAAGCTGCCCGTGACGCTCGACTACGAGACGCCGGCCACGCTGGGTATGGACCGCCTGGCGGCGGTGGTCGGGGCCAGGGTGCTGTGCCCCTGCGGCCCGCTGGTGGTTGTCGATGCCGGCAGTTGCATCACCGTCGACCTGCTCGACGGCGACGACCGTTATCGCGGCGGCGCCATTCTGCCGGGCCTCGCTATGCGGCTCAGGGCGATGCACGAGTTCACCGCTGCGCTGCCGCTTGTGGAGCTGTCGGAGCAGGAGCGGGGCGGCACGGCGGCGACGCCGATGACGGGACGCTCGACAAGGGCGTCGATCGTGGCGGGCGTATGCAACGCTTCGCTGTATGAAATAGAGGGTTTTATGCGCGATTACAGCCGGTCGTTTCCCGGCGTTAAACTTTTTTTAACAGGTGGAAATGCAGATTTTTTTGCAAAACGATTATTTTTTCCGAACTTTGCAACGCCGAACCTGATTTATGTCGGGTTGGGCAAAATATTGGATATGAATGTTATAAACTGATTTTTTGCAGATAATGTATAGTATTTTTAATAATAAAAAGCTTTTTTTGGCGCTTGTGCTGCTGGCGGTGTCGCTTGTTGCTCCGGCCCAGAACGGCATCAACTCGCCCTATTCGCAATATGGCATCGGGCTGAGCAGTATGCCGTACAATATGCCGTGGGCTTCGGCGCTGGGCGGCGTTACGAGCACGCGCTCGTCGATGAATATGATCAATCCCTTCAATCCGGCCTCGTATGCGGCTATTGGCAAGGAGACGCTGGTTTTCGATATGGGCCTGACAATTGATATGACGACGCTGCGCGGCAAGAGCGGCAGCCAGTTTGACGCCGACGGCAACCTGGGCTATATGGCCTTGGGTTTCCCGCTGACGCGATGGTGGAAGACGGCGCTGGGCGTTATGCCCCTGTCGGACGTCAACTACCAGTCGGTCAGCACACAGGCCGTCAACCCCGGCGGCGAGGTCAAGACGCGCTATGAGGGCAACGGCGGCGTGTCGCAGCTGTTTTGGGGCCACGCTTTCAACGTCCTTGGCGGCGGCGATGCCTCCAAGCCGCAGCTGCGTGCCGGCTTCAACGTCGACTTCATCTTCGGCAACCTTACGCGTGCCGTGACCTACGACTTTACGGCCAACGACACGACCTATATGATGGACAGCCGCAGCCAGAAGGACACTTATGTCAGGAACTTGCTGCTCGACCTCGGCCTGCAGTACGACCAGCCGGTGGGCGACAAGCATCACCTCGGCGTGGGCCTGACGGTGCGTCCGCACAGGTCGATGACCGTCAGGGACAACGCGCTGGTCTACACCTTTGTGACCAATGCCGCGTCGGAATATATGCGCGACACGATTTTCCCGCTCGACGGCGGCGACAGCGAGTTTGAAAGCACGCTGGAGCAGCCTTTCACCACCAGCGTCGGCGTGTCGTTCCAGCGCGACAACCGCTGGCTTGTGGCCCTCGATGCGACGTTTGCTCCGTGGAGCGGCCTGAAATACACCGAGAACAGCAGCTATTCCATCTTTGGCCAAAGTCCGCTGCGCTATGGCAGCAGCCAGCGCTGGGCGCTTGGCCTGCAACTGCTGGGCGACAAGAATGCGGCATCGTATATGCGGCGCGTAACCTTCTCGGCAGGAGCGCACTATGAGAGCGGGCGGCTGCAGATGCATATGACCGACGGGACGGAGTACAAGCTGAACGAATGGGGCGTTGGGGCCGGCGTTTCGCTGCCGATGCGCAAGGGCCGTTCGGTGCTCAACATTTCGGCTGCCTATTCGTCGATGGGTACCGTCGACCTGCTGCGCCGCGATGTCTTCACGGTCGGCATTTCGGTGGGCAGCTGCGAGAGCTGGTTTGTGAAGAGGAAGTTCAATTGATGGGGTTAGAGTTGACTCAGAGTTGGGTTAGAGATAGATAATTGGAAGTTAAAGGGGAAGTAAAACGGGAAGTTAAAGGGGGAGTTAAAAAAGGACAATAGTATTTGTATCTGAAGTTAAGGTTAAGGTTAAAGTTAAGGTTTACTTTAAGTGTATCTGAAGTTAAAGTTAAGGTTAAAGTTAAGGTTAAAGTTAAAATATCATAAACGTACAATTAGGGCCGGAAGAGGCACACTAAAAGAAAAACAAGGATAAATCAAAAATAACATAACAGAGAGATGAAAACAATAAAATTTCTTACACTTGGATTGATAATGACAATGTCGGTATTTTCGGCGTCGGCCCAGAAATGGGGTGCGACTCCGGAAGACAGCGTCAGTTGTGTAACTAACACGTTCCTCTATCGCGAGGCTTTCAAGAACAAGCAGTATCTTGAGGCCTATGAGCCTTGGAAGGAGTGTCTGGACAAGTGCCCCGCCAACAACAAGAACCTCTATATCCGCGGCGTGACCATCCTGAAGTCGCGCTTCAACGCCACCAAGGATGCCGCTGAACGCAAGGCTATTGTCGACGAGCTGATGAAGATGTACGACCTGCGTATCCAATACTTCGGCGAGGCTGCCGAGGTCAATGCCCGCAAGGCTTTCGACCTGGAGCAGCTGTGCGGCAATGCGGCCCTGAAGGAGTACTACGCTTTCTATGCCGAGGCTATGCGTCTGGGCGCCAATACGCTGGATCTGGCTTTCGTCGAGCGCTTTTTCGACGCCACGGTGAAGTATGTCACCTCGGGCAATGCCGACACAACGCTGATTGTCGACAACTATGACCTGGTCAGCGACGCCCTCGACGCTCTGGTTTCTGCCGAAACCGACAGCGCCAAGAAGGCCGAAATCTATGGTGTCATCGCTCACGTCGAGAACCGCTTCTCGCCCTTCGCCTCGTGCGACGAGCTGGTGAAGATTTACTCCAAGAAGTTTGCCGCCACTCCCGACGACGTCACTCTGCTGAAGAAGATTACTACCATCCTGCGCAAGAAGAAATGTATGGACACCGAGCTCTTCTTCTCGGCCACGGAGAAGCTGCACGCCCTCGACCCGTCGCCGTCGACAGCCTACCTGATGGCTCAGATGTGCTACAACAAGAAGCGCTACGGCGATGCTGCCAAGTATATCAACGACGCCCTGGAAGGCGCCGAGGAGAAGGACAAATACAATATGTACATCCTGCAGGGCCTCTGCTATGCCAACAACAACAGCTACAGCGCCGCACGCAGCTCGTACAACAAGGCTGCCGACCTGGAGCCCTCGAAGGGTGAGCCCTACCGCCTCATTTCGCAGCTCTATGCCAGCAGTGCCCACGCTGTCAGCGACGGTATGGGTGGCCGTTCGGCCTACTGGGCTGCTGTGGATGCCGCCCGCAAGGCCATCAGCGTCGACGGCTCTCCGGAGAATGTCGAGGCCGCCAACAACCTGATTCGCTCCTACTCGGGCCATTTCCCGAAACAGGATGTGGCCTTTATGCTGGACCTTATCGACGGCAACAGCTTCACGGTGCCTGGCTGGATCGGCGTGACCACCACGGTCAGAACAAGAAAATAACATTACAGTCGGGGGACAAAGATGTATTCTGCAGACAGACAATCCCCGAGAACGGCAAGGAAGCGCGCCGCAGGCGCGCTTCCTTGCTTTGTTTTGCTGGCGCTTCTGCTGGCATCGTGCCGCAACGATATGGAGAAGGTGCGCCTCTTCGACCCTCAGAACCTGCCGCAGCAGAGCCTCGACACCATCAGGGCGGTGCGCAGCCTGGGGGGCAAGAAGCAGATGGTGCTGTCGGCCCCAAGGGTGGTTGTATATGACAAGCCCGAACGCAAGACGGTCTATCCGGACGGCATTGATATGATGATTTTCGACAACGCCGGCGCGGTGGCGGCATCGATAAAGGCAGAATATGCCCATTCGCTCGACGAAAAGAAGATTGTCGAGGCACGCCGCAATGTCGTCATTATCGACTTTGGCTCTGGCGACACTTCGTATCTGAACAGTATTGTGTGGAATTCGGCGGAACACCGCATCTATTCGAACGACACCGTCAAGTCGGTCAACGGCAAGCGCATAACCTATGGCGACGGCTTTGAGAGCGACGACGAATTCACAGCCCCCCGCATTCTGCACCAAAGGGGCACAATGACGTTTGAGGAATGAGTGCCGCACCGACACGCAGACAATGGAGGGGATTGGCGGTCCTGTGCCTTGTGCTGGCGGCGCTGCTGGCTCTGCTTGTCCTGCGTCCGGCATCGGTTCAGCAGCCTCGAAGCGATGACCATTCGCAGCTGAAGGCTGCAATAGACAGTTTTGGCGACAGCCTGGTCACGGCAAAGGCCGCGAGCCGCAAACAATACCGCACTTACCGTCGAAGCGACACGGCGGTGCACCGAATCGACGACCGTCGGCAGGCGATGGCGGCGCAACTGGCGGCGCACCGCGAGGAATATTACCGTTCGATAAAAGTGGAGCTGAACTCGGCTGACACGGCCGAACTGCAGAGGCTGTATGGCATCGGGCCTGCCTTTGCCGCCAGGATTGTCAGGTACCGCGACCGGCTGGGCGGCTATGTCCGCAAGGAGCAGCTGCTGGAAGTCTATGGAATGGACTCGGGCCGCTATGACGGTATTGCCGGCAACGTCTATGTGGACACCTCGCTGGCAGTAAAAATCGACATCAACAAGGCCTCGGTCGACGAACTGAAGAGGCATCCCTACATCGACTATTATCAGGCCCGTGCCATCGTGGACTTCAGGAGGAAGGGGTATAGCTTCGGTAAACCTGATGATTTACTGCTGATTAGTCTGATTGATGAGGCGACGGTAATAAAATTGCAGGGGTACATACAATTTTAAATACAATTGAGCGTTCTATATACTTAAAAACGATTTTATAAACAATAATAGTTAGATATGAAATTCAACATCAGCCAGGTAGCGACAATGCTCGGAGGAACGGTGGAAGGTGATGCCACTGCCGAAGTCTGGAAACTTTGCAAAATAGAAGAAGGTGTAGCCGGCGGCCTCTCGTTTCTGGCCAACAGCAAATATACAAACTATATCTACGATACCGACGCTACGGCAGTCATTGTGAGCAATGAGTTCGTCCCGGAGCATCCGGTCAAAGCGTCTTTGATACGCGTGGCCGACCCCTATCTGGCCTTTGCCAACCTGCTCAAGAAATACAACGAGATGCAGCTCGACAAAAAGGGGGTGGACCCTCTGGCTTTCATCTCGCCGACGGCTACCATAGGCAAGGACTGCTATATCGGCCCGTTTGCCTTCATCGGCGAGAACGCCCACATCGGCGACGGCGCCAAGATTTACCCTCAGACCTATGTCGGCGACAATTCCTCCGTAGGCAACGGCACCACGTTGTTTGCCGGTGTGCGTGTATATCAGAATATTGTTATCGGCGACCGCTGCATATTGCACTCGGGCTGCGTCATCGGAGCTGACGGCTTCGGTTTTGCCCCTGTGGCCGACGGCACGTATCAGAAGATTGACCAGATCGGCAATGTCGTCATCGAGGACGATGTGGAAATTGGTGCCAACACAACTATCGATCGCGCCACGCTGGGCTCGACGATAATCCGCAAGGGTGTGAAGCTTGACAACCTGTGCCAGGTGGCACACAATGTCGTCGTCGGTGAAAGCACGGTGATGGCGTCGCAGAGCGGCATCGCAGGCTCGGGCAAAGTGGGCAACCATTGCGTCATCGCCGGCCAGGTGGGCATCGTGGGCCACATCGAGGTGGGCAACAATGTCACCATAGCTGCCCAGTCGGGCGTTACCCGCAATTTCCCTGACAATGTGACGATTCTTGGCTCGCCGGCCACCGATGCCATCAAGCAACGCAAGACGTACGTCTACGAACGCAACCTCGACCAGCTCTACAAGCGTGTCGACGAACTTGAAAAGAAATTGGCTGCGCTAAGCAAATAGACTGATGAGGGCAACAGGTACTCTTAAATTCTTTGCCATCGTAGTGGCGCTTCTGGCGCTGCTATGCATTGTCTTCCCCAAGGATGGCATTGCCGTGGGCGGTATCACGCTGCGGTTTCCGTCGCTGCACAAGGTGCTGGTGCGCGAGAAGGTGAAGAGTATAGACCAACTGATTGTCAAGCATTCCGAACGGGACCTGTCTGGCGTTCGCGACTCGCTTCAGGACCTGCACCATCTTATCCTGGTGGGTCAGACCCGTTTGTGGCTCCCGAACGATGATGTCAGCTGTTTCGACGCTTTCTTCAAAAGCGTGGAAGAGGCACAAAGCCAAAAACGCACGGTGCGCATACTGCACTACGGCGACTCGCAGATTGAGCAGGACCGCATCAGCTGCCGCTTGCGCGAGCGTATGCAGATGCTCTTCGGCGGCGGCGGCCCCGGAATGCTGCCGTTGCGGCAACCAATCCCTACGATGTCTTTCTCACAGTCGGCTTCAGGCTCCATTCGCGGCCTTTCCACCTATGGCGACAGCACATTCAGCCGCTCGAACGGCAACTATGGCCCTATGCTGCGCTGCTGGCGCCTGACGGGCGGAGCCACAATGACTTTGTCGGCTTCCAGAAGCAGGTATGCTTCCGAGCGCGTAGGCAAGTTCTCGTCTATTCGTGTGCTCTACAACAACCGGCCCGGCCCCCTTTCCATCTCGATGCGTAACCGCAGGGGCCCGGGCGAGTATTCGGAGTCGTCAAGCCAATCGGGCGTCGGCCTCATCTCGTGGCGTATGGACACCGTAACCTCGTCGGCATCAGTCAGTCTCAAAGGCACAGCCGACATCTATGGAGTCCTTGTCGACGAAGGCTACGGTGTGGCTGTCGACAACATTTCGATGCGCGGAGTCTCGGGACACCAGTTCAAGATGGCCAATTTCAACCAGCTTGTCGAATCCTACAAACTGCTCGACGTGGGTATGATCATAATGCAGTTCGGCGGCAACTCCGTCCCTTATCTCAAGAGCGAGAAGTCCATCAACAGCTACTGCGAACACCTTGGCGAGCAGATCGACTATGTGCGTCAGGCTTGTCCCGATGCAGCCATCCTCTTCATTGGCCCCTCGGATATGAGCACCAAGGTCGGCGGCCAGCTGGCCACCTATCCTATGCTGCCCACCGTCGTCGAGCGGCTGCGCCAGATGGCCAACGAGCACGGTGCCGCCTACTGGAGCATCTATGACGCTATGGGCGGCAAGAACTCGATGATTTCCTGGGTCAAGAACGGCTATGCCGGTGCCGACTATATCCACTTCTCTTACAAAGGTTCAAATATTATGGGCGACTATCTGAGCGATATTTTGCAGTATATGTATGAACTGTACAAAATCAGGCAGCAAATCTCGCCAACTCAATTCAACGAAATTTGGAAATCTTTAAACTCAATGGATGAAAACCAACAACAACACAACAATACTCTCAATGCTGTATAAAAACATCATAGCCCTCATTGTCAGTATTCTCCTGGTGGCCTGCAGCGATGCCCAGACCAGGGAAGAGCGGCAGCTGTTGGAAATCGACGACAGTATGATGTTTGTGCCGATCGACACTTCGTATTCCTTCATCAGGTATGACTCCAACCACCTCATCCTTCCGGCCGACAGCAGCCAGATGCGCACCTTCGCCAACAAGTGGTACCACCTGCTGGCCACCGGCGAAGGCCACATCAACATCGTCCAGCTTGGCGCATCGCACGTGCAGGGCGGCACCTTGCCGCACCGTGTGCGCTACAATATGCTTACCGCGCTGCCTAATCTTGTTGCTGCAAGGGGACTGATTTTCCCCTATTCGGCCGCATCCAAGTGCAACAACCCCTACGACTATAAGGTTTCGCGCACGCGCACGCTCGACCTGACGCGCTGCGTCTACAAGGAGCCTGCCGAACGCCTGGGACTGTGCGGCATTGCCGTCACCGCCGCCAACGAGCCAGCCGACATCGGCATCAGGCTCAACGAACCCGAAATCAACTTCGCCTCCAACAGCGTCATCCTGCTGGGTGAAGCCCGCGGCGGCGTCAGCCCTTACCTCACAATTCGTGACCGCCACGGCGACTCGCTGGCCGTACAGGCCACCAGCGTCGACAAGGCCCTGCGCCGCTACACCTACCAGCTGCCGCAGGCTGTCGACTCCTTCCACATTGTGCTCCCCTGCTCCGAAGGCCAGTCGTTTGCCCTCACCGGGGTCTATCTCGACAATGGAGCCCCCGGCATCAGCTACCATTCCATCGGCGTCAACGGCGCATCTCTGGTGGAGTACAACACCAAGTGCCCCTACCTGACTGCCGACCTGCAGATGGTCAAACCCGACCTGGTCATCTTCGGCATCGGCATCAACGACGCTTCGGGCGCCAACTTCGACACGTCGGTCTTCATCCGCCGCTATCTGCAGCTCGTCGACTCCATCCGCTCGGTCAGCCCCGACTGCGCCTTCCTTTTCATCACCAACAACGACAGCTTCCGCCGCGTCAAGCGCAACTATATCGTCAACAGCAACGGCCCCCTTGCCCGCGAGGCCTTCCTGCGGCTTGGGCAAATCACCGGCGGCGCCGTCTGGGACCAGTTCACCGTTATGGGCGGACTTGGCTCGATGGGCACCTGGCAGGACAACGAGCTGGCCCAGCGCGACCACATCCATTTCACGCGCAAGGGCTACCAGATGCTGGCCGACCTGATGAGCAACGCGCTCTTCGAAACCCTTGTGCAGCTGAAGCCGAAGCATTTCGCCCCGACCGACGAAGTGCAGCCTAAACCCCAGGACGACAAGCACCTATACAAGAAACGCACCAGCCGCAACGCGGATGGAAAAGACGCTAACAAGAAAGACAATGAAGGACCTGATTACATTTCTTATTGATCTTTTCTCGTTCGACAAGGAGCATCCGCTCCTGTTCACCCAGTTCAACTTCTGGGCCTTCTTCCTTATTGTCTTTGCCGGCTTCTGCCTGCTGCAAAGCCCCTGGTTCTGGACCAAGGTGCTGAAACGCAGCGCCGCCGACCCCAAGCGCCCCAACCTCAAGCTCAACGTCCGCAACGGCTACCTCTTCATCGTCAGCCTCTTCTTCTATTTCAAGACCTCGGGCCTTTTCGTCCTGCTGCTCGTCTTCTCCACTTTGCTCGGCTTCTTCCTCGGTATCGCTATGGACAAGGCCGAGGACAACAAGCCGAAGGCTAAGGCGCTGATGATCACCGGCGTCGTCATCAACCTGCTCGTGCTCTTCTACTTCAAGTACGCCTATTTCTTCACCGACATACACAACAACATCTTCCACACCGACCTTCAGGTCGTCAACCATCTGGCTGTCTTTGCCAACCACTTCACCAAGACCCCCAGCTTCGACGCCTCCAAAATACTGCTGCCCGTAGGCATCTCCTTCTTCACCTTCCAGAACATCAGCTACATAGTCGACGTCTACAAGCACAAGATTCGCCACGCCTCCAACATCTTCGACTTTGGCTTCTACACCACTTTCTTCCCTCAGCTTGTGGCAGGCCCCATCGTGCGCGCCGACCAGTTCATCCCCCAGCTCTACAAGCCCTATTTCCTCTCGCGCCGCCAGTTCGGCATCGCCGTGTTCTGGATCATCAACGGCCTGATGAAGAAGATAATACTCAGCGACTATCTGGCTGTCAACTTCGTGGACCGCGTCTTCGAAAACCCGCTGCTCTACACGGGCTTCGAGAACCTTTCCGCCCTCTTCATCTACTCGCTGCAGGTCTATGCCGACTTTTCGGGCTACACCGACATCGCCATCGGCGTGGCTATGCTGATGGGATTCTACCTGCCCAAAAACTTCAACTCGCCCTACAAGGCCACCAGCCCCGCAGGCTTCTGGAAACGCTGGCATATGTCGCTCAGCAACTGGCTCAAGGACTACCTCTACATCCCCCTGGGCGGCAACCGCAATGCCACGCTGGGCAGCTACCTCATCCTGGGCGGTATGCTCATCGTCGTCGCCCTGATGGCTCAGACTGTGTGGGTTACGCTGGTTGTCACCACCGTCATCGGCCTGCTCATAGCCGTCTACCTCATCTTTCCGCGCCACCGCCGCGAGTTCAACACCAACGTCAACAATATGGACACGATGCTGCTGGGCGGTATGTGGCACGGCGCCAGCTTCAATTTCATCACCTGGGGCGGCCTCAACGGTGCCGGTATCCTCATCTACAAGTGGTGGAAAAAACAGGGTCCCCGCGCCCGCGTCGTCGCCACCGAGGCGCTTTTCGTCGCCTTCCTTCTGGCCGACATACTGTGGCCCTCGCCGGCATTCAACGTCGGCGTCGTCTGGACTGGCATCATCTGCTTCGGCACGGCGCTGCGCTACCTTGTCGTCAATCCGCTGTGCGACAGGCACCAAAGGGCTGCGGCAAAACAGAAAATCGAGCAGGTGTGGAGCATATTCCTCACCTTCGTCTTCATCACCTTCACGCGCCTCTTCTTCCGCAGCGGCTCCAACCTCGACCCCGCTGAGGCCAACCAGGTGGCCTGGAACACGGCCAAAAATATGGTCAGCCGCATCGGCGGCAGCTGGCAGACCGGCATCATCCCCGACATCATCGCCAACTATGCCGGCGTATTCATCGTCTTCGTCATCGGAATGGTAATCCATTGGCTGCCCGAACGTTTCAAGCGCCGCTACCGCCTCTCGTTCGCAATGATGCCCCTTTGGCTGATGGCCATCGTCGTCGTTGCCGCCATATTGCTTGTCTACCAGTTCATTACCGCCGACCTTCAGCCGTTCATCTACTTCCAGTTCTAACGCCGCGGCGGCGCAATCAATCGAACTTTTTTCCCTGCTGCAAGCCGGACTAATCCGGCCTGTTCGCCCTGTTGCGCTTTCCGGGCCGGATGCAACCCCGCCCGTCGGCACGTGCATTGCGCGCCCCGAGAGGAAACCGCCGGCCCCGAAAACAGGTTTTTCGCCCGCGCTAACCCCCACTTTCACTGCCCGTTGTACAGTATATGTACAGTATATGTACAGTATTTGTACGCTTCCGAAGCGTACAAATACTGTACAAATACTGTACAAATACTGTACATATGACGGAGAAGGTGGCTTTAAGCGTTGGTTTTCAATCGATTGAGAGGTTTGTTGTGCCGCTGTGCCTCGCTGTGTGTCCTGCCGTGTCACGGTGTGTCACTGCCGGTCGTTCGGGCGTGGTGGGAAGGGGGTCGGGGGCGGTTGGACACGGCGGGCGGCAGGGCGAGCGGGGGCGTTTGGGCTGCAGCCGCTGCCCGGATCGGGAAAAATGATGCCCGACGGGCAATATTTTGCCGCCGGCGGCGTTATATGCTGAAAAGAAATTTTCGACTGTAAACTTAAAAGCTTCCTATTATGAAGAAAATCAAGGATATGTCTGTCGGACAGATTGCGCTGCTGGCGTTGCTGGCGCTGGTGGTGGTCATCACCGTCTTTTCGTCGTTCTACACCATCAAGTCGACCGAGCGCGGCGTGCTGAGCACCTTCGGCAAGATTTCGCCGGGCGTGATCGACGACGGCCTGCACGTGAAAATCCCTTTCATCCAGACGATTAAGAAGGTCAATGTGCAGCAGAAGAAGTTCGACGGCAAGGAGAATTCGTACACGCGCGACGTGCAGACCTCGGAGGTGCAGTACACGATAAACTACGAGCTGGTGCGCGAGAATGTCAACAACCTGATTAAGAACGTGGGCGACGACTATCACAACCGCATCGTGGTGCCTTTCATCCGTTCGGCGATGAAGGAGGCTTTCGGCAACTTTGCCGCCACGGAGATTGTGGAGAACCGCGACGCCGTGCGCCGCGAAATCGAGTCGACCTTGCGCCGCACGCTGGACAGCAACTACTTCCTAAACATACAGTTCCAGCTGGTGGACATCGATTTCGACGACGACTTTGAGAATGCCATCAAGGAGAAGCAGGTGGCCGAGCAGCAGGCCCTGAAGGCCAAGAACGTGACCATCCAGATCGAGGAGCAGGCCAAGCAGACCAAGATACGCGCCGAGGCCGACGCTGAGGCTATCCGCATCAAGGCCAAGGCCCTGGAAAGCAACCCGAAGCTGGTGGAATACGAGGCCGTGCAGAAGTGGGACGGCAAGATGCCGCAGTATATGATGGGCAATTCGCTGCCGCTGATCAACCTGAAGTAGGAGGGCGGCCGGACGCGCCCGGCGCCGCGCGACGAAATATTTTTTCGCCGAAAAAGGGCACATTTCAAAAAAAATGTGTACTTTAGCAATTTGATTTGATGTACTAAATTCTTCGGACGGGGATTTTAATACATTGGTTGTATTGTAGTTAAATTCGATAATAGATTAATGTCGCATATATGAAAACGTACAAAAAAAGTCTTTTGCTGCTTGCAGTTTCGCTTTTTTTCGCTGCCACGGGCTTTGCACAGACCAAGAGTATAGCCCAGAAGGCTGACGACCTTTTCAACCAGAAGCAGTACATCGCCGCACTGCAGAAATACGAGGAGGCGTACAACAAAATCTCGTCGAACAAGGCGGAAAAGAACCGCTGCTACTTCCAGATGGGCGAGTGCTACAGGCTGATGAACAATTTCCCCAAGGCTGAGCGTGTCTACAAGCGCCTTATCAACCAGAAATACTATACCACAGAGCCCAAGCTGTACTACTATATGGCTGAGATGTACCGTTTTGAGAACAAGTTTGACGAGGCCGACGAATACTATGGCAAGTACCTTGAGCTGGTGCCCGACGACAAGCTGGCGCAGCAGCGCAAAGCTTCGATAATCTATGTCAATCAGCTGTTTATGAACCGCACGCGCCACAATATCGTGAAGCTCGAGAAGTGGTCGACGGACTATAACGACTGGGCTCCGCGCTTCCTGGGCGACGACACGTCGCGCCTGGTCTTCACCTCGTCGCGCTTCGGCAACGACGACGGGAAGCACGACGCCTGGACGGGTCAGGCTTTTTCGGACTTCTACACCGTCTTTCAGGACCGCCAGGGCAACTGGAGCGACGCTGTCGACAACTTTGACGGGAGCGGCAAGATCAACTCGCCTGTGAACGAGGGTGAGGCCTGGTTTTCGCCCGACGGCAGCACGGTCTACTTCTCGCGCTGCGATTCGCGCGAGCACGAGACGCAGGGCTGCTATGTATACTTCTCGAAAAAAGGCGGCGCCACGCTGGAAGGCAAGGGCGGCCGCAAGGGCAAGAAGGACGACAACGCCGAGGCCAACGGCGATTGGTCGGAGCCGGTGAAGATCAATCTGGGCGACACGGTGTACAACTATTTGTACCCCACGCTGTCGCGCGACCAGCTGACGATGTATTTCTCGTCGGATATGCCCAACGGCTATGGCGACTACGACCTGTGGATGGTGACGCGCAAGTCGGTGGACGACGACTTCGGCACGCCGGTCAACCTGGGCAGCACGGTGAACAGCGCCGGCCGCGAGGTGTTCCCGACGCTGCGCAACGACTCGACGCTCTATTTCTCGTCGAACGGCCTGCCGGGCGTCGGCGGTCTCGACATTTTCCGCACAGGCAAGAGCGGCCGCAAGTGGTCGACCCCCGAAAACCTGGGCATCCCCATCAACTCGTCGTATGACGAGATGAGCATCATCTACTATCCCGAAAGCCAGCACTATATGATGGAACGCGGCTATTTCTCGTCCAACCGCCCCTTCGACGATCCGCACAGCAAGAAGACCGACAAGAAGGGCAAGAAGGTGCCGCCCATCAACGACGACCTGTTCTACTTTGAGCTGCCGCCGCTGCTGTACAGCATCGAGGGTACCATCCGCGACGAGAAGTCGATGCAGCTGGTGGAGAACGCCAAGGTGCGCATCGTGGGCTCGGACGGCTC
>OCTW011581712.1_pt1 | contig 14456 bp, 11 predicted proteins | sample 1539671 | NCBI WGS metagenome assembly OCTW01 (sample SAMN02144230, study PRJEB22623) | gut metagenome | biome: sheep rumen | host: Ovis aries | place: New Zealand
TCCGCCAAACCACAGGCGCGGTTCGGCCTTCAGGCGGGCGATGATTTCCTTGTTCCACCACAGGTGGTCCTCCTTGGGATTGTCAATATAAGTGGGCTTGTAACCGTACTCGATGGCCCACTTGTCGTAGAGGTTAATCCGGGGATAGATGCCTTCCTTGGAGATATTGTCCTCCGGCTGGGCCACGTAGTTGAAGCGGGCATAGTCCATGATGGAAACGGTGTGGCCGTGTTTCTCCACCCACTCCTTGTCGCGGAGTTTCTCCACCGGCGTAAAGCTGGAGGAACCCTTGTTGTGACGGAGTCCCAGCGTATGGCCCACCTCGTGGGAGGACACAAAGCGGATGAGATCTCCCATCAGTTCTTCGTCATATTCAAATGAGCGGGCACGGGGATCGACGGCAGCCACCTGCACCTGGTACCAGTCATGCACAAGGGTCATCACATTGTGATACCAGCCGATGTGGCTTTCCAGGATTTCACCGCTGCGCGGGTCGTGCACGTTGGGGCCGTATGCATTGGCGATGGGGGAAGCCAGGTAACGGATCACGGAGAAACGGGCGTCTTCCAGGCTCATCCCCAGCTCTTCGGCATTTTCCGGCCACTCTTCGGCCCGGATGGCATTTTTCCAGCCGGCCTGCTCAAAGGCCACCTGCCAGTCGTTCACACCGGCAATCAGGTGCTTTCTCCACTGCTTGGGGGTGGCGGGGTCGATGTAGTAGATGATGGGTTTGACAGGTTCCACCAGCTCTCCCCTTTTCTGCTTCTCCACATCCTCGGGACGGGCTTCCAGGCGCCAGCGGGTGATGAAACGGATGTTCTGCACACGCTGCTGCTCGTCCGTGAACAGGCTGTAGCCGTTGGTAAAATAACCCACGCGGGAGTCAAACCAACGCTGCTGCATGGGCTGCTCGGGGAGAAGGATCATGGAGGTGTTCAGGACCACGGTCACAAAACCGGTCTCGCGGCCGGCGGGAAGGGTGGTGCCGCGGCTCTGGGAAGCGGCTCCCGGACCCGCCTGAGGCTGGTTGTAGCTGTAGGTCTTGGTCACCGTCACCTCCGTATTGATGGGGAAGGAACGGATGCTCTGGATGAAGCTGGCATCGGCCTTCACTCCGCCCAGATTGAACTGTTTCTTGCGTCGGCTGTCCAGGGAAAACACCTGCGTATCCCCCTCGAAGAGACTGTTGGCCTTGATGCGGATGGTTCCGGCCGATGCGCCCTTTTCCGGCTTGAAGGAAGCCACGATGGGGTTTTCGGAGCTCACCCGCACCGCCTCGGCGATGACGTCGTCCTTGGGGGCCACGATGCCCAGGACATCCGAGCGAAGCAGGAGGTTGCCGTTAGCGGCCTTCTCCCAGTAGAGCATGGCCTCGTTCACCTCCTCGCCGCCGTACACGCCGGCGCCCACGGTGTTGGTCACATAACGGGTTACAGCCAGAAAGCGGCGTCCCAGCAGGCTGTCCGGGATTTCCAGATACCAGTCTTTTTCGTTCCGGGCGGCTCCGAACAGGCCTTCGGAGAAGCTCAGCTTCAGTGCCGGCGCCTCTTTCTTTTCTTCCGTTTTTTCTTTGCCCTCCGGACGCTGGGAGCGTCCCTGAGCCAGGCCGATCACGCACAGTGCGAGGGTGAGCAGCAACATCGCGGTTCGTTTCATATCCTATCAGTTAACAGATAAACTATCGTCTTTTTCCAGGGAATAGGCCCCGCCGGTAACGCTGTGGAGAAGCTGTTCCAGCGTATCCATCATGGCATCCGAGAGTTCCGTGTCCCCATACTGCTTGCACACATCGGCCACATACAGGAACACACGGCTGGCCGTTTCGAACTCGGCCGAGCCCAGGGAACCCCACTCCATATAGAAGGAGATGGTGTCCATGAGCTGGTCGGCGAAGCGGGAGGCCAGGTCCCTGGCTTTGTCCGTGGCACCCAGGTAGTAGTAGTTCTCGGCCATCTGGGCCACCATGTAGTCGTTGGAGCTGAAGCCCAGCGGAATGCTCTCCAGCGGGAAATTCTGTTCGGGGAAATACTCCTGGCACAGGTCCAGCACTTCCAGGGCCTTCTCTTTTTCGTCAATGTCAATGAGAGCGTTGGCCACGGTGAGGAAATACTGACGCTGGGACAGTACGCCCAGGAAGGTGTACATGTTCTGGTAATCCACATAGTAGTCCGTACGCTTGAGTGCATCCCACCGGTACTTGGTCTTGAGGTCGTCGTACTGGGCCAGGGCATCCACCTTGCCGGCATCCGTGGAAGAAATCTTGTTGCGGATGGGCGTGAAACGGTAGGAGAAGCCGTCGAACATCAGATAATCCTTGATGCCGACGTTCAGGTCTCCGCCCATGTTCAGGAAATTCAGCGGACGGTCCCACTCATAACCCGACAGGAGGTCCAGCAGGAAAAGCTCCGGCTTGGAGACGTAATTCTTGTCCTTGGACATCTGGAGGACAATCTGATCGGGAATCTCGTCCGCAAACTGCTCGGGAACGATGCCGTACTTGAGGCAGTTCTCCTTGTTTACGGGAATCACGAGATTGCGGGCGCAGATGAAATCCAGTTTCTGGCCGCTTTCCAGGGCCACCTTCATCTTGGGGTCCTTGAAAACCGTCATCACGTCCGAGAGGAACATGGCGGAACCGTCATCGTAGGCGATGTAAACGAACTCGTTGGTCCCGTAGAGATACTGGGAGGCCGGAACGGTGAGGTTCAGCGGCTTGCTCTCGTTGCAGGCCCACTTCATCTGGTCGATGTACCAGTCGGTTCCCAGGAGGGAAGTGTTGACCACTCGCACGTCGGTACGGACGCTCTCTATTTCCTGTGCATACCACAGCGGGAAGGTATCGTTGTCTCCGTGCGTGACCAGGATGCCGTTCTTCCCCACCGAATTGAGGTAGTTCCAGGCCATCTCCGGGGCGGTATAGCGGTGGGAACGGTCGTGGTCGTCCCAGTTCTGGGCAGCCATGAGGGCCGGAACCCCCAGACACAGCACTGCGATGCCGGAAGAGAGCGCCACCGGGGACAGTTTCTTCAAGGCTCCGGAAAGCCATTCATACAGGGCCAGCACACCCAGGCCGATCCAGACGGCATACATATAGAACGACCCGGCATAGGCATAGTCGCGCTCCCGCACCTGGTACGGCGGCTGATTCAGGTACACGACGATGGCAATTCCCGTCATGAAGAACATCAGGAACACGATCCAGCTGCCCCGTTTGTCCCGGTCGAACTGGAATACCAGGCCCAGCAGGCCCAGCAGCAGCGGCAGGAAATAATAGTGGTTCTTGCCCTTGTTCTCCCGCAGCGGAGCCGGAGCGTCCGACTGATCTCCCAGCCGGAGATTGTCCAGGAAGGCGATGCCGCTTTCCCAGTTGCCGTTGAAGACATTGCCGGGGAGCGGGCTGTGAATATCGTTCTGGCGGCCCACAAAGTTCCACATGAAGTAGCGCCAGTACATCCAGTTGAGCTGATAGTCGATGAAATACGCCATGTTGGCCCCGAAGCTGGGCTTGCGGTGCTTGGCGCCCTTCACCCGCGTGCCCTTGCCCTGGGTGTACTGCTCGTAGAAGTCGGTGTAGCGGGGATCCGTCCCGGACCACATGCGCGGGAAAAGCATCTTGCCTTCGGGGAGATAATCCGCATCGGCCGGAGCGTCGGCATGGATGTATTTTCCATTGAGCGGAGCCCAGTATTTTCCTTGTTTGAGGTCGTACGGAGCATCATAGTACTGACCGTACAGAAGCGGCGTGGAGCCGTACTGCTCCCGGCTCAGATACCGCACCAGGGTATAGGCATTGTCCGGCTGATACTCGTTGGTAGGGGTTTTCACGCTGGAACGGATAATCACGATGGCAAAGAGCGAGAAGCCCATCACCAGGGTGGTGACGCAGAGCATCACCGTATTCCAGAAAACCTTCCCCTTCTTGAGCGTGGCGAAGAGCGACCAGAAACAGAGGGCCAGCAAGGCCACCAGGAAGAACAGGGCGCCGCTGTTGTACGGCAGCCCCAGACCGTTCACAAAGAGCCGGTCGAAGAAGGCGGCCACCTTGGGAAGGTACGGGATAAAGATGTACACCAGCAGGAACTCGATGACCACGCCGATGGCAAAAATGCCCAGGAGCCTCTTGAAGGGCAGTTTTTTGCCTTCGTTCATACGATAGTAATACATGAACACGAAGGCGGGGATGGTGAGGAGGTTCAGCAGGTGCACGCCGATGCTCAGGCCCATCAGGAAGGCGATGAGCACGATCCAGCGGTTGGCGTGGGGCCGGTCGGCCTGGTCGTACCACTTGCACATGGCCCAGAAGACCAGGGCGGTAAAGAGCGAGGACATGGCATAGACCTCTCCCTCCACGGCGCTGAACCAGAAGGTGTCGGAGAAGCAGTAGGCCAGGGCGCCCACCGCGCCGGAACCGAAGACCGCGATCGCCTGCCCCGTGGACAGCCGGTCCGTCCCCATCAGTTTCCTGGCGAAAAAGACGATGGTCAAATACAGCAGGAAGATGGTGAGGGCGCTCAGGATGGCATTCATGGCATTTACGGCCATGGCTGCATGCTCAGGGCTCACCGGAATGGTGAAAAAGCGTGCGATCAACTGAAACACGGGGTTTCCCGGGGGGTGACCCACTTCCAGTTTGTACGATGAGGCGATGAATTCTCCGCAATCCCAGAAGGAGGCGGTGGGTTCTATGGTGGAGAGATAGGTGAGCGAGGCAATGGCCAGCACCACCAATCCCACAATCCGGTTCCACTTGTTAAAGAGCTTCTGTTCCATACAATGTCAATAATGGGCAAAGTTAGCAAAAAAATGACTACATTTGTGGGCTTTTAGACTAAAACCTACTATTTATGTCATCCGAAATCCGCATTGTTCCCGTCAAAGGGAAGAAAATGCTCAAAGCTTTCATTGACTTTCCCATCGGCCTATATAAAGACTGTGACAAATGGGTTCCCTCCTTCGAAGACGACGAATTCAAGGCGCTGGGGGACAAGAATCCCTCCCTCTCCTTCTGCGAACGGGAGCTTTTCCTGGCCTATAAAGACGGCAAGGTGGCCGGCCGCGTCGCCGCCATCATCAACCGCAAGGCCAACGAAAAATGGAAAGAGAATACGGTCCGCTTCGGCTGGTTCGACGTAATTGAGGATTACGAAGTGGCCGAGGCCCTCATCGGCAAGGCTGTCGCCTGGGGCAAGGAGCGGGGGTGCACCCGGGTGAAAGGCCCCCTGGGCTTCACCGACATGGATCGCGAAGGCCTCCTGGTGGAAGGGTTCGAGAACGAAAGCCCTTTCACCGTCATCTACAACTACCCTTATTATCCGGCGTTCCTGGAAAGGATGGGATTCGTGAAGGATGTGGACTGGACCCAGCGCTATATCGAATTCACGGACGAACTCCCGCCCATGATGCAGCTGGCCTCCACGGTGGAGGACCGCTTCGGCGTACATATTTTCCGTGCCCGGAACATGAAGGAAATGGCCCGCCGCGGACGCGAGATGTTCCATGTGCTGAACGATGCCTTCGCCCCGCTGTATGAGTACACCAAACTGAGCGAAGAGCAGATTGACGGCTATGTGAAGCAGTATGTTCCCGTCATGAACAAGGACATGGTGGCTTTCGTGGTCAACGAAAAAGATGAGCTGGTGGCCTTTACGGTGACCATGCCGCACATATCGGCCGGAGTACGGAAGGCCAAGGGACGCATTTTCCCCTTCGGCTGGATGCACATCCTGCCGCTCCTGAACGCCAGGCGCAACCATGTGGCCGAAGGCCTCCTGATCGGCGTCCTGCCGGAGTACCAGGCCAAGGGGGCCGCCCTGCTGATGTTCAAATACCTCCACGAAAACTACATTCGCCTGGGCATCAAGCGACTCCTGCTGAACCCCCAGCTGGAAGACAACCACAAGGTGCAAACCCTCTTCGGCCCGTACGACCCCAAGCCCTACCAGCGCCGGAGAAGTTATGTGATGGACATCCTCAGCGATTCATCCTCGCCAACTGCTTCTGAACCGTAAAGCCTTGACGGGTGCCCTATCGCATCTCAACAAAACTGATTATTGTTATGATTGCCGTCGGCACCAAAAGAACGGCCAAAAGCGGCCAGGGCATGAGTATGCGGCTTATTGCAAGAATAGATGTTGCGACCATCAGGACACAGCCTGAATAAAAGCTGATTTTGAATAAACGCCGACTCTCCTTCCCCATACCGTTACGACCTGTAATTATTTCACCTTTTTCTTTGGTGAAGTAATCATAAATCGCGTTCCCAGACTCTTCGGAGACCAGATCCAGCACCTTTATTCTTTTATGATTCGTGCCTTTACATTTGTATGTTATCTCGCATTGTTTCCCACTAAAGAATAATAAAACAATGGTCCCTTTATGGATCGTTACGTTTTTATGCCATTCGAAATAATAGAAGATTTGAAAAAAGGGAAGAAGCAAGAGAGGAAAGAGTGCTATACTGAACGCATGGGACGTCAATGATTCCCCCGTAACCAAATAAGCTATCGTGAACCAGAACACATACGCCGCAATCAGAATAGGATACGCGATTAGCAGACGATTAATAAAAATGTCCTTTAGCACTTGCAAAAATGGTTTCTTCGCTGTTTTGCAAAAACAATAGTTTCCATCTTCATCTATAGAAATAGCGTCGTATAGGATTTGAGAATTAATCGTTTCCATGATCATTCGCTTTTAAAAATCATTATAAATTCCAAGGGCACATCGCATCCCGTCCCTCTTTTGAACAAGGATATTGTTAACGCATTTTTACAAAAATAGGAAATCAGGAAATACAAAACAAAAAAACAGCGTTCATCAAGATTATAAAACCCGATATTCAAGAGTTGAAGCACGGTTTTGCGTGTGGAAGGCCGATAATGTGCTTCAGGCAGGGTGCCGACGAGGGGGTGAAGCACGATATTGACAACGGGGAGGCTAAAGCGTGCTTCAAGAGTTGAAGCACACTCGGGCAGGCAGGCCAAAGGGGCCGACCAGACAGATTCTTCACTTCGTTCAGAATGACAGCCTCATGTTATACAGAGAAAAACTTCTGTCATTCCGAGGAAATCTGTCATACAGAAGAACCCTCTATCATTCCGAAGTAATCTCTGTCATTCTGAGGCAGGTTCTCCTGCCGAAGAATCTATTGTCTGGTCGGCCCCTTATGGAAACTCAGGGCTGCCTGTTCTCAGTTACAGGGCTTTGAGGACGGTATCGCAGACCTCTCCCACCGTAGTGGGCATGGGGGCCGCAGGGTCAAAGCGCATCTTGAATTTTTCTTCCACGGCAAGGGCCAGAAGCATCATGGACAGGGAGTCGATGCCCAGATCGCGGACCAGTTCCGTTTCGAAATTCACCTGGCTGATATCCGTATTGGGACGGATGATGCCAATCACCTCCTTGAGGCCGGCGAAGATGTCTTCACGGGTCATACGCGGGAAACCTTCATGCTGCCGGTGCGCTTGAAATCTTCCGTGCGCACGGTGACTTTGCGGATCTGATGGGTGGTGGGAAGGGTGGCGTTGACTTTGTCCACCAGGGCCTTCATGTAGGCTTCCACTTCTTCCCAGGGCTTGCCGTCGAAAGCGGGCATGAACGGAAGAATCTCGATGGCAATCACGCTGCCGCCGTTCAGATTGTCTTCCTTCACCATGGCGTCGCGGACGCAAGGATCGGCATAGAAGGGCTCTTCCAGGCTTTCGGGACTCACATTCTCACCGTTGGAAAGGATGATGAGGTTCTTGATGCGGCCGGTAATGTACAGGAAGCCGTCCTCGTCGAAATGGCAGAGGTCTCCGGTGCGGAGCCAGCCGTCGGGCGTAAGGGCCTCGGCCGTCTTCTCGGGATCTTTGTAGTAGCCGGAGAACACGTTGTCGCCCTTGATCCAGAGCTCGCCGTCCACGATCTTGGTCTCCTGGCCGGGATAAATCTTGCCGATGGAGGTGGGATGGGTGATGGCGTCGGCATTGGCCGATGTGAGGTTGGCGCCTTCCGTCAGGCCGTAGCCGAAGCAGAATTCCACGCCCAGCTTGGAGAAGATATCCACCAGGCGCGGCGGCACGTTGGCGGCCCCGGCGATAATCATGCGGAGGCTGTCGCCCAGGAACTGGGGACCGTACATCTTCACCAGGCCGGCGAGGATGTCGCAGATACCGGGAACGATGACCAGGACGGTGGGCTTGAGCGCGGGAAGCTTGCCCACGGTGGCTTTCATGTCTTCGCAGGAGTACCAGAGGTTGCCGCTATAGAAGCAGCCCATGGTGCCGGCGACAAGGCCGAACACATGGCTCAGCGGCAGCAGGCCCACGTAACGGTGTACGCCAATCACATGGCCGGGCTTGAAGACGGCGTTGTAATTGCCTCTCATGAGCGCACGGTGGCTCAGGACGGCGCCCTTCGGGGAACCGGTGGTACCGCCGGTGAAGAAGATGGCGGCGGGGCTTTCCGGGTCGATATCGGCCACAGGAGCCTCCGTCTCGGCGGTCTCCGTGGTGGAGAGCACTTTCACGCCCTGGAGCTTGGCGGTGAGGGGCTTGAATTCGTCGCGGACGAAGATGGCGGCAATGTCAAATTTCATGCAGGAACCGACCACGGCCATTTCCGGCAGGGACGGAGGGAAATTCATGGCCACATATCCGGCCGATGTGACGGCGAGGAAAAGTTCCACGGCGTCCAGGCTGTTGCGGTCCATGATGGCGATGTGGGCGCCCTTCGGAAGGCCCAGGCTGCCGATGAAAGCCCGGCGGCGGGCAATCCGTTTTCCGAATTCTGCGTAAGTGATGGTGTTTACCTGGTCGCTGACGGCCGGCATATCGGCATATTCCTTGGCGAACCAGTTCACGAATTCTCCCATGGTGGGGAGGTAGGGGATTCTCTCAAACTCCTCCTTCGGGAGCATGTCATAGAAATAATTGGACATATCAGTTTGGGTTTAGGATTTCACAAAGTCTGCAAATATACTTATTTTTTATGAATTCTTCCGGCCGACGAACATCCGGCACAGGCCGAAGGTGAACGACCGGCAGCGGACATCCCGGAAACCGGCCTCGCGCATCATGGCGCAGAAAACTTCCGGCGCAGGGAAGGCATGGACCGATGCCGGCAAATACCGGTAGGCGGCCTTGTCTCCGGAGACTTTCCCGCCCACCCAGGGAAGGATGTGCAGGAAATAAAGGTCGTACAGGCGCCGGAGCACTTTGTTCCGGGGGACGGACAGTTCCAGAATCACCGCCTTGCCCGAAGGCTTGAGCACCCGCAGGAACTCTTTGAGCCCCTGTTCCTTGTGCTCGAAATTCCGGATGCCGAAAGCACAGGTGACCCGGTGGAAGGCGTCCTCCGGGAAAGGAAGGTTCTCGCCGTCGGCCACCTTCAGGCGGATGCGGTCGTGCACCCCCTCATGGGCGGCTTTTTCCATCACGAGCGCCATCATGCCTTCGGAAATATCGGCCCCGATGACGCGGGAACCGGGACCGGCGGCCTTGGCGATGGCAATGGTGCTGTCACCCGTTCCGCAGGCCACATCCAGGATTTGCTGGACGCTTCCGTCCACAATCTCCTTCAGGGCATAACGGCGCCACAGGCGGTCCACATTCAGGGACATGAGGTGGTTGAGCCGGTCGTATGACGGGGCAATCCCGTCGAACATTTCCTGGATTCTCTCTTTCTTGGGCATTACGGTACAGGATCATATCCGCTCCCGCCCCAGGGATGGCAGCGGAGAAGACGGCGGACGGTAAGATAAAGGCCCTTGAGGGGGCCGTGTTTGCGGAACGCCTCCAGCGCATACTGCGAGCAGGTGGGCGTGAAACGGCAGGAAGGCGGCGTGAACGGACTGATGCAGACCTGATAGAATTTAATCAGGACAACGGCCGGTAAAATGAGGATCTTCTTGAGCGTCGGGTTCATCGCAGGGCCTCCAGGACACGGGTCATATCTTCGTAAACAGTCTCGTAGGGCAGCACTTCGCGGGAAGTATAGACAAAAAGCATGTCCGCGGCACTCTCCAGCAAAGACTTCTGCCGACGGTAACTCTCGCGGATCCGGCGCTTGAGAAGGTTCCGCTTCACGGCGCGTTTGAAATGCCGCTTGGGAACGGAAATCACCACGCGAGACTCGCTCTCCCCTTCCCCGCGACGGAGATAACGGCAGCGAAGGCAGCCCGCCTGGACGCTTTTCCCCTGTTCGAAAAGAGCCTCGACGGCTGTTTTGCCGCAGAGGCGCTCGGACTTGGGAAAAGAAGCATCCATTAAGCCAAACTCTTCAGATACAGTTCGATGGCCGATGCGACGGACGGCGCCTCGGGAGACGGAGCCTTCACATCAATCCGGAGACCGGCCTCCTCCATGGCCCGTACGATGGAGCGGCCATAGGAGACCATCTTCATCTCTTCCTGGCGGAAGTCCGGGAAATTCTCCTGGAGAGACTTCACGTCGGCCGGATGGTAGAAGACCACCATGTCGTAGGATTTGAGATCAAGATCCTTGAGGTCCTGGCTCACCGACTTCACGAAGACACCGGTGGCGTACTGGAGGTGATTGGCGGTGAAAAGGGACGTAAGGGCCTCGGACGAAGAGGAATCCGACATGGCGATAAGGAACTTCTCTCCCTTGTGCTTGGGGCCGATGAGGGCCACTACGCTCTCAGGGGTGCCGGTTCCGAAGAAAATCTTGCGCTTGCGGTAAACGATGTGCTTCTGCAGATACATGGCCACGGCTTCCGTGGTGCAGAAGTACTTCATGGTCTCGGGAATTTTGGTGCGGAGTTCTTCGGCCAGGGAGAAAAAAGCATCGATGGCGTGACGGGAGGAAAATACAACGGCCGTATAATCCAATACATTGATCCGCTGGGCGCGGAACTCTCTGGACGTCAGGGGCTCTATCTTGAAAAACGGACGGAAATCAAAGCTGACTCCAAACTTTTCACTCACAGCCTGGTACTGCGAAAGAATGCGGGGAGCATTCTGAGAAATCAGGATTTTCTTGATGTTCATTTTATACGCTTCACTACTCTACAAAACCACTGCCGAAACAACCAGCAGTGCAGTCGGGAAAAATTCCAGGCCGCAAAGGTACAAAAAAGTTCGGAAAGGATTGCAAAACAGTGAAAGAATTTGTGCACGCCGTATCAGGAAAACACAATACACAAACGCGCACTCCGCATAGATTAAATACCTGATTGTAACGTCGTTGACGCCGAACAGCACGCACAGCCCGACCGTCACGAGAACCAGCAGCATGAGGAGGATGAAGAAAGTAAAACTGATGCGTCCGGACAAGTGATAATTGTCGCGGTTGCGGCGGGGTTTCAGAATCAGGAACATCAGCACGCGGAGCAAGACGTAACCCAGGATGACTCCGACCACCCAGACCAAGTACATGCGGTCCCCCACGCCCTGCAGAAAAGCAGGGTCATACAGCCGGTAGCGGAAAGCCAGGAGCACGGCCGGGAGGATGAAGGTATGGGCCAGGACGGTGCGGTCATGGCTGAGACGGTAACTGTTTTCCAGCTGGAAACTGCCGCGGGCACGGAAAACGCTGTCCCAAAGGGAGGGAACCAGGGAAAAGAAGCGCTTGAACTGCATCAGCAGCAGCAAGACGAAAACCAGCGTCAGGATTTTGACCGGCAAAGGAAGACCGGTCTCTGCCGGCAGGACGGCCGGCGAAGGGCTTTCCGGAAGCAGAAGGCTACCGCTCTGGAACAAGTCCTGCCACATCAGTTCCCCCGTTTAGCGTTGTAACCCAGAGACTGGAGGAGTTCCGTCACCTTTTCGCGGAAATCTCCCTGGATGGTGATCTCCCCGTCTTTGGCGCTGCCGCCCACCCCGAGGCGGGTTTTGAGCGTTCGGCCCAGTTCCTTCAGGTCATCGGCCCGGCCCACGAAACCGCTCACCAGCGTGACCTGCTTGCCGCCGCGGTTGCGCCGGTCGATTCCCACGATGAGCCTTTGCCGGGAAGGCGGAAGGGTCTCTGCCTCCGCCTCCTGTTCCGTGGTGTACTGAAAGTCCGGATTGGTGGAAAACACCACGCCCAGACGGTCTTTCCAATCGCTGTGTGCCATAACCTTGCAAAGGTACTGCTTTTTTCATTTCATCGCAATATCTGCACTGTTCGGAAAAAAGTGTCCCGGTCCGTTTGTCTATTTGCGTCCCTTTCACTAAATTTGTTAACTTGCTATGCAACTTCTGACAAATCAACACTGAAAATATGACTATCAAAATTCAACTACAGTATCATACCCAGTGGGGAGAAAGCATCCATCTCAGGGTTGGCAGACGCCGCATCGTGATGGATTACTCCTTCGGCGGCCTGTGGCAGATCATGCTCACCGGACGGGAACTCCATGACGGAGACGATTACACCTTCGAGCTCGTCCGGGACGGAAAGGTGGTGAAGCGCGAATGGCGCGCCCACCGTTTCAAAGCCCCGGTGGCCCAGAAAAACATCATCATCCGGTCGCGCTGGCAGGAGCGTCCGTCCAATTCGGCCTTCTATTCATCGGCTTTCAACGAGGTCATCTTCCGCCGTCCCTCCGGGGCATCTTTCCGCAACCGGCAGAACGGGAGCCCGGACCGGGGAAACATCTGCATCCGCATCGCCGCCCCGGAAGTGCGAAGCCACGAGTCCGTGGGCATCGTGGGCTCTGGCAAACTGCTGGGCAACTGGAAGAACGTTCAGCTGATGACGGACGAGAGCTTCCCCTGGTGGTTCATCACCCTGGACATCACGGAGCCCATGGAATACAAATTCGTCATCGTGGACACCAAGACCGGGAAAATCCGCCTGTGGGAAGAAGGGCCCAATCACTTCTTTGCAGAAATTCCTCCCAAGAACACCCAGCTCATCATCGCAGACCTGGATCCCCGCTTCCCCACGGAGCCCTGGCGCGGTGTCGGCGTGGCCGTTCCCGTGTTCTCGCTCCGCAGTGAGGACAGCTTCGGCGTGGGAGAATTCAACGACATCCGGCATCTGGTGGACTGGGCCGTCCAGGCCGGACAAAGCGTGATCCAGCTCCTCCCCATCAACGACACCACCATGACCCACTCCTGGCAGGATTCGTATCCCTACAACGCCGTGAGCTCCTTCGCCCTGCATCCGCAGTTCGTACACCTTCCTGCCGCCGGTGTGCGCCAGGACGCCGCCTACAAGGCACGGAAAGCGGAGCTGGAGGCTCTTCCGGCCGTGGATTACGAGGCCGTGAACAGCGCCAAGCTGGAAATGCTCCGCAAACTCTACAAGGGCGCCAAAGGGCGGGACACGCTGGCATCGGCCCCGTACAAGACCTTTGTCGATGCCAACCGGGGATGGCTGCTCCCCTATGCCGTCTTCAGTGTCCTGAGGGACCTGAACGGCACGCCGGAATTCGGCACCTGGAAGCAGCTGGGCACCTACAACGCCAAAAAAGTGCAGGCTTTTGCCGATGAACACGCCCAGGAAGTGGGCTTCTACTGCTATGTCCAGTTCCTGCTGGACAGCCAGCTCAAGGAGGCCGTGCAGTATGCGCATCTGCACGGGGTGGCCCTCAAGGGAGACCTCCCCATCGGCGTGAGCCGCCAGAGCGTGGATGCCTGGCAGCACCCGGAACTCTTCCACATGGACAGCCAGGCGGGCGCTCCGCCGGACGCCTTCGCCGAGGACGGCCAGAACTGGGGCTTCCCCACCTACAACTGGGAAGAAATGGCCAAGGACGGCTATGCCTGGTGGAAAGCCCGCATGGGCAAAATGGCAGAATACTTCGACGCCTTCCGCATTGACCACGTCCTGGGTTTTTTCCGCATCTGGGAAATTCCCGTTCCGCACAAGAGCGGCCTCATGGGCCACTTCAACCCGGCGCTGCCCTACAGCGGAGACGAACTGCGCGCCATGGGCTTCAACCCCGGCGACGCGGACGGGACGGACACCCTCTTCGTGGAAGACCCCCGGAGGGCCGACTGCTGGCACCCCCGCATCGCCGGAGAAAAGACCCAGCGCTTCGCCTGGTTGCCGGACCAGCTCAAGCAGCGCTACATGCAGCTGAGCGAAGACTTCTTCTGGCACCGCCACGACGACTTCTGGCGGGACACCGCCCTCCGCAAACTCCCGGCTCTCCTTCGTTCCACGGGCATGCTTGCCTGCGGCGAAGACCTGGGCATGATTCCCGCCTGCGTGGCCTCCGTCATGGACAGCCTCAACATCCTTTCCCTGGAAATCCAGCGCATGCCCAAGGACCCGAAGGAAGCCTTCGGCCATCCGGACCGGTATCCGTACTGGTGCGTCTGCGCCACGGGCACGCACGACACCTCGCCGCTCCGCGCCTGGTGGGAAGAGGACCGCGCCCTCACCCAGCGCTACTACAACGAAGTGCTCCGCTGTGAGGGAGACGCCCCCTATTTCTGCGAACCCTGGGTAGCCGATCTGATTGTGGCCCAGCATATGAAGTCTCCCGCCATGCTGGCCATCCTGCCCCTGCAGGACTGGCTC
>OCTW011614742.1_pt1 | contig 14454 bp, 8 predicted proteins | sample 1539671 | NCBI WGS metagenome assembly OCTW01 (sample SAMN02144230, study PRJEB22623) | gut metagenome | biome: sheep rumen | host: Ovis aries | place: New Zealand
GGAAAGGCGGTGAACCGGTTCGCCGGAACCGGAGGGAGGCCGGATGGAAGCAGAAAACGCAATCGAGGTATCGCATCTGACAAAGGCATACCGGCTGTACCGGAAGCCCTCGGACCGTCTGAGGGAGGAGTTCGGCATCGGCCGGAAGAAGCACCGGTACTCGAAGGAGATCAGGGCGCTCGACGACGTGAGCTTCAGCGTCCGGAAGGGTGAGACGGTGGGCATCATCGGGACGAACGGCTCGGGAAAATCCACCATCCTGAAGATCATCACCGGCGTGCTGACGCCCACATCCGGAGAGGTGAGGGTGAACGGCCGGATCTCTGCCCTGCTGGAGCTGGGTGCCGGCTTCAATATGGAGTACACCGGGATCGAGAACGTATACCTGAACGGCACGATGATCGGCTTCTCGAAGGAGGAGATCGACGCGAAGCTCGAGGACATCCTCGATTTCGCGGACATCGGCGACTTCGTCTACCAGCCCTGCAAGACCTATTCCTCCGGCATGTTCGTCCGGCTCGCGTTCGCGGTGGCGATCAACATCGACCCCGAGATTCTCATCGTGGACGAGGCGCTCTCGGTGGGCGACGTCTTCTTTCAGGCCAAATGCTACCATAAATTCGAGGAGTTCAAGAAGGAAGGCAAGACGATCCTGTTCGTGAGCCATGATTTAAGCTCCGTCTCGAAGTACTGCGACCGGGTGGTCCTGCTCAACAAGGGCGTCAGGGTCGCGGAGGGCGGACCGAAGGAGATGGTCGATCTCTACAAGAAGCTGCTGGTCCATCTGGGCGACGGGGAGCAGGACGGGAAGAAGAACGAACCGGACGGCGCCCGGGCGGTGGCGAAGGATGTTCCGATCACCGGACACCTTCCGATGAACCCCGACACGCTTGAATACGGCGAGGGTCAGGCCAGGATCATGCAGGTCCTGACCTTCGATCAGGACGGACGGGAGACCAATGCGCTCAACAAGGGAGAGCCGTTTACGATCCGGATGCGGGTGCATTTCACACAGCGCGTGGAGAATCCGATCTTCGCCTATACAGTCAAGAATCTCCAGGGCACCGAGATCACCGGAACCAATACGATGTTCGAGAAGGCGCCTGTTGAGAGCATGGAGGCGGGGGACGAAATCGAGGTCTCATTCCGTCAGGAGATGAACCTCCAGGGCGGCGAGTATCTCCTGAGTTTCGGCTGTACCGGCTATCAGGCCGGATCCTTCCGGGTGTTTCACCGCCTTTATGATGTGCTGAACGTGACGGTGATTTCGGTGAAGAACACGGTGGGCTTCTACGATATGAATTCCGAGGTGACGCTGAAGAAGCTGACGGCGGAGAAGTGAGGGAATGCGATGGATCAGATCATCGGATCGGTGCGCATCAACGAGGACGATTATCCGGGCCGGGACCTTTACTCGGACGGCGCGGTGGAGGACGAGCTGCTTGAGATCGCGCGGAACGAGAACCCGTCCCGCTTCGACATCGTCTGCGCGGAGCGGAAATCATGGCCGGTGATGTATCACTTCTCGTCGGTGCGTCAGAACATTGTCAGCTGGTACCCGTTCCGGAAAACGGACCGGGTGCTGGAGATCGGGTCAGGCTGCGGCGCGGTGACGCCGGCCCTCGTGCGGGCGGCCGGATCGGTCACCTGCGTCGATCTCTCGAAGAAGAGAAGTCTTGTCAATGCGTACCGGAACCGGAACGCGGGCAATCTCGAGATCCGGCTCGGCAACTTTGAGGACGTGGAGAAGAGGCTGCCCCGGGATTATGATGTGATCACGCTGATCGGCGTTTTCGAGTACGGGAGCAGCTACATTCATTCGGATCAGCCTTATGCGGATTTTCTCCGGATCGTGCTGGGGCATCTGCGCCCCGGCGGCCATCTTCTGATCGCGATCGAGAACCGGCTGGGCCTCAAGTATTTCGCGGGATGCCGGGAGGATCATTCCGGCCGCTTCTTCGACGGAATCGAGAACTATCCGGAGACGAAGTATGCCCATACCTTCTCGAAGCCCGCTCTGGTCCGTCTCTTCCGGGAGACAGGAGCGGCGGACTGGACATTCTATTATCCCTATCCGGACTACAAGCTTCCGATGGCGGTCTATTCTGACGGATGGCTGCCGAAGAAGGGGGAGCTTCGGAACAATCTGGTCAATTACGACCGGCAGCGGATGGTGCTCTTCGACGAGACGCGGGCGTGGGACGCGCTGATCGGGGACGGGCTCTTTCCGCTGTTCTCCAACTCGTTTCTGGTGGATCTCACGGGAGGGAAGGCATGATCCTCTTCTCAAAATTTTCCAATGACCGCGGGCCCGCGTTTCAGATCGTGACCGAGATTTCCGAGGAAAACGGGACCAGATCCGTCCGGAAGCGGGCGCTTCGGCCGGAGTCGGAGGCGCATATCGGGGCGCAGGAACGGATCGGACGCGAGCTGGACCGTCTCTTTGCGGGCACGCGCCTCAGAGCGAACCGGGTGCGCCTTGAGGAGGGAGCGGCTGTCTTCGAGTTCCTCGAGGGGGAGACGCTGGAGCAGAAGCTGGACCGCCGGCTTCCGGATGACCTCGATGGCCTGCTTCAGGATCTGGCGGACTTCGCCGCCGAGATCGACCGGACGGCGGACCGGCCGTTTGCCGTGACGGACGCGTTCCGCGCGGTTTTTCCGGAGAATCTCCGTGAGAAAGAATGGATGGCGCCGGCTGTCTCGGACCTCGATCTGGTTGCCGGCAACGTCATTCTGAGGGACGGCCTGTACCATGTGATCGACTATGAGTGGACGATGCCTTTTCCGGTTCCGGCCGCCTTCATCAAGTGGCGGCTGGTGCATTACTATGCGGAGGGCAGCTCAGCCCGGCGGGATCTGCCGGCGGACCGTCTGTACCGCGCCGTCGGAGTTGATCCGGCCGATCTGACTCTTTTTCAGACGATGGAGGAGTCGTTTCAGGCGTGGATCGGCCAGGGCGGCACGCCGCTCTGGAAGCTCTATCCGGAAGTGACAAAGGGCGCGGCGACGCTCGCGGAACTGACCGGCGGCGACGCAGGCCGGGGGAGCTGCGGGGCGCGCGCTGTCCTTTACTTCGATCACGGGGCGGGCTTTACGGAGGCGGATACCGCCGCTCTCACCGCGGATGAAGCGGGACGGATCAGGGCGGATGTTTCGCTTTCGGGAATTCGGGCGGTCCGGCTGGATCCGACGGAGCTGCCGGTCTGCGTCGCGCTCCGCGGCGTCTGGATCGACGGCCGGACGGTTCGTCCGGATCAGATCGGGTCGAACGGGTTCACGGCAGACGGCGGCTTCTATGTCTTCCCCGCGCCGGATCCCCAGCTTCTCTTTTCCGTCCCGGACGGGGCGGCGCGCCTCGTCGTGGAGGCGGAGATCAGAGTCGGACGCGAACAGGTGACGAAGGGTGCCGCCGAAGTGCTCGCCGCGCAGCGGAGAGAGACGCGGGAGCTGGAGGCGCGTCTTGACAGCGCGTATCGGACCATGGACCGGATGACGGACGCGCTGCGCGCCGCCGAGGCGACGCGGGGCGTCCGCGCGTACCGCGCCGCACGCGCCCGCCTCGGGAAAAGCGATCCGTTTGCCTCCATCCGCCCCGATGTGGCCAACGGCGCGGGCATTTACCTCACGGTGGACCGCCGGAAGCCCGCACCGGACGCGATCCATATTCTCGGCTGGGCCGCGGACCCGGAATTCCCGGGAGAGCGGCTCCGGGTGCTGCGGCCGGACGGCCGCGATGCGTCCGTCCGGATCAGCCGGACGGAGCGGAAGGATGTGACGAAAGCGCTGGGACTTGCGGAAGACCGCCGGCCCGGATTTCATATCGAAATCGATTACGACCGTCTCGGCGAGCTGCCGCTGACCCTTCAGGCGGAGACGCCCCGCGGCGTGCTCCGGGAACCGGTGGGGCTGATCGCCGATCCGATCCGGCGGCGCGCGGCGCGGGCGGCGCGCCGGAAAGCGCTGCCGCCGGGAGAAACGCTTCCGGTCACCGGGTACGACGAATGGGCGATGGACCGCGAGAAGACAGAGGCGGAGCGGAACGCGGAACGGGCCGCCCGTTTCGGATATGAACCGCTGATCAGCCTCGTCGTCCCGCTTTACGACACACCGCCGGCCTTCCTGAAGGAGCTGGTTGACTCGGTGCGGGCCCAGACCTACGGAAAATGGGAGCTCTGTCTCGCGGACGGAAGCCGGACGGACGCGCTGGGCGCCTTTCTCCGGGCCGCCGCACCCGGCGAGAGCCGGATCCGCTATATCCATCTGGAGAAAAACGGGGGCATCTCGGAGAACACCAACGCCGCGATCCGGGAGGCGAAGGGCGAGTGGATCGCCTTTGCCGACCATGACGACGTGCTGGATCCCTCCGCGCTCTGGGAGATCGTGAACGCAGTCAACCGGGATCCGGAGGCGGATCTCGTCTACACGGATGAGGACAAGCTGTCCGTGAAGGGCCGTTTTCTCTTCGCGCCGAGCTTCAAGCCGGATTTTGATCCGGATTATCTGGCGGGTACCAACTATATCTGCCACTTTCTGGCGATCCGCGCGTCGCTTCTCGGGGAGACTGGTGGCCTTGATCCGGCTTACGACGGAGCACAGGACTATGATCTGGTCCTCCGGGCGTCGGAGAGAGCCCGTTCGGTGGCGCATGTGCCGAAGGCACTCTATCACTGGCGTTCCCACGAAGGATCGACCGCGGCGAGCCCGGACAGCAAACGCTATGCCTTCGAGAACGGGCGGCGGGCCGTGGAAGCGCACTGGCGCCGTCTCGGCGTACAGGCGGAGGTGACGGATACATCCGAAGCCGGTCATTACCGCACACGGTTTGCCGTGACAGGCGGGCCGAAGGTCTCGATTCTGATTCCGAACCGGGACCGTTCGGACCTTCTGTCCCGGTGTGTCCGCTCGATCCTCGAGCGGACGGAGTACCGGAACTATGAAATCCGGATCATCGAGAACGGAAGCCGGGAAGAGGCAACGGAGGACCTCTACAGGAAACTGACGGACGAGGATCCGCGGGTGAAGGTCGTCCGGTGGCCGGAACCGGACTTCAGCTACGCCCGGATCAACAACTTTGCGGCCCGGGAGGCGGAGGGAGAGTACCTGCTCTTCCTCAACAATGATACGGAAGTGCTCGAACCCGGTTGGATGGAAGAGATGCTCGGATACTGTCAGAGGCCGGACGTAGGCGCGGTCGGCGCGTATCTGACGTACCCGGACGGCCGGATTCAGCACTGCGGCGTCATCCTGGGAATCTGCGGAGGCGTGGCGTGCCATATGTTCGGCGGCATGAGGGCGGACGCGTTTCCGGAGGGAAGCCGGGCCCGCGCGACGCAGGACGTCAGCGCGGTGACGGCGGCCGCGATGATGACGGAACGAAAGCTTTTCCTCTCCCTCGGAGGTTTTGAGGAATCGCTGGCGGTGGCCTATAACGATATCGATTACTGCCTGAAGGTGAGAGCGCGGAAGCTGCTGGTGGTCGCCGACGCCTATGCGCGTCTCCTTCACGACGAATCCGCTACCCGCGGCCCGGACGCGGCGGAGGCGGACCCGGCGCGGCACGCGCGCCTTGAGCGGGAGGCGGAGATTCTCCGCCGGAGGTGGCCGGGCGTCTTCCAGCACGGCGACCCGTATTACAACCCGAATCTTTCGGCCGACAGACCGGACTTCTCCCTGCAGGGAGGGATGCCGGCCGACTGACGGACGCGGCCTCCTGCGAGAAAGAACGTCTGCCTGTCCGCCGGCGCAGCTGAGACGCGGATTCAGCCTCCCCCACGGGAGGATGCCGCAAAGGGAGGAGATACTTTGGCTGAGAATACAGGATTTCTTGTACGTCAGGACCGTTTTTCCCTCACGGATCCCGGCCTTTATCTGATCGCCGGCTGGCTTGCGCCGAGGGCGGAGGTCAGCGCCTCTCTCAACGGCGCGCCGGTGAATGTCACAGTCGAAAAGAAAACCGAAAATGTGGACGAGCGGTACGGCGGCTGCGAGACGCTGCTCCGGCTGACACTGGGAAAGGAGATCGGAGGACACGCTCTGAGGCTGTATGCGGACCGCGGAAGCGGAAGAAGGCTGTGTTTTGAGATTTCCGTGAAGGCGCTCCGGGCGAAGCAGCGCCCGATCCGGTACTTCATCGACGACGCGGCCGTCCTCCGCCATGATGATTTGATGAGAATCCAGGGCTGGGCGGTGGCGATGCAGCCGGTCCGGGTCGACGTCTACGGGACGGACGGCGAAAAGCTCGTCAGCCGGGTGGAGCGGTACCGCCGGTACGATACCGTGGAGCTCTTTCCCGAGTACCCGGTCGATCCGTCCGCCGGCTTCAATATCGAGCTGAGGCCGGTTCCGAAGGGTCCGGTCCGCGTCCGTTTCCGCACGGAAGGGGACGAACTGGTGCTGACGTTTCCGACCGACCGGCTCGGCGTCGCGGCGGCGAAGACCGGCCGGTATGCGGAGAAGGCGTGGAAGGCGTTCCGCACACAGGGCCCCCGGGCTCTCGCGTCCAAGACGTACAACAAGCTCTTCAACCCGGCGATGAGGACGGTGGAGTACGGCCAATGGATCCGGAAGCATCTTCCCTCCGGGCGGGAACTGGCCCGCCAGCGGAGGGAGACGCTGCCGGTTCATCCGCTCGTGAGCATCGTCGTCCCCTGCTACCGGACGCCGGAGAAGTACCTGCGGGAACTGGTGAATTCGGTTGAGGCCCAGACCTATCCGGACTGGGAGCTGATTCTCTCGGACGGCAGCGGGGCGGATTCGCCGATCGCCGGCCTTCTCGACGAGATCGCTTCCGGCGACAGCCGGATCCGGGTGCTGCACCACGAGGCGCGGATGAGGATCGCGGAGAACACCAACGCGGCGCTGCATGAGGCAAAGGGGCGGTGGATTGCATTTTCCGACCACGACGACCTGCTGGTTCCCAGCGCGCTGTACGAGTGCATGCGGATTCTCGGCCGGTATCCGGACACGGAGATGATCTACACGGACGAGGACAAGATCGGACCCGGAGACCGCTTCATGCAGCCGAATCTGAAGCCGGATTTCGACCCGGATTTTCTCCATTCGGTGAATTACATCTGCCATCTTCTGCTGGTGAGCCGGGCGCTGTATGAGCGGACGGGGGATCTGGATCCGGCCTTCGACGGGGCGCAGGACTACGATTTCATCCTTCGCTGTACGGAACATACATCTGCCATCCGCCACGTGCCGGAGATCCTTTACCACTGGCGTTTCTTCGAGGGGAGCACTTCGGCCAACCCGGAGGCGAAGTCATACGCCTTCGAGGCGGGCCGCCGTGCGGTTCAGGCGTGGTACGACCGGCAGAATCTGCCCGCAGCGGTCGAGAACGGCGAGTATCCGGGACTCTACCGGACGCGCTGGCACTGGAAGGAGGAGCCGCTGGTCTCGGTGCTGATCCCCAACAAGGACCATCTGGACGATCTGCGCACCGCGGTCCGGAGCCTTCTCGGGACGACCTCATACCGGAATCTGGAGATCCTGATCATTGAGAACAACAGCGAACAGCCGGAGACCTTCGAAGGATACAAAGCGCTGATGGAGGAGGATCCGCGGATCCGGACCGTGACCTACAAGGGCGGCTTCAACTACTCGGCCATCAATAACTTCGGCGTGCGTGCGGCGAAGGGAGAGTACTACCTCTTCCTGAACAATGACACCGAGTGCACGAGTGACGCGGTCCGGGAGATGCTGGGCTACGCGATGCGGCCGGACGTGGGCGCGGTGGGCGCCCGACTCTATTACGGGGACGACACGATTCAGCACGCCGGGGCGATCGTCGGCTGGGGCGGCGTGGCGGGGCACGCTTTTGTCAACCAGAAGCGGGGCGTCACGGGATATCAGCACCGGATCATCTGCCAGCAGGACCTGAGCGCGGTGACCGCGGCCTGCATGATGGTGCCGGCGAAGGTATTCGAAGAGGCCGGCGGCTTCACGGAGGAGCTTGCGGTTGCCTTCAACGACATCGACCTCTGCATGAAGATCCGCTCGAAGGGGTATCTCATCGTGTACAACCCGTTCGCGGAGCTGTATCATTATGAGTCGAAGTCGAGAGGGCTGGAGAACACGCCGGAGAAGGTCAGCCGTTTCAGCCGGGAAATCGCGTATTTCAAGGAGCGCTGGCCGGACATTCTCCGGGACGGAGATCCGTACTACAATCCGAATCTCAGCATGGTGACGCAGGACTTTTCGCTGAAGCGGAACTGACGGCGCGCTGCGGATCGGGAAACGGGCATGCGGGACGGGCATGCCGCCATAAGAAGCATGCAGGAGGAAGAAGATGAAGGTTTTCGTCACAGGAGTGGCAGGACAGCTCGGTCACGATGTCATGAATGAGCTGGCAAAGCGGGGCATTGAAGGCGTCGGCACGGATCTGAAGGAATCCTATGCAGGCATTCAGGACGGTACGCCGGTCACCGGGATGCCGTACGTGAGTCTTGACATCACCGATCCGGAGGCGGTGCGCCGGACGATCCGGGATATCCGGCCGGATGTCGTCGTGCACTGCGCGGCCTGGACCGCGGTGGACAGGGCGGAGGAGATGCCGGAGGCCTGCCGGAAGGTCAATGCGGGCGGAACGGAGAATATTGCCGCCGTCTGTGAGGAGATGGATCTTCCGATGATGTATTTCTCGACGGATTACGTGTTCAACGGCCAGGGAACCCGTCCGTGGGAGCCGGACGATCCCTATGAACCGCTTGACGTCTACGGCCGGACGAAGGCGGAGGGAGAGGAGGCTGTCCGGAAACACCTGAGCCGCTTCTGGATCCTCCGGATCGCCTGGGTTTTCGGGACGAACGGGAAGAACTTCATCCGGACGATGCTGAATCTGGCGAAGACGCACGACACGCTCCGGGTCGTGGATGATCAGATCGGGACGCCGACCTATACCTACGATCTGGCTCGGCTCGTGGCGGACATGATCGGGACGGACCGGTACGGCATCTATCATGTGACGAACGAAGGTCCGTACATCTCCTGGTACGAGTTCGCCTGCGCGATCTTCAGGGAGGCGGGCATCGACAGCGTGAAGGTGATCCCGGTGTCCTCCGAGGAATACGGCGCAGCGGCGAAAAGACCGTTCAACAGCCGGATGGACCGCTCGAAGATTCAGGCGGAAGGCTTCACGCCGCTGCCCGACTGGCATGACGCGCTGGCGAGATATGTGAGGATTCTGAAGGAAGCGAACTGATCCGGAAGGGAGAAGGAGACGCGGGAGGATACGTGCATGCAGCTGCCGATCACACCATACAAGATCCGGAAAGCCTGGAAATACTGGCGGCATTTCGGGACGAAGGAGTTCATGAACCACCTCATGGACCGGCTTGAGCCCGAGGACGTGCCCTACGGGCCGTGGTTCGAGGAGCACCGGGCGAAGGATACGGAGCTGCTGAGGCAGAAAAACCATCCGCCGAAGGAGACCCCGCTTATTTCGATTGTCGTGCCGGCTTTCCATACGCCGGAGAAATTTCTCCGGCAGATGATCGAGTCGGTCACGGATCAGAGCTATACGGAGTGGGAGCTGGTGATCGCGGACGCCGGCGCTTCCGACGAGGCGGATGAGACGGGGAAGAAAAGGCGCAGCGTCCGCGAGGTGACAGCGGAGTGGATGGACCGGGACAGTCGGATCCGTTACATTCCGCTTGAGAAGAACGAAGGGATCGCCGGCAACACCAACCGGGCGGTCGGGGCGTCCCGGGGCGAGTACATCGCATTCCTTGATCATGACGACCTGCTGGAGCCGGATGCTCTCTATGAGATCGCTTCGGCGATCAGCCTCCGTCACGCCGACATGCTGTACACGGACGAGGACAAGATCACGGAGGACGGGGGAAAGCATTTCCAGCCCAACTTCAAGCCGGAATTCAATCTGGACCTGCTTCGCTCCAACAACTACATCACGCATTTTCTCGTGGTGAGCCGGAAACTCGCGGATCAGGCGGGACCTTTCGACGAGACGATGAACGGAGCGCAGGACTATGACTTTATCTTCCGTTGCGCGGAGAAGGCAGCCCGGATCGCGCGTGTGCCGCGTGTGCTGTATCACTGGCGGACGCATTCAGCGTCCACGGCCGACAATCCGATGAGCAAGCAGTACGCCTATGAGGCGGGACGGCGCGCCATTGAGCATCATCTTGAACGGACGGGAACGGACGGCGTCGTGGAGATGCTTCCTGATTTCGGCTTCTATCGGGTGCGGTATCCGGTGAAGGGCGAGCCGGCGGTTTCCGTGCTGATCCCGAACCGGGATCAGACAGAGTCGCTGCGGGCATGCATCGATTCGCTGCTCGATACGGGTTATCCGCGGCTCGAGATCATTGTGATCGAGAACAACAGCACCGAAAGAGCAGCCTTCGAGTATTACCGGGAGCTGGCCGCCCGTCCGGAGGTCAGGCTGGTCCGCTGGAAGAAAGGCTTCAATTACTCCGCCATCAACAACTACGGCGAGCGGTTCGCCTCCGGCGACTACCTGCTTCTTCTCAACAATGACGTGCGGGGCACGATCAGCCGCGACTGGCTGACGGAGATGCTGGGCGTCTGTCAGCGGGAGGACGTGGGAGCGGTCGGGGCCCGTCTCTACTATCCGGACAACCGGATTCAGAGCGCCGGCGTAGTGGTCGGCATGGGCGGAATCGCGGGCTCGATGTTCGTGGGACTGCCCCGAGGACGGAGCGGCTACCTGCATAAATCGGCGATTATGCAGGACCTGAGCGCGGTGACGGCCGCCTGCATGATGGTGAAGCGGGAGGCGTTCGAGAAGGTGGGCGGCTTCAGCACGGCGCTGGCCGTCGCGTTCAACGATGTGGACCTCTGCCTCAGAATCGGACGCTCCGGGTACCGGATCGTCTACGACCCCTACGCGGAGCTCTACCATGACGAGTCGCTTTCGAGGGGACCGGAAGATTCGGAGGAGAAAGTCCGGCGTTTTCAGGGAGAGATCGAGACTTTCCGCGAGAGCTGGGAGGATGTGCTGAAGGAGGGAGACCCGATGTACAATCCGAATCTGTCGCTGAAAAAATGGAACTATTCGCTCCGGGTCTGAGAAGGGCCGGCCGCGCGGGCCGGCGGAGCAGCGGGGCGGCGGAATCATAAGAAAGGCATGCCTGCGCGGGCGGGAGAGGTTCTGATGGCATCGACGATCGCGGTGGTGATTCCCAATTATAATGGAAGAAAGTATCTGGGAGACTGTCTGCGCGCGATCCGCGGTCAGACGCGGAAACCGGACCGGATCATCGTCGTGGACAACGGCTCATCGGACGGCAGTGTGGTGTATCTCAGTCAGGAGTTCCCGGAGGCGGAGCGGATCGCCCTGCCGGAGAATACCGGTTTCTGCGGTGCGGTGAACACAGGGATCAGGGCCGCTTCCGACATGGATTATGTGTTTCTCCTCAACAATGACACGAAGGCGGAGCCGGGCTGCATCGCCGCGCTCATGGATGCGATGGAGAGGGATCCGCGGCTTTTCTCCGCCCAGGCGAAGATGCTGCGGATGGACGACCCGTCCCGGATCGACGACGCCGGCGATCTCTACTGCGCGCTGGGCTGGGCCTTCGCCCGGGGGAAAGGCCGGCCGGAAAACCGATATGAAAAGCCCTGCCGGATTTTCGCCGCCTGCGCGGGGGCGGCCGTCTACCGGACGGCGTATCTGAAGAAAGTGGGCCTATTCGATGAGCATCACTTCGCTTATCTTGAAGACACCGACATCGGATGGAGAGCCAGACTTTCCGGGTATCGGAATGAGTTTGTCCCGACAGCGAGAGTGCACCATGTCGGCAGCGCCTCCAGCGGCTCGATCTACAATCTTTTCAAGGTGAAGAACTCGTCGCGCAACAGCATCTATCTCATCGCGAAAAATATGCCGCCTCTTCAGATCCTGATCAATCTGCCGTTTCTGATACCGGGATTCGCGGCGAAGGCAGTTTTCTTTGCGCGCCGGGGATACGGGCGCGAGTACATCCGGGGCCTGATCCGCGGTTTTTCCCTCGCCCGGAAGGGGACGGCAGAGGGACGGCGCGTCCGGTTCCGCCCGGAACGGCTGCCGGTCTACCTTGCGATTCAGCTCGAACTCTGGGTCAATACCGTGCGGCGCTTCACCGGCAGGTGAGGCGCCGGCTGAATTTTCTTGCCATGCCGCGGGGCTTATAGTATATTAAAGCATTGTAAGCGAGCGGAAGCGCGAGGAATAAGAAGTTGATAGAAGAAAATCAGAGGTATCTGAACAGACTCCTGGCTCTCGTGGACGCCGCCGTAACAGCGCTGACTTACTGGCTGGCATGGTATCTGAAGTTCCGCAGCCATCTGTTTTCCGATCATTCAATCGAATCGGTGCCTTACCGGGTCTATATGACGGCCCTTCCGTTCATCATCCCGGTGATGCTGATTCTCTACTGGGCGTGCAATCTGTACGCGGTGAACCGGATGAAGGGCCGCCGCGTGGAAATCGGCAATGTGATTACGGCCAATATCATCGGTTATCTGGTCTTCATCGTGGCGCTGTTCACGATGCATCAGGATGACTGGTCGCGGACCATGATCTTTGTCTTTTTCGTGTGCAATGCAGCCGCGGACATCGTGGTCCGGTTCGGTATCTGGGGGATCGTGAAGCGGATGCGCCGTCACGGGCGCTTCATGAAGAATGTGCTGCTGGTCGGCTACGGGCGCGCGGCGGAGGAGTATATCGACCGGGTGCTGGCAAATCCACAGTGGGGATACAATATCCGGGGCATTCTTGACGACCGGGCCGAGGCGGGCACCGAGTACAAGGGGATCCGCGTGCTGGGCCGGATTGACAATCTGATGATCATCCTCCCGGAAAATCATCTGGACGAGATCACGATCACACTCGGCCTTTCCGAGTACTACCGTCTGGAGGCGATCGTGGCACTCTGCGAAAAATCCGGTGTGCATACGAAGCTCGTCCCGGACTACTACAACATTATCCCGACCAGACCGTATACCGAGGACATTCTCGGGCTGCCCGTGATCAACATCCGGTACGTCCCGCTGTCAAATGCATTTCCCGCGATGATCAAGCGTCTCCTGGATATCATCGGGAGTCTTGTCTGCATCGCCGTCTTTTCGCCGGTGATGTTGCTGTTTGCAATCCTGATCCGGACGACCTCGCCGGGACCTGTCATTTTCCGGCAGGAACGGGTGGGCCTTCACAACAAGCCTTTTATGATGTACAAGTTCCGTTCCATGGTGGTGCAGGATAACCGGACGGAAAAAAAGAAATGGACGACCCGGGACGATCCGAGAGTGACGCGCGTCGGCCGTTTTATGCGGAAGACCAGCATTGATGAGCTTCCGCAGCTGTTCAACGTCCTGAGAGGCGATATGTCGCTGGTCGGACCGCGTCCTGAGAGGCCGTATTTTGTTGAGAAATTTCAGGAAGAGATCCCGCGGTACATGGTTAAGCATCAGGTCCGCCCCGGCATGACGGGATGGGCCCAGGTTCATGGCTACCGCGGCGATACGTCCATTCGCAAACGGATCGATTACGATCTTTATTATATAGAAAACTGGACGCTGGGACTGGATGTCAAGATCCTGTTTCTCACGGTGTTCCGGGGATTTGTCAACAAAAACGCGTATTGAAATCGAGGAATGAAGCATGTCTGATTCGGGAAGAAACAGGAAAAGAAAAAAGAAAAAAGCGCCGCTGGTGATCTTCGTGATTGAGATCATCGCACTTGTCGTACTGGCAGCCGGCATCTTTCTGTTCGCGCGTCTGAATGCGGGACTCGGCGGCATCGGATCGGCGGGAACGGCCGGTACGGTGACGACCGGCGGCGGTACGGTGACCGGCGGCACGGCGGCCGGCGGTGCCCCGGCGGCGGCCACGCCGGACCCGAACTTTGACGCGGACGCGGCGGAGGAGAACAGCGAGGTAGCTTCTTCCGAGAAGCTGAAGGGATACACCAACATCGCGCTCGTCGGCATCGATACCCGCGACAGCAAGGAGATCGATTACGCGAACAGCGACACGATGATCATCGCGAGCATCAATAACGCCACGGGCAAGATCCGCATGGTCTCTCTGTACCGTGACACGCTGCTGAACATCGGGAAAAACCTGACCTATAACGTCAAGCAGGGAGACAGCGATGATCTGGGCGACATCGTCGATGACGGCGGCGATGGCGGCGACTACGACAACGGCGGAGATACCGGCGGTGATGTCGTCGATGACGGCGGCGATGGCGGCGACGATGGCGGCGACGATAACGGCAACTACGACGACGGCGGCGATGACGATAACGGCGGCGGAAGCAGCTATGTCGACAACGGCGGCGGGAGCAGCAGCGACTACGATAACGGCGGCGATGACGGCAATGGCGGCGGAAGCAGCTATGTCGACAACGGCGGCGGAAGCAGCTATGTCGACAACGGCGGCGGAAGCAGCAGCTATTACGACAGCGGCGATGATGAAAACGGCGG
>OCTW011532912.1_pt1 | contig 14452 bp, 10 predicted proteins | sample 1539671 | NCBI WGS metagenome assembly OCTW01 (sample SAMN02144230, study PRJEB22623) | gut metagenome | biome: sheep rumen | host: Ovis aries | place: New Zealand
GGCAATTTGCTTATGGTCCCGTAACGTCTCGCAATGGTGATAAAATTTCAGTTGCCTTGTTGGACGGATATGACGACGCCATCATTTCGCTGGCCTATACCGTTTTTGAAGTCGTTGATACGAACGCCTTGGATCCCGAATATCTGATGATGTGGTTCCGTCGCCCGGAATTTGACCGTTATGCCCGTTTCCATTCTCATGGCAGTGCCCGCGAAGTCTTTGATTGGGACGAAATGTGCGAAGTGCAAGTTCCCGTTCCCGGCATAAAGGAACAGCGCAACATTGTCGCCGAATACAAGACCCTTCAAACCCGCATTGACACCAACAAGAAACTCATCGCCACCCTCGAACAAACCGCCCAAACCCTCTACCGCCACACCTTCATCGACAACATCGACCCCAACAATCTACCGCAGGGATGGAGGATGGGGACAGTTGCGGATCTGGTAACTACGCAATATGGCTATACTGAAATTGCAACGGAAGAAAAGGTTGGCCCAAAATTCCTGAGAATTACCGACATTGTTGGTTCTCAGATAGACTGGAACTCAGTTCCCCACTGTCCAATAACAGAGTCTGAGTATAAAAAGTATCAGTTGAAAGAAGGTGATATCGTTGTTTCTCGAACAGGAGCGAATATCGGTTACGCGAAACAGATTCGTGGTGAAATTCCAGAAGCTGTTTACGCATCATTCCTAGTTCGCTTAAAACCAAATGATGGTATATATAATTGGTATTTGGGACTATCTGTTGATTCTCAAGAATACAAGGATTTCATCTTTGCTAATCAGCAAGGTTCAGCACAACCGCAAGCGAATGCCAATGTCATGGGGCAATATCCGATTGCGATACCTGATGAAAAAACATTGAAAAACTTCAATTCTGTAATCTTTCCGATATTAAGAAAAATATCCTTACATCAACTAGAAATAAGTAAACTGAATGAAATGAAACCCCTTCTCCTCTCCAAAATGGGAGCATAAAAAAGGAGTAGATAATGGATCACAAGTGTTACATATCTTTTAAACAAGAAGATAGATATTATAAGAGAGAAATACAAAAATGGGTGGATGCAGGTATAATTGATATGATTGACAAATCTTTGAATACCCCAATAGACTCGGATGACGAAGATTATATCATGAGAAAAATACGAGAGGATTATTTATCTGATTCAACGGTAACGATTTTTCTTATTGGACAGTATAGTTCTGAGAATCTTGGTGAAGAAGAACAAAAATATATAAAAAGAGAGCTTCAAGCCTCTTTATATGATGGCGAAGGCGGAAACACAAGAAATGGCATATTAGGAGTTGTTCTTCCTGATATGTATGATAAGGTTTATAAAGGGCAATCCACCTGTTATGAATGTGGGGGCAGTCATAATACAGTATGTATTGATGATAGTACTGTTATAAAGGAGTTTCACAGAAATTATTATCTCAATAATCATGGGAAATGTGCTTATTGGGAGAATGATCGATATTGTGTTTTAGTTAAATGGGATGATTTTAAAAGAGATCCAAGTGGTTATATAGAAAAAGCTTTTGAAAAGCGTTCGCAATCAATAGCTAATGATGTTATTGTTCGACCGTAGTAAAGGGGATTTATAATGCAGAAGAATTGTTTTGTTATTATGGGATTCGGTCAAAAGAAAGATCCTGAGACTAATCGAACTATTGATTTAGATGAAACATATAAAAAGATTATTCGCCCAGCTGTTGAAGCTGCTGGTTGCAAATGCATACGTGCGGATGAAATTATAGAATCAGGCCTTATCGATAAAAGTATGTATGCTTTACTTTACCAAGCGGATGTTGTTGTTGCAGATATATCTACTTATAATCCAAATGCTATATATGAATTAGGCGTGCGTCATAGTTTACGGCCATATTCCACTATTATTATTAAAGAGGGTGAAATAAAAATTCCATTTGATATGGCGCGTAATAGAACCATTAGCTATAAGCATCTAGGAAATGAAATTTCTGATCAGGAAGCCAAAGAATGTGTACCTCGTCTAAAAAAGATGATAGAAAATGTCATAAGTAATCCTCAACCAGACAGCCCCTTATATACGTATCTTCCCAATACAATTCAACCTACCATTCCTGAAGATGAAATTAAGGCAATTATGGATGGATTAAAGGAGAACGAGGATTCGATTTATGCATTGACAGAAAAAGCAAAACAGGCGATGTCTGAAAAAAAATTTGAATTGGCAGAAAAAATATGGGAAAAATTGAGTAAAAAAGTCCAAAATGAAAAATATTACATTCAGCAACAAGCCTTATGCCGATATAAAAGTGAAAGACCCAGCAAACTATCTGCGTTAATTGATGCTTTGTGCATCATGAAACCAATAGAAAAGCATACTGATACGGAAACCCTTGGAATTGTGGGAGCAATAAATAAGCGCTTGTGGAAGATTACAAATGATGTAAATTATTTAAAGTCTGCAATAGAATCGTATAAAAAAGGGTGGACTCTGTATAAAGATTACTATACCGGTGAAAATTATGCCAATTGTATGTATATGCAATCGAAAATTTTAAAAGATGAATTGCAAATACATTCTAAAATTGAAGCTTTCAACACTTTTGAAGAAATAATTTCAATAGTACAAGAGTCGTTGAAAATGGCTGAGCCAGAAGAAATTAAATGGAAATATGCAACTTTAGCAAATTCATATTATGCATTAGAGCGACAAGAAGATGCCGGAAAATATGAGAAATTATTTAGAAATCAAAATCCAGATTTATGGGAAATAGAAACATTTGAAAAGACCAAAGAACTATATCAGAAAAAGAGTTAAATAAAGGAGACTATTATGAGTTTGAAAACCGTGTGTTTAGAATGTGAACCAAATATTTTTAAATGGAAAAATTTTAAACATCTTGTAACCATTCTGAATGAAAGAGGGCTGAATTTTGATGGGATTTCCATTGAATGTAGTTGGGATTTAAAAAGATATAAATTTGACTCAATAGACGATTTTTCTTTTTTTGACGGGAAAAATATATGTGATTATTATATAAATATTTATTTTAAATTTGGTAATGAAGATTGCTTGATTAGATTGCAAAATATTTCTTGTCAAATTCAGTATTTGACTTCAGAAAATATTGAAGATAAGCTATCTATAGAAGAAATTGCAAGTGTTTTAGGCTTAAGTAAAGCGAAGCCCCCAATAGAAACGCTAAATAAAACGGTATTTATAGCATATCATTTTGATGAAATTGGCCAATACTGCGCTAATCAATTATCTCTTTTTTTAGGACATCTAGGTTTCAATGTTTTGACAGGTCGATCATTTTCGCCTCAATCGATTAAGGATAAAGTAAAAGAAAGGATGAGTAAGCAAGATATTATACTTGTTATTCATACAGATGGAAATGACAATACATGGATTACTCAGGAAACAATTCTTGGAGCGATGAAAAAACCTTTAATAATTTTAAAACAAAAAACAGCAGAATTTAAACCTGGAATTCTTGCCGATTTTGAATATATTGAGTTTGAAAATAATGATATTCAAAAGGTTTTTATTCCTTTAATAGAGGGATTGGAAGAATTAGGATTTAGTTTTAAGTGAAAAAAAATAAACTGTTTTTATTAATTAAAAAGGTCTGTTATATGAAATTTAATGTTTTTTTCTGTTGGGAATCAGAAACGGATCAACAGGGATTTAATAATAGGGATTTGCTTGGGACGTGCATTAAATCCGCATTAGAATCTCTAAAGAGTTTAAATGAAAATTTTGACTATGACTTATTTGAACCCACTCGTGGGATACCGAAAGAATTTTCTAAGGAGACATTTGATAAAATTGCGTCATGCGATATTTTTATAGCTGATTTTACGATAACCACACCTCCTAAAGGAGATTCTCATAGTCGGCGTGAACCGAATGCCAATGTATTAAGTGAATTTAGTTTTGCGTTGCGTAATGGTTGTGGTATTGGATGTGATGGTAATTTTGAGAATCAGATAGTTTTGGTTTGCAATGCAATAAACGGTTCTCCTGAAAAAGATAACTCGCTTATTCCTGCTGATTATAGAGGCCGATATTTTCCGATAGAATTTGTAACAGATGAAAATGGAAAAATAAAAGAAGAATCAGGATTCTATGAAACATTCAGAAAGTCATTGAATGAAGCTGTTGATAATGCGAAAAAGAATTTTTCAAAAAAATTTAAGCCCTTTATTTCTTGGGAAGAACACTCGCAAGATGCAGATTTCTCTAAAGAATATTTCTGGACATCTCAAATTGAAGGTTTCAAAAATAACGTTTTGGAAAATGGCGATATTTTGAGAATCGTTGGTTTATCGGGAATAGGGAAAACACGATTTGTTTTTGAATGTTTTCGTAACTCCGAATTATCTGAATATTATCTTTATTACGATTGTTGTGAAGATGATGGGGCGAATATTGTCGTTTCTATTCGTAAATTATTTCAAAATTATGAAAAAGGAATTATTGTATTAGATAATTGTGATTCAGAATTACTTGATAAAGTAATTAATGAAAGACGAAAAAAATCTGCAAGAAATCCAATACTTGTTATTTCTAATGATTTACTATTTCATTGTCCTGTAGATGTAAAAGAAATTAGATTTGAAGATGGATATAACGAAATCGTACAAAGAATGTTACATTCTTATAAAGAATGCTTTCCTGTAGATCAATGTGATCAAATTGTTCAGTATTCTGATGGAATCCCTATGATGGCCGAACTTCTTATCCGAGGCATAGAAAATGGAAGAGAGCTTGGAAATGTTGGGCATGATTTATTGTTGACTAAATTATTAGATACTGAATACGATGGTAATACAATCATTTTTTTGCAATCATTAGCCTTATTTAATTATTTGGGTTACGAAAAAGATTTGCGTCCAGAATTTGAATTTGTCGCAAAGACAAAAGATATTACATCTGTAAACATATCTTCAGATGAAGTTCTATTAAATACTTTTGAAGAAGTTGTAGAAACATATAAGGAAAAGAAGATTATTGAACGAAAAGGGCGTATGATCGGACTACGACCGGCACCATTGGCATTTCATTTGATTTCTATATGGTTAGAAAAATGTAGTGCCAGTAGAATGCTGCGGGTGATAAAGGCAATTCAAGAAGCACCTTTTTGTGATCGATTAATTGATGCTTTTGGAGAAAGATTCCGTTATATGGGTTTCTCACCAAAAGCACAAGAAATGTTACGTAAACTTTTATCTTGTGATTCCCAATCCCCTTTCGCTAATGCGGAATTGATGAATACGAAATTGGGTTCGCATCTTTTTCGCGTATTTGTTGAAGTGAACCCTTATGCCGTTTCATTGTTGTTAAAAAATGTTTTAGGTGTATTATCTCAAGATCAGCTTCTTGATTTTAAAGAAGGTCGTCGAAATATCATTGTCACCCTTGAAAAACTTTGCTTTATCGAAGAAACTTTTTATGATGGTGCTAGCCTAATGTTGCAATTTGCCAATGCGGAAAATGAAACTTGGTCAAATAACGCAACAGGAGAGTTTATTCGAATATTCTCCATTTATTTACCTGCCACAAGTGTAAACTTGTCGATTAGATTGGCTTTTCTTAATGATAAAATAAAAGAATATCAAAATAAATCTATTATAATAAAAGCCTTGTCTAGGGCACTAAATACAGATCATTTTATGTATTTTTCAGGAGCTGAAAAATTTGGAACAAAAACACTAAATAATTATTTTCCTGAAAAAGAAGAGGTTGTAAAATATATTGATGGAGCTCTTAATCTTATTTGCGAGGAAATAGAAAACAAATCTGAATTTAGCATAATTGCCGAAGAAGTTCTTATAGAATCTATAGCTCCTTTATGTAGGTATGGTGCTGCAAAAAAAATTCTGTCATGTGTTGAAAAAATTTCTAATGAAAAAAAATATGATTGGGATAACTTACTTGATAAGTTAACCTCTATAACGGGTTATATTAATCCTTTTTTGGACGATAATGAAAAACAATATTTTGAAAAGTTGAAATCAAATTTAACAAAAGAGGATATAATATCACGATATGTTCGAATTCCTAAAGAAGTATTTTCTACGAATGTAAATTCAGATGTCAATGAAATAATTAGGATTCAAGAAAAAAAATTTGAGCAGTTGGCAACAGAGCTTCTTGAACAAAAAAGATACGATAAGAGTTTGTTAAAAAGAATAATGTTGGTGAAAAATGTTAATTCCTATACATTTGGTAAAATATTAGCGGATGGATTAAATGATGAGGAAAGAAAGAAATTTATTCGCGATGGAATTGAAATTATTAATGAAAATCCAGATGCAGATATTACGGTATTATTGAGATTTATCACTTCAATAAATAATGACTTATTTTTTCAATTATTGCCTGAGCTAAAAAAATTAAGAGATTTGAAATTACTTTATGCCATTGCCGGCCAAAAAGATACGCTTGTTGATGATGAGTTGTTTATTTTCTTGATAGATTGTGTCAAGGAACGAAAAAATGAGGCAGATTTTTTCGTTATGTATTGGAACTATGCTCCAATTAATTCTTGGCCAGATTCAAGAATCGCATCGTTCTTTAGGATTATTTCAACACTCGACAATAGTATTGCTCCCATAATAAAAATGAGCAATATATTAGTTCTTTATGCTGATGTTAGGAAATATCCATTGTTTATTGCTACTATTGTTGAAATTATTTTATCAGAATGTGAAAAAGCCAATGTTTTGACAATAGATTTTTCATATAATGTTATTGCTTCAATATTGATAAACTTCCACGATGATAAATTTGCTCAAAAAATACATATTCATATAATACAATATTTAAAAAAATGTGAACGAAGGCGTTTTAATGTATTTGAAATTTCAAAAATATATGAAGTCCTATTTAGACAATATTTTGAAGTAATATGGCCAAATTTATCTCGAGCGCTTCTTTGTGAAGATCTTGTTTTAAATTACAATCTAGAGCGTGTTATTGGCTGTTCTTTTGCTGTGCCAACGGGGAGTTCTCTTACACTTTTGCCGATAGAAAAAAATGAAGAACTTTTTTTAAAATGGTGCCGAGATTATCCTGACAAAGCTCCGGTCCGCTTGATTAGTTTAATACCACTGCTTACTCAAAACGAAAAGAAATTCTACGATTTAATCGTTTCTGTTATAAATGAATATGGTGAAAATCAACAGGTTCTTCAAGAGATATCCGCAAAGTTGGATTCTTTTAGTTGGATTGGTTCTGCTGTTCCTCATTATGAGAATCGAATTTTAATACTAAAAGGCTTTATAAACCATGAAAAAGAATGCGTTAGTACTTGGGCGAAGAAACAAATAACCTTTTATGAATATAAAATAGAAAAAGCAAAAGATGATGATGAAGAAAGTGTTTGGCGTTAAAAAAGTTAAAGAATCTTAATTCTTGAGGAATTATTAATGGAAGACTATCAGTATCCTTATTACTACCAAATCTCAAATCAAGCGGCAATAAGAAACCAACGGTACTTTTGGATATGTTTAGCAGGACAATTGTGTTCAGCATGCATATCTGTTGTACTAGAATATTATCAAGTATCAAGCTTAATATCAGGTTTCTTTTTGATAATATCATTATCTTTTTTTCTTGTTGCAGTCTTTTTCAAATTTTCTCAAAAGTGGAAAAAATGTCGATTTTGTGCAGAAACGATTAAATCGATGTCTTGGCAGTGGATGATGAAGACAAAATCATTTCAGGAGGATGATAATGGGGACTTGTTAAAAAAACAAATGAAGATAAAGTTTAACGAGGTTAAAGTTTTTTGTTCTAATGGAGATGGCATTTATGATGTTGCTATAAAATCAGATATGGCATGTGTAAGGAATAAGTCGTTGAAAGACAAAGAGCGCGATTATAGAGAAAATAGAGTTCTTGATCAAGTAAATTGGTATAATGAAAAAATTAAGTACAATAAAACAGCAAAAGTGGTGTGTATTGTAATCATTGTAATTTTATACACGATTTTCGGTTTAACGTTATTTTTGTGTGAGTCGTCAATGTCGTTTCTTGTTGTTGTTGCAACATCTGTAATTACGTGGTTTGAATCAAAAAAATATGCTTTTATAGAGAATTCTTATTCATCTATTTTATTAGATAATTCAGAATTGTTTAATTCGAGGTTTGAATTCAATGATGAGGAAGAATTTAAAAAAGCGGTTATTTCTTGTGAGAAGTCTTTTTTATCCGAACATCAAAATTGGGCCGCGAAGGAAATATAAAACTTATGACGCCTCAGCAATTCTCTATAATCTTTTGGGAACAGCATCTTCTGCTTGAAAAAAATCCTCGAAATAGATGAGTTTTTATTTTTATAAAGCAGGATTTTAGACCTGATTAACAATTAATTGTTCATGTCAGATTTCTCTCAATACAATTCAAAATTCGACGGATTCTCTTGGGAATCGATGATGCAACTTTTGTTGCTGTTTGAAGATTCTCAATGTATTGCATATTCTCGTCCCGGCAAGGATAATGGTATTGACGCTATTAGCGGAGATAGGGAAACGGTATATCAAGCTAAGTTTCATGCCCAATGTGCAATTGAGAATTGTATTGCAGATTTAAAGAGTGAAATGTCCAAAATAATGGGCTATAGGGAAAAACTTAACTGTTGGAAGCCTGTGAAAAGGTGGATTCTCTTTACAAATGTTGAAGAAAATCCAAACGATCGTGAAAAATGGAATGCCGCTGTTGAAAAATGTGATTGTTGTGGCCTTGAAATAGAATTATGGAATTGGCCAAAAATTTGGGAACTTCTTGAAAAATATCCTGAAGTCAAGCAGGATTTTCTTGAGAATGAATCACGATGTTTTCTTTTAAAAAACGAATTTCAGATGAAGAGTCAGGAAGAGTATTTGCCTGAATCTTTTGATGTTGAATGCGTTGGTCGTGAGAAAGAACTGCAATTGTTCAAAGATTTTTTGGAATCCGATAAGAAAATTTGGAGTGTTTCTGGTCCAGGTGGAATGGGAAAATCTAGGTTCTTGATAGAATGCGCCAAATTAGTTGATTGTGAAAGATGGAATGTTTATTTTGGAGTGTCTGAAACATTAAAGATTACTCAATCATGGAATAAAAGAGTTGTTTTAGAAAGACCTTCTATATTATTTGTAGATGAGCTAAATGATGTAGACTTGTTAAACCGAATTCTTGCTGATTTGGTTTCTGGTGCAATGCAAAAATGGAAAATTATTTTTTCAGAAAGAAACTCAAATGCAAAAACTATTCTTGAAATTAAACAACCAAAATATGATTTTATAAGAACGGATCATACGGTTTTATCACGATTAAACTTTGAAAATCGTAGCAAACTGACGCAGAATCTTCTTAACGCTGTTGAAACAAGCCGAAATATTCGCTTTCTAGACAAAGATCGTGCAGTTCGCAACATATGTGAGGTTTCAGATGGAAGCCCGTTGTGGATTTCTCTTGCTGTTAAATTGATTCTTTTACAAAATGGAGCTTTAGGGAAGTTGTTTGAAGATAAAGCGACTAATATTCGTCATCTTTACAGTTGCTCGATTGGTCCTTCCTTATCGCAAATTCCTTTATCAAATGAGCAATATGATAATATCTTGAAATGGAGTTCGTTATACAAGCAGATATCTTTGAACCAAGAAAAAATCATTGGTCTTATTTGCAAAAAAGCCAATGTAGAGCGAAATATTCTGTTTAAAACGTATCAATTAATGGTTGATGTCGGTTTAATGCGAAATTTTGGATATGAGAATAAAGTTTATTCTATTTGTCCAGATGTGATTAGAGAAGATATCTTAAAGGAAAAAATACTTTTTAATAAAAAAATATCTGATTGGGGAAATCTCGTTATTGATGGCTTAATTGCAAATGAAATCCCGTGTGTTGAGGATGTTGTAGAATCGTTATCAAGAATAGAAAATAACGAAGATGAAATTGATGTGCTGGGAAAATTTGTTGAATCTATTGAAACGAGATTTAAATCGGAGCCTTTAGAAAACCATTCAAAATTATGGTCTGTTGTAGAAAGGATGGCTGTTAATCGCCCAGAAGAAATTCTTGACTTTGTTGAAGATATATTGAAGACTTATCGTTTGGCGAAAGATGTTGATGAATATGTTTTACAACTATGTTGCAATGGTGTAAAAGATGTTCTTTCTGTTTGTCTGTATAGTTGCAATGATTTCGCATCAAAATATAAGTGTTTAAATCTTATTTTTGAGTTGTATAAGCGCAACGGTTTTTATGACCACCGTCAAAATTCTTTGGAGGATTTTTTATCTCCAATATTTGAGGGCGATTTACGAGATGCTTATGCAGAAATAGTTGAAGACTTTTTGTCACAATTCTTTTCGCAAATAAAAAAGCATGCTTTGCAGCAAGATGATTATCCGTTGTTAAATGTGTTGTTAACGGGATGTTTTAAGACGGAATATCATTCAGGTGCCTATTATGCTGGAAAAATGTTGCTTACAAGCGGTAGCCTTGATGTATCGCAAATATCAAAATTCTTTATATGGGCTGATGAAATTCAAAATGTTTTAGCATCTATTGATTTAGAGGACGCTTTATCTAAAAGTCTGATTGGATGCTATGGGCATTTATTTGGAAATTTGCTTCGTTATCCCAAAATAAATGATAGAGATGAAGTCATAGTATATGATTTTTTGACAAAAAGATTGCAATGGTGTGCTGCTTTTATTTCGTCAGGTTTTGGTTTGCAATCCGAAAAAAGGAATCTTTTAAGAGACCGTGTTTGGGAATGGATAATCAAATACGGAAAAGATTCTCCTCTTGTTGTTTTTGCAGAAGAATGCGAGAATGCCTATTGTGTAGAAAGTTCCGATAAGGAAATTATTGAGTTTTTAAATGCAGATTATCGAGACGATGATGATCAAATGGCGAAAAATCTAGTCCAAAATCGTCTTGTTAATAAAGAAATAGATGAAATTTATTCTTTTGTTGAAAAGTTGGCATATTATAGTTATCAAGGTAACTATAAAATTCGAATGATTGCTGCTGATTATGGCGACTTGATGACGCAAGAAAATTATGTACTAGAGTTAGCAGGAACAGTCGCAATACAATATCAAAAGGACGCTTTCAAAGAATTCTATTACGGCTTTTTGACGGGATTTCTTGCGCATTGGAAAACTTCGCATAATGCAGTTGACTTTGTGAAAAAATTATTAAACCATAACCTTGATAAAGAAGAGCTGTTATATCGTTGTCTATCAGAAAATCGAATTTATTCAATACAAAGTTTTACATTATTAACCGAATACGTTACTGATAAAAATACCGAACGTTTTGCAAGAATGGTTGCTTCTTTCACGTTGTTTTTAGGAGAATCTTTCTTTACAATAGTAGAATCTTTGTGGGTTGATTGGACGGAAAATGAAAGAGAGACGTATTTACATATATTAATTCAAAATATTCAATCTTCAGCTCGCAAATGGAGTAACACCCCATTTATTTGGAACGAAAATAGTGCAAATTGGCTGGTAGATAAAATAGCTTTAATTCATAATTTAAATGTTTTTGAACATTCTTGTAGCGATTTTGATGAAATGAAATCGTTGTTTAGTTCTTTAAAAAACATTCAATGGATGAAAAAGGTTGCTGAATTGCGAAGAGAATATCATCTTTCTTTTTGTGAAGATTTTTCTTTATCGTATTTTGTAAAATCAAATTTTGATTTGGACGAACGCAACGCATATACAGAACTCATTAGAATGATGCTTCTTGAGAATGTCCCCTATAGGTTAGAGAATGAAATTGTAAAATTAGATTCAGAAAATGTTTGCTTGGGGAAAATTGTTGTTGATGAATTCAATTCAACACAAAGTGATGATGAAAAGAAGTGTTTTGCGAAAATCGCAGGTTATTTGAAGGATGATTCTGCTGCATGGATGGAAATTTCCACTGAAGTTTGCAAGTATGCAAAAAGATTACCCAAAAAGGAAAGGCATCAAATGTGGTCAACACTTTCTTGGAAGGGTGTACTGGTATATTCTGGTGCGTATGGTTATGTGCCAAAAATGTATTATGATAATGTTGAACATTTTAGAGATATGCTAAAAAAGGAAACTTTGCCAGAACGATGTGATTATTGGCGGTGGAAATTAGATTTTGCTGAAAGAGTACTTAAAGATGAGGAGGAACGTGCAAAAGAATTACGAGGTGAATGATTGTATAATTATCGATAAAAGGATTTGAATAAATGACTCCCCAGCAATTCTCCAAAATTTTCTGGAAGCAGTATCTTCTGCTTGAAAAAGACTTCCTCGAAACGGATGAGTTCGTAACGATTGATAAGAGCAACTTCAAGACGTTCTCCAGTCGTTACACTTACCTGCTGCTCAATATCTGTAGCGAGATTGATTCCATTGCCGAGGTGTATTGCAAGGTTTTGGGGCGCAAGCCGAAGAACATTGTTGCGAAGGTTCGGGCGATTGTCACGAAGACTCCCCGCATAAAGAACGAGCGCGCGATTACGAAGTATCCGTACGAGGTGATAAAGCCGGCGCCGTTCCAGGCGTTCGACGACAAGGTGGCTGCGGAGTGGTGGCGCAATTACAACCTAGTCAAGCACGCACGAGCGGAAGAACCGTCCGATAGCATTCCGAACAGCCAACTGGCGAATTTGAAAAGTGTCCTGTGGGCTCTCGCCGCCCTCTACATACTCTGCCAGAATCTCTACAAACTCCTCGGCGATTCCGACCTGCAACTCGAACCGTCAAGGCTGTTTGAATCTTAAAAAGTGCCGAATTTTGCGTAAAAAGGGGAAATACGCCAGAAAGGGTGTTTTTTTTCTGTTTCCTCTTGTTTTAATATAGCATATATGCTATATTTATTTCATGGAGTTCGTTTTCTTTCCAGATCCGCAATCTTATAATCCCCAAAGAGGGGAGTTTAAGGATCAAGCTGGAGATGTCGGAAAGGAAATAAAGGATTTATCGAAGCACCATCGTGATTTGTATTTGCGTGTTAAAACTTTTTTAGAAGCCCTGCGAAAGGTCAACGACATATCGCCTTATTTACGAATTGAGCAGATTTACAAATTTCCAAAGGATCATGAGGGTCTCTACGAAATGCGAATTCCTAAACAGGCGCGAGGCGGCGTTTTTCGAATTTATTTTTGTATGTCTTTGTGTAAATTGAACACGCTTATTTTGTTATGCGCAGAACTGAAACATAAAACCAAGCCAATGAAGCTTGGAATAGCAATGGAAAATCTGAAACTCTACAAGGAACTTGTCGAACAAGGAGTCATGTCATGAAAAAGGATCAAGTTTTAGACTACATGGATTCGCTTGAAAAAGAAGACGAAAGTCTGGATTTGTATGTAAAAATGTACGAGGCATTGTCTTCTTTCTTGACGGATTTTGAATTCATGAAGGACTCCTTGGGCATGACACAAAAAGATGTGGCTGACAAGATGGGAACAACGCAGAGCGCCATATCCCGCATTGCATCGCTGAAGACGAATCCTTCTTACAAGCAGTTGCAGAAAATGGCGGAAGCTGTTGGCGGAGATTTGTACATCACTCCAATGAAGGACATGACTGTCCAAGTTCCATACGATTTGCAGAAAACTGTTCGAAAATTGGCCAAAGGTGAAAAAAAGACGACTAATGAATACCTTGATGAAGTGATTCGCGATGCCGTTGAATCGGAATATGAATCCTTCACAAAGATGTTTTCGAATAAGACGTGTGACAGCTTCTCCATTTATAAATGCGATTCTGTGACATGCTGTGGTGGCTCTGATTTGTCGACTTTGGATTTTGGAGAATTCGAACCAATATCACAGAACTCTGAAACGCAGAAAATAGCTGTATAGAATAAGGTGAAGTATGCAAGAAAAATTTCAAGAACTCATAAAACTTCTTCAGTTATTTGATATTAGATTCATGGATTCTCATGAATCCGTCTTGTGTTTGCCAGACAACATGACTTTAGGAAAAGAAATAGAAATTGAATCAGGACAGGCTTTTGCTAAAGAAGACCCTGTGGTTAAAGAAGATTCGATACTTTTCCGTGTGAAGTATGTATTTAAGTTTTCTTGTGAAAAGAAAGAATATTTTAGGACAGAGTATGTCGTTATGTTTTCTTTCAAATCGGCCGATGTGCAAAAAGCAGCAGAGCTGTTGAAAATCGAAAAATTGAAGAAAATTTTTGTTGAAAAGCAACTGAGCAGAACCATTTGGACAATCTTGCGCGGGACGATTATGGATGCCTTCAATCGGCATTCTTTGCCTCCTGTTCAGTTGCCTTGGATTATTTAAAAAAAGAAAAAAGCAGGCATTGCCTGCTGTTTTTTTTGTGTAAAACAGCCTTTTTCGCCCCAAAATCGCCATTTTGTCTATTGCGCAGAAAAATAATGAATTTATTTTTACTGCATGGCGTTCAAGGAAGCCGACTTAGAGAAAGTGTTTA
>OCTW013409385.1_pt1 | contig 14444 bp, 11 predicted proteins | sample 1539671 | NCBI WGS metagenome assembly OCTW01 (sample SAMN02144230, study PRJEB22623) | gut metagenome | biome: sheep rumen | host: Ovis aries | place: New Zealand
GCAGCACTCAAGGTGGCATGAAGGGAAAATGTTAAATATATAGTTAAAACGAGAAATTTATTAGGAATTTTACATAGAATGCGGATATCTATTTTTGCCGGCGCGCTGTTCTACACACCCGCTCAACCTTCTTTGAAACTCCCTGACGCACAAACTTCCAGACTCGCGCCACCTTTTTACCGCGATTTAACAAAAAAAGCAGAATATGTGAACATATTGTGCACAAACACCCCGTAATTTTGCAGTCGGAAAGAGGAACGCCCCACGGCTCTCCCTCCACGACAGACAAGTAAAACAACAATAAAAAGAATAGAACATGAACACCCAAATGACACTTCAGACCCGCCCGCAGACCTTCACGCAGCTGGCCGCCGCCACCCGTCGTCTCGCCCTTCAGGCCACACTCAGCCTGAGCAAGCTCACGCGCATCAGCCTTTCAAGACTGACACGCTACTATGCCCAGGTGCTCGACCGCCCGCTCGACAACCGCCACACCATCGCCCTGCTCGAGGCGCAGGCCGCCTTCTTCCTCGGCATGATGCCGGCCTACTGCCCGCTCCTAATCCGCGTCGCTCTCCTCGTCTGGGCCACGCTCGCCGTCGTGCGCTGCAAGCGGCTTCTCAACGAGAATTCATGACTTATCTAATATCACGAATTTAAGAATTTGAGATTTTTTTGCGCCATTCTTAATTCTTGAAGGCATAAATTCTCAAATTCTCTAATTCGTGATAAAAAATATAGAATACCAGGCCTTGCTTCAGGGCTGCACTAAGAGCCAGTCGAGAAGTGTGGCACAGGCATCCTCGATGAGGTCGAGGGCCAGTTCAAAGTCCTGAGGGCCACCGTAATAAGGATCGGGAACGGTGGTCTGGCCGGGATGGTGGCGCAGGAAGTCGGCAAGGCAGAGGATGCGTCTGGCAGCCTCTTGCGACGGAGCCAGACGGCGCAGGTCGTGGATGTTCTCATCGTCCATGCCGATGATATAGTCAAACCGTTCGAAGTCGATGGCGCGCACCTGTCGGGCAGGATGCGTCAGACTGAGACCACGGCGCTGGGCGTGCTGGCGCATGCGGCGGTCGGGAAGCTGTCCGGCGTGCCACGAACCGATGCCGGCGCTGTCTATCGAGAACAACGCCTGCAGGCCGTTCTCCTCAATGAGCCGCTCCATGACGCCCTGCGCAGCCGGACTGCGGCAGATGTTTCCCAGACACACAAACAGGATTTTCTTCGACATATTCTTCTCCATAAAAAGCCATGCAAAGGTAACGCAAAAAAGCGAGGCGGCAAAAAAAACACCAACTTTTGCACAAATAATTGCATGGATAAAGAAAAAAAACGTATCTTTGCATCGGCCTTAAGCGAGCCCATGACAATTCTTCCGGTTGTATATCAAAGAAGCCTGCGCTCTCTTTTAGACAAGATAAACAGTTGATTGCTGAAAAAGAAAAGAAAGAAAATGAGCAGATTCATCAACCCATTCACCGACGTTGGTTTCAAACGAATCTTCGGACAAGAGGTGAACAAGGACTTACTGATAGATTTCCTCAATGGTCTTCTCTACGGCGAGCGGCACATTGAGGACCTGACCTTTCTGGACAAAGAGCAGTTGCCAGACCTATCGACGACAGCAGACCGTTCACTTATCTATGACATCTACTGTCGTACATCGACAGGTGAGCACATCATTGTGGAAATGCAGAACAAATCACAGAACCATTTCAAGGAGCGTGCCGTGTACTATATGTCCAACAGCATTGTGAACCAAGGAAAACGAGGCGACTGGAAATACGACGTGAAGGCTGTCTATGGTGTGTTCTTCATGAACTTTGCCACAGCGAACTTTCCCAACAAGTTTAGGACAGACGTGGCCTTGATGGACATGCAGGACAAGGAAATCTTCTCCGACCGAATCCGCATGACATTCATCCAGCTACCTCTGTTTCACAAAGAAGTGGATGATTGCAAGAATGATTTTGAACGTTGGATCTATGTATTGAAGAATATGGAAAACCTGAACAGAATGCCTTGGGGCGCGCAAGATGCCGTCTTCAAGAAACTATTTGAAATTGCCGACGTGGCCAGCATGACGCCTCGTGAGCGCGACATGTACAACAACAGTCTGAAGGTCTATCGCGACGGGCTCGTTGTCTATGACGCCGCCGTAGAGGAAGGCATGGAAAAAGGCATGCAGAAAGGCATGCAAGAAGAAAAGATGCAGACGGCACGGCGATTGAAAGCCATGAACATGGATGTGGACACAATAGCACAGGCAACAGGGCTTTCGGCAGAGGAAATTGCAAGAATTGAGTAGGCAAACAGGCACAAAGCGCACTTTTTAGTAGCTTGTCAGACAATAATTTGCGAAATTATTTGGCGGTGTGAAGAAAAGTTCGTACCTTTGCACCCGTTCAGTGGAATGAGGGGCTCCCCGAGAGCTCCTCATTTTAATTTATACAAGCATTTATGATTGACAAGCAGAACGTAAAAGGTATTGTTGAGGAATGGCTCCAGGACAAGGAGTATTTTCTCGTAGATGTTGAAATTAGCAATGACAACAAGATTGTCGTAGAGATTGACCATGCCGACGGTGTCTGGATTGAGGACTGTGTGGAGCTGAGCCGCTTCATTGAAGAACGCCTGAACCGCGACAAGGAAGACTTCGAGCTCGAAGTGGGATCGGCAGGCCTCGGACAGCCCTTCAAAGTGGTGCAGCAATATGAGAACCACATCGGAAAGGAAGTGGAGGTGCTCACGGCCGACGGGAAGAAAGTGAAAGGAATACTGAAGAGTGTGGACGCACCGGCATTTGTCGTCACAACGCAGGAAAAGACAAAGGTGGAAGGAAAGAAACGCCCCGAGTTGCGCGACGTTGACCATTCATTCAGCATGGATGAGGTGGAATACACGAAATACCTCATCAACTTCAAGTAAGCAAGAAACAAAATAAAGAAATACTTATGGCAAAAAAGAAAACAGAATCCATCAGCTTGGTGGATACATTCAACCAGTTTACGACGGACAAGCAGATAGACCGCACCACACTGGTGAGCGTGCTGGAAGAGAGCTTCCGCAACGTGATTGCGAAGATCTTTGGCAGCGACGTCAACTTCGACGTCATTGTGAACCCCGACAAGGGCGACTTTGAGATCTATCGCAACCGTATTATCGTGGCCGACGGTGAAGTGCAGGACGAGAACAAAGAGATGGCACTGAGCGACGCCCGCAAGATTGAAGAGGACTACGAAGTGGGTGAGGAAGTGTCGGAACGTGTGGACTTCGCCAAGTTCGGACGCCGCGCCATCCTGAACCTGCGACAGACGCTGGCCTCAAAGATTCTCGAACTGGAGCACGACTCGCTCTACAACAAGTACAAAGACCGTGTGGGACAGGTCATCAGTGCTGAGGTCTACCAGGTGTGGAAGCGCGAGGTGCTGCTCGTCGACGACGAGAACAACGAGCTCATTCTGCCGAAGGCCGAGCAGATTCCCAACGACCAGTACCGCAAAGGCGAGACCATCCGTGCCGTCATTCATCAGGTAACCAACGAGAACAACAACCCGAAGATCATCCTTTCGCGCACCAGTCCCGTCTTCCTGGAGCGTCTGCTCGAAGCCGAGGTTCCCGAAATCAACGACGGCCTCATCACCATTCGCCGCGTGGCCCGTATGCCTGGCGAAAGAGCAAAGATTGCCGTGGAGAGCTACGACGAGCGCATTGACCCCGTGGGAGCATGCGTCGGCGTGAAGGGAAGCCGCGTGCATGGCATCGTGAGAGAGCTGAACAACGAGAACATCGACGTCATCAACTACACGTCGAACATCAAGCTCTTCATCCAGCGCGCACTGAGCCCGGCACAGGTGTCGAGCATCTCCGTTGACGAGGAGAACCACAAGGCTGAGGTCTACCTGCAACCCGAAGAGGTGAGTCTGGCAATCGGCCGCGGCGGACTCAACATCAAGCTCGCCTCCATGCTGACAGAATATACCATTGACGTATTCCGCGAAGTGGACTCCAACGAGGAAGACGAGGACATCTACCTCGACGAGTTCTCCGACGAAATCGACCAGTGGGTGATCGACGCCATTAAGGGCATTGGACTCGACACAGCCAAGGCTGTGCTCAATGCTCCGCGCGACATGCTCGTAGAAAAGGCTGACCTCGAAGAAGAAACCGTAGACCAGCTGATAAACGTCTTAAAGGCTGAATTTGAACAATAAGAAGAATTTCAGCACATTTTGGTGGCGGGTGTAGGTGTGAGCCAACGCTTTTGCTGACCACCACCACCCAGAACCCATCACCATCACCCAACAACGAAAGAGAATGAGTATAAGATTAAACAAAGCAATCAGAGAGTTGAACATCGGACTCCAGACGGCAGTGGAGTTCCTTGAAAAGAGAAGCGACCTGGGCGAAGTGAGGTCCGACCTTAGCTTCAAGCTGAGCGACGAGCAGTATGAAGCGCTCGCCGGCCAGTTCAAGAAGGACAAGGAGGTGAAGGGAATGGCTGAGAAGTTGTTCCCCAAACACCAGAAGGAGAAGAAGAAACCCGCCGAACAGCCCAAGCCAGCTCAGGTTGTGACCACGCCAAGCGAGCCCAGACAGCAGTTCAAGCCGCTGGGAAAGATTGACCTGAACAATCTGGGAAAGAAAGCTGAGCCTGCAAAGGCTGAGAAGAAAGAGGAGCCGAAGGCTGCTGCCGTCAGCCCAAAGCCCGAGACAAAGAAAGAAACAGCTGCCGAGAAGAAAGAGCAGCCCAGCAAGCCGACACAGCCGGAAAAGCCTGCTGAAACCACCGAAGTAACAGCACCAAAGGCCGCAGAAACCAGTCCTGCAAGCGCCGACACGGCCGCCGCAACACAGCCGGAGCCCGCCGCTGTCACGGAAGAACAGACCAAGAAAGAGCCTGAAGTGTTCACGCTGAAAAGCGAGAAAAAGCTGGCACCAAAAGTGAACGTGCTCGGCAAAATCGACCTTTCGGCCATCAACCAGAGTACACGTCCGAAGAAGAAATCCAAAGAGGAGAAACGCCGCGAACGCGAGGAAAAGGCCAAGCAGGCCAACGCCGGAAATGGCGAGAAGAAGAAGCGCCAGCGCATCAACAAGGAGCGTGTGGACATTGAAGCTGAAGGACGCAAGCCGCAACCCGGAGGAAACAACAATGCCGGAGGGAAGAACGGCGGAGCCGGAAACAACGGCAACGGCGGACCTGGAAAGAAAAAGAACAAGAAGCGCACACAGAAACCTCTGGAGGTGAACGAGGAGGACGTGGCACGCCAGGTGAAGGAGACGCTTGCAAGGCTTACCAACAAGCAGAGCCAGAACAAGAAGGGCGCCAAGTATCGTAAGGAGAAACGCGATGCCGTTCAGGAGCGTCTGCACGAGCAGATGGCCGAGGAACAGGCAGGAAGCAAGGTGCTCAAGCTGACGGAGTTCGTAACCGTGAGCGAGCTCGCCACCATGATGAACGTGGGCGTCAACCAGGTCATCGGCACCTGCATGTCAATCGGCATCATGGTGAGCATCAACCAGCGCCTCGACGCTGAGACAATCAACATCGTGGCCGAGGAGTTTGGATTCACCACAGAGTACGTAAGCGCCGAAGTGCAGAACGCCATCACCGAGGAAGAAGACGACGAGAATGACCTCGTTCCGCGCGCCCCGATCGTCACCGTCATGGGACACGTCGACCACGGTAAGACATCTCTGCTCGACCACATACGCAACACCAACGTCATTGCCGGTGAGGCTGGCGGCATCACACAGCACATCGGTGCCTACATCGTGGAGCTGAAGGACGGCCGCAAGATCACATTCCTCGACACGCCGGGCCACGAAGCCTTCACCGCCATGCGTGCCCGTGGTGCTCAGGTCACCGACATTGCCATCATCATCATTGCAGCCGACGACTCGGTGATGCCCACCACCAAGGAGGCCATCGCCCATGCCCAGGCCGCCAACGTGCCGATGGTGTTCGCCATCAACAAGATAGACAAGCCGGGCGCCAACCCCGATAAGATTCGCGAAGACCTGGCCAACATGAACCTGCTCGTTGAAGAATGGGGCGGTAAATACCAGAGTCAGGAGATTTCGGCCAAGAAAGGCATCGGCGTAGACGAGCTCTTGGAGAAGGTGCTTCTGGAGGCCGAGATGCTCGACCTGAAGGCCAACCCCAACCGAAAGGCCACTGGCTCCATCATTGAATCGTCGCTCGACAAGGGCCGCGGCTACGTGTCAACGGTGCTTGTTTCCAACGGAACGCTCCATGTGGGCGACATTGTGGTGGCCGGAACCAGCTACGGACGCATCAAGGCTATGTTCAACGAGCGCAACCAGCGCATACAGGAAGCCGGTCCTGCCGAGCCCGCCATCATTCTCGGTCTGAACGGTGCTCCCACCGCAGGCGACACTTTCCACGTGATGGAAACCGAGCAGGAGGCCCGCGACATCACCAACAAGCGCGTGCAGCTGCAGCGCGAGCAGAGCCTCAGAACCACGAAGACGCTCGGCCTCGACGACATCTCTCACCGCATCGCTTTGGGCGAATTCCACGAGCTGAACATCATCGTGAAGGGCGACACCGACGGAAGTATCGAGGCATTGTCCGACTCTTTCATCAAGCTCTCTACGGAGAAGGTTCAGGTGAACGTCATCTCAAAGGCCGTAGGACAGATATCGGAAAACGACGTCATGCTGGCTTCCGCATCAAAGGCCATCATCGTGGGTTTCCAGGTGCGTCCAAGTGCCGACGCCCGCAAGCTGGCCGAGCGCGAGGGAGTGGAAATCAACACCTATTCAATCATCTACGACGCCATCGACGAAGTGAAGTCTACCATGGAGGGCATGCTTGACAAGGTGAAGAAGGAAGTCGTTTCGGGCGAGATCGAGGTGAAGCAGGTGTTCAAGATATCCAAGGTGGGCACCGTGGCCGGTGGCCTGGTCATCGACGGCAAGGTGCACAACAAGGACAAGGCACGCGTCATCCGCGACGGCATTGTCATCCACACCGCCAACATCGATGCGCTGAAACGCTACAAGGACGACGCCAAGGAAGTGGCCACAGGCCTCGAATGCGGCATCTCGCTTGTCAACTTCAACGACATCCAGGTGGGCGACATCATCGAGACATTCACCGAAATCGAAGTGGAGCAGAAACTCTGAACATCCTTGTTCACTACATAGAAAAAGGGCGAAACGCTTGGTCGTTTCGCCCTTTTTTCATATCTTTTCGTTGACGCAAAGCCTCGTAAAATGCTGTGTCTTAATGTTTTTTAAGAACTTCATCACGGCCGTTCAACGTTTTTTTCATATCTTTGCAACGTCGAGCATAAGGATTAACGGCCTTATGTTCAGTGAAAAGAGAATAACTAAAAACGAAGCCTTATGAAAAAACTAATTCTATCTACGATTATCATCTTACTGCCCCTTTTAGCGGGAGCAGAGATATTTTATGGGTATGGTGAGGCTTTTAATACTCAGCTATACTATTCTTTTGATACGGAGACGCACAAGTGTACCGTTCTGCCACGTCCTGATCAAGCCCCGTACACGATGGGCACGATAGAGATTCCTGCGTATGAGGTGCACGGGGATCGTGCTTTCCCAGTGACTGCTATCGGTGCAATGGCTTTTAATATGTGCCCTGCAACCTCCATCACGCTTCCGGCTGGTTTGGAAAGCATTGGGTCGGGCGCATTCCATGAGTGCACAAACCTGACGTCCATAGAATTACCTGCGACCCTGGTGAGCATCGGCGATTATGCGTTCCAGTTTTGTTCTAGTCTGACGAGTGTGGTGCTGCCTGACAACCTGACAACCCTTGGCAAAAATGCTTTCGCCTGTTGCGATGCGCTGACATCGGTGACAATTCCCGGCAGTGTGAAGACCATCAGCGAATATGCCTTCACAGAATGCCAGGAATTGACAAGCCTTACGTTGAAAGAAGGAGTGAAGACAATCGGAATGAGGGCGTTCTACCATGCGAAGTGTTTTGCCAACCTGAAAATCCCGAACAGTGTAAAAACCATCGGGGAAGAGGCTTTTGCCAATCCCCAAACCACCCAATATCTCACAATCCACCACGTGACGTTCGGCACGGGGCTCACCACCATCGGCAAGGGAGCATTCGACGGAACCTATTACGAAGACCTTAACATTCCCGACAACGTGACATCAATCGGAGATAATGCCTTTGCCAATTGTCGCCTCAGCAACAACTATCGCACAGTCATTCTGGGCAAGAAGATCACCTCGCTTGGACACAACGTCTTCAAAGACGGCCGCGTGCGGAATATCACGGTGAAGAACCGCGAATTGGCCAACAATATCTGCGACGACACGTTTACGATGTATCCGGTCGGCCAGGCACATGTCCCGGCAGACTTCCTGATTGTTTACCAGAATCCTCTATGGCTATCGTTCTTCCCCTCTATCGTGGGTGACGGCCCCGAAATGGAATATCCGCTGTGGGTAGGCGGCACACAGGTGAAGACGGCGAACCGCCAGTCGCTGCCGGCCTCTGCGGGCACCATCTCCTTCGACCCCATAAACAACGTACTGACCCTCACCAATGCCACCCTCACCACCAACAGTCAAGGCGACTACTGCATCAGCAACGGTGACCCGTGGGAGCACAATGCACAGGGCATCAGTGGCCTTACCATCAACGTTAATGGCAACTGCCGCCTCACGTCCGATGACATCGCCATTGTCGTCAACGATAACACCACGATTAACGGCGACGGAAAACTGATTCTCGACAGTAAAGACCAAGGCATCTGGGTGGGGCAAAACAAGCAGCTCACCATCAACGTGCATCAATTCCAGGCGTCAACCACAAAAGAAGCTGTCTTTGCTGCCGGCGGCAGCTCCAAGCTCACCCTCAGCGGTATTACGTTTGAGTGCACACAGAAGAGTCCCGGCACCTTCTCGCCCATCAGTGGCTTTTCTAGCCTGACGCTCACAAACGTACGCTACTCCGACCCCGGCGGCGCTTGGAAATATGCCGACATGAGCAAATACGGCTACGACACATCGGCACGCTACATTACCTTCGACAATCAGAAACATACGTCCAACCTGCTCATCGAGCCCAAAAGTGAGCCTCGGAAATACCGTCTGTGGATAGCTGGCACTCGAATGAATTCGGCCAATATCCAGGAAGAGAATCTTCCGGGAACTGAAGGGCTCATCATGTTCGATCCGAGCAGCAACACACTGTTTCTTGAAGGTGCTACGATTAACGCCACCCAACAGGGCGAATACTGCATCTGCAACGGTGACCCCGATCTCAATCTGGAGGGCATACCTGGTCTCACTATCCAACTCACAGGCACCTGCAAGCTCAATTCCCTTGACCGCACAATGGTCATCAACGGCAACACCACGATAACGGGTAACCAATACAGCCGCCTCGAGCTGAAGAGCAACTACGAAGAAGCCATCCTCGTAGGCCAGCACTCACAGCTCAATTTCAATATCGGACAGTTGTGGGCCAACGCATCCAATCCCGTCATCAAAGGCATCGGAGGAACTTCCAAAGTAGTCGTCGACTGTCTGGAATCATTTGAATGTGTACCCAAGTCGAGCAGCTCCAGCTCCACCATCAGCGGTGCCGGCTCGTTTACAATCTCCGACAACTGCCGATGGGGTGACCCGGGCGGTGCGTGGGTGAACGCATTTCAAGAATCCTATAGATACGACAACATCGGACGACAACTGCTTGTCGATGGCACGCCCTACGGGGGGAAAGTGCTCATTGAGGCGCTGTCACAGCCCATTAAGTATCGCCTGTGGATTGGAAGAGCGCGCGTAACATCGGAAAACATGGGAAGCATTCATAGTGACGAGCCAATGGTTACTCGTGGTACGGTGTCATTCAACCCCACCACAAATGTTCTCACCCTTAACAACATCAACTACGTTTCATCGAAAGAAGACATACACGGCGTGAGCAACGGCGATGCGAGCATCGGCTTGGAAGGCATTCCCGGACTGAAGGTTGAATTGCTCCAAAACAACACCATCAACACATACGATTCGGGCCTGATGATTGCCGGCAACACAACCTTTACCGGTGACGGCAAGCTGTCGGTGACGACAACCGACATGTATCCGGCCTACATCGGCAGCAACAGCACGCTGACCTTCAAGGATACCGATGTGACGCTTTCGGGAATTGGAGGTGTCAGAGGCGTGGACAAGAACCGGAACACCGGCTTCACCGTCAACCATTCGCGCGTCGACATACAGCCCAATGACCGCAGAGCCGTCAGCGCCCTCAGCACATTCCACATGCAGGCCTGCCAGTTTGCAGATCCCGGCGACCTGAACTGGGTCGTCTATCCCGGTGACTACGAGTTCGACGATTATTACGGCGTCCTCCTGTACCGCCAGGATGAAGTGATGTGGCACACGCTTATTGTACCCACCGACACGCCCACTGACATCAGTCTCACCCCATCTCCCGAAGACGAGGAGAGTGATTGCTGGTACACGATTGACGGACGGAAGCTCGACGGTGTGCCGACGGCAAAAGGTGTGTATGTCAAGAACAGCAAAAAAGTCGTGATTAAATAACCGAGCACACTTTAAAAAATACGGTTCCTTAGCGAACAAAGGCGCAGCCGCTACTCTCCCATTCAGCGGGAGAGGCGCAGGGGTGGGGTGAGCCTATCCATTGCCCACAAGAGACTGATACCCCACCCCTACCCCTCCCCTGAATGGGAGGGGAGCGGCTCCGCCAGAAAACAGGTAAACGATTCGCGCGAACACACGTCGGCTAACATGATGCCAGCAGCTTTTTTATTATCTTTTTTCGTTGTCCGTTTCTACTGTCTGGAGTCACATTGTTTAGGAGTTTCAGGAGAAACAGATGAAAGATTGATTAGCTGATTTAGGCAGAATCGAGCCTGAAAACCTGCACTTTCCAAGGCCTATTCTGGCGTTTTCAAGCAACGATGTCAATGGAATCGTTCAACGAAGTCAATGGAATCGTTCAACAAAACCAATGGAATAGCTGAACGATTCCAATGGATTCGTTTCAGAAAACTGCCGCTTTCAGCTCGCAAAACCAACAAGTCAGACGCGATAAAACACCAAGAAAAGCGGCCAATAGAAAGAATCCACCCCATTAAAAAACCAAACGCCGTCCGCTGAAAACGAAAGGCAGCAGCAAATTGGCTTTCCCCTTCGGGCCGCCGAGCTAAATCTTCTTCACTCATCACTTTTCACTTAAAGTTCATGTGGTGTACATGAATGGCGGCAGCAAATTCTTCACTCTTCACTCTTCACTCTTCACTTTTTAACTCTTCACTTTTCACTTAAAGTTCATGTGGCATACATGAATGGCGGCAGCAAATTCTTCACTCTTCACTCTTCACTCTTCACTTTAAAAAAACTCTTCACTTTTTTTTCATCCAATTTCTTCTTCCGAATGGTGGTTGTCTCACATTTTTTGTGTACATTTGCAGCCTAATTTGGATTTTGCAGACATTTACATGAGCAACAGTAACGAGTTTGTCAAGCAGGTTGCAGAGCAGAAATATGAGTTCGGCTTCACCACCGATGTGCATACCGAGGTGATACCCGTCGGCCTGAACGAGGACGTGGTGAGACTGATTTCCCAGAAGAAAGGGGAGCCCGAATGGATGCTGGAGTTCCGCCTGAAGGCCTTCCGCCACTGGCAGACGATGACACAGCCGACATGGGGACACGTCAACGTGCCCGAAATAGACTACCAGGCCATCAGCTACTATGCGGACCCGACGGCCCGCCCTGCTGCCAACGGCAATTCCGCAGGCATAGACCCTGAGCTGGAGAAGACCTTCGACAAGCTGGGCATTCCCCTCGAGGAGCGGCTGGCACTGAGCGGAAACACCGCCGTCGATGCCATCATGGACTCTGTCTCGGTGAAGACAACCTTCAAGGAGAAGCTGCGCGAAAAGGGCGTCATCTTCTGCTCCATCGGCGAGGCCATCAAGGAACACGGCGACCTGGTGCGGCAGTATCTCGGCACCGTGGTCCCCTATCGCGACAACTTCTTCGCCGCCCTCAACTCGGCCGTCTTCTCCGACGGGTCGTTCGTCTACATTCCCAAAGGCGTGCGCTGCCCCATGGAGCTGAGCAGCTATTTCCGCATCAACGCGCGCAACACAGGCCAGTTTGAGCGCACACTCATCGTGGCCGACGACGACAGCTACGTGAGCTACCTCGAAGGCTGCACGGCTCCCATGCGCGACGAGAACCAACTGCACGCGGCCATCGTGGAAATCATCGTCAACGACCGCGCCGAGGTGAAATACTCCACCGTACAGAACTGGTACCCTGGCGATGAGAACGGACGTGGCGGTGTGCTCAACCTGGTGACCAAGCGCGGCGACCTGCGCGGCGAAGGCTCCAAGCTTTCGTGGACACAGGTGGAGACGGGAAGCGCCATCACATGGAAATATCCTTCGTGCGTGCTCCGCGGCGACAACTCGGTGGCGGAGTTCTACTCGGTGGCCGTGACCAACAACTACCAGGAGGCCGACACAGGCACCAAGATGATACACATGGGGCGCAACACCAAGTCGACCATCATCTCGAAGGGAATATCGGCTGGACACTCGCAGAACTCCTACCGCGGACTGGTGCGAGCCACGTCGAAGGCCGACAATGCGCGCAACTATTCATCGTGCGACTCGCTCCTGCTGGGCAGCGACTGCGGCGCCCACACGTTCCCTTACATGGACGTTCACAACCCGACAGCCATATTTGAGCATGAGGCAACCACCTCGAAAATCTCCGAGGACCAGCTCTTCTACTGCAACCAACGAGGCATTCCCACCGAGCAGGCCGTGGGCCTCATCGTGAACGGATACGCCAAAGAGGTGCTCAACAAACTGCCTATGGAGTTTGCCGTGGAGGCGCAGAAGCTGCTCTCCGTGTCGCTTGAAGGAACCGTGGGATAAATTTTAAGTGAAGAGTTTTTTTAAAGTGAAGAGTGAAGAGTGAAGAGTGAAGAATTTGCTGCCGCCATTCATGTACACCACATGAAGTTTTAAGTGAAGAGTGAAGAGTTTGCTGCCGCCGTTCATTTACCCTACATGAATGGCGGCAGCAAATTCTTCACTCTTCACTCTTCACTCTTCACTTAAAAAAGTCTTCACTCTTCACTTAATAGATGCCGGATTCGCTCGTCGAAGTCGGGATGGGAGGCGAAGGCTTTCAGCCATTTGCCGTATTTTTCTGACCCTTCCTGTTCCGATAGCTTCTTTAGTTTCTGCAGCATCTTGATCATTGCCTTTGGGTCTTTTCCGCACTTCTTCAGGAAATGGTAGCCGTATTCGTCGGCCTGCGTCTCGTGATAACGGGAGTTGGAGGCAGAGAGTGCCACGCTGCTCACGTCGCCGAGGAAAGAGTCGGACAGCGCTGCCCATGTGCTGCTGCGCGAGCCAATGGCATCGGAGGCCGCACTGCGCAGCAACGCACTGCGCCAGGCCTTCTTGGAATGGCGCAGCGCCACATGGCCAATCTCATGGCCGATGACGCCCAGAAGCTCACTGTCGGTCAGCGCGTCCATCAAAGCGGAGTAGACGCGCACGCTGCCATCGGGACAGGCAAAGGCATTCGCCTCCTTCGTCAGGTACACCTTGAAGTTCAGCGGAATGCCGTCGGCGCTGGTCATGCCCGTGGTGAGACGCTTCAGCCGTTTGGCGTAGGCACTGTTCGCACCGCACACCTTGTTGTTCTTGTCCATCAGCTCCACCTCGGCCTTTACCGCTTCTGCCAGTTCCTCGTCGGTAATGGTCATGGCCCGGCCCGCCTTGATGGCGCCCGAGATGACCCGTCCCCAGTCCGTCTGAGCCTGCAGCGAAGAAGCGCAGACCGACAGAAACAATATGATAGATATGAAACGCATGTTCCGTTGTTTTCTCTTTTCTTCCAATTCAACGGGTGTCTGGGAATCAAGGCTGCAGCCTCAATGAGCAGACCGTGTGCTGATTTTCTTCCCGTCTTTGTCCCATGTGTAGAGCCAAGTGCCCATGCGGGAAGTGAACGTCTTGCCGGTCACGGACACCACTTCTCCTATGGTGCTGCGGCTCAGCGCCTTCAGTTTCCGGCCCTTGCCGTCATAGAGGTAATACCAGGAATTCGTCTTCACGATGAGGAATTCCGAGCCGAACCCTACGAGTTCACCTACATTACTGCTAAGGGAGCCTATCTTCTTCCCGCCCTCATCGTAGATGTAGTACCATGAACGGGTGGACTCTACATAGCTGATGTTCTGTGCCTGGGTGCTCAGACAACAAACCGCCAGCAATATGACACAAACAAACTTCTTCATATACGTTTTCTTCAGCCTATATAATAAAAGGTTCAAGTTTCGCATTCGCTCAACTTCGTGGAGTTCAGGAGTTCAGGAGTTACAGGAGTTGCAGACGATAGTGCTGAAGGCTCCCTTTGCG